>Ga0256405_10013129_pt1 | contig 10034 bp, 5 predicted proteins | sample RumenRJG_02DNA_FD_189096 | JGI IMG/M metagenome (GOLD analysis project Ga0256405, IMG submission 189096) | Bovine rumen microbial communities from Lethbridge, Alberta, Canada - RJG_02 | ecosystem: Host-associated > Mammals > Digestive system > Stomach > Rumen | place: Canada: Alberta | collected... | reverse complement strand
TCGTGGAATTCTATCCTCACTGCACTTTCTTCGGCTACAGATTGGTGTCCATCACCGCCGACGCTGACGTTACGATCAAGTCCGTTAAGTCCATTCCTGTGACATCGATTGCAGAGAATCTGGAAACCGGGAAAATAAGCACCGGAGACGATCTCATAAACAGGCTGATCTCCAACATCTACTGGGGACAGCTCTCCAACTATCTTTCAGTTCCTACAGACTGTCCTCAGCGCAACGAGCGACTTGGCTGGACGGCTGACACTCAAGTATTTACCGAGACCGGCACCTTCTTCGCCAACACCATGAAATTCTTCCACAAGTGGATGCGCGACATGCGTGACTCGCAAAGCGATCTCGGCGGATATCCTGGCGTAGCTCCTCTTGCTCAATATGGTGACGACATGATGCGCGTCGGCTGGGCCGATGCCGGCGTCATCGTGCCTTGGACTGTCTGGAAGCAGTTCGGCGACACTCAGATCATCGACGAGAACTGGGAGTCGATGAATAAGTTCATCAATCACGTCAACGACACCAAGTACGACCACGAAACCCTCGCGGCAGAGAACCGCAACTTCCAATGGGCTGACTGGCTAAGCTATGAGCCGCTTGAGAGCTGCGGCGGAGGCGCTTCCTCCAATGGCAAACTTCTTCCTGACGCAATCAAGTACTGGGACTACCTCTCTGCATCCTACTGGGTGATTGATTCCGAGATGATGAGAGATATGGCTGCCGCAACTGGCCGCGATGGCTCCATTTATCAAAAGATGGCCGATGACGCAAAAGCTTACATCAAGGAGCAATTCCTTAATGCTGACGGCACGTTCAAGACCGCCATACTCAACACCATGCAGACTCCGGCCCTGTTCGCTTTGAAGAACCGTATCGTGGAGGGCGAAGCCAAGGACAGAATGATCGCCCGCCTCAGGGATAATTTCGCCCAGCATGGCAACTGCCTCCAGACAGGCTTCCTCGGCACGTCCATTCTGATGCCGACTCTCACCGAAAACGGCATGACAGACATCGCCTACGAGCTCCTCTTCCAGCGAAAGAACCCTAGCTGGCTCTATTCGGTTGACAATGGCGCAACTACGATATGGGAGCGCTGGAACAGCTACATGCTCGACAAAGGCATGGGTCCTAAGGGCATGAACAGTTTCAACCACTATGCCTACGGCTGCGTTGGCCAGTGGATATGGGAGACTGTAGCAGGCATTGCAGCAGATCCTGCCGTGCCAGGTTTCAAGCACATAGTCATGAAGCCAGTTCCAGACAAGCGACTCGGCCACATTACCGCTGAATACAAATCTGCTGCAGGCGTGATCAAGAGCGCATGGAAGTACGATGGCGACACCTGGACATGGGAATTTACAATCCCGGAGGGCGCTACCGCGACTGTCACTCTTCCGGGAGAGACTGAAGCCAAGGAATATGAAGCCGGCACGTACACCGTGACGAAGTAATATTTCGAATTGCCCGCAATTGTGAATAAGGCGACCTCACGGGGCCGCCTTTTTTCTTGGCATCTTTTGGCAAAATATTCATAAATTAGCAGAAATTTATAGTGGCATGGTTCGGATGGCCCTCGGGGTTCGACATATATTCTTGATTTCTTCCCTTGCATTCGTGCTGGCAGTCTCATCTTGCAGCACGACAAGGAGCTTGCAGGAAGGGGAGTATCGCCTTGCAAAGAACACGGTGAACGTCACCAACGGCAAAAATGCCGACACTAAAGATGTGCAGTCCTACATCAAGCAGAAGCCGAATCCATCGCTGGTCTTCGGCTGGAATCCTTTCCTCGTCATCTACAACTGGGCGGGCAGATACGACAATAATTTCCTGGACAGGTTTTGCCACAAAATCGGCACTCCTCCCGTGGTCTATGACCCCACCCAGCTTGACGAATCGATAGAAAACATCTGCAAGCATCTTGAATACATCGGTTATTATGACTCCAAGGTCAACAGTGACGTGGAAGTGAGCGGGAGAAAAGTTAAAGTGAAATATAATGTAACCCTCGGCAAGCGATATAAAATAAGCAATATACAATATTCAATCCCAGAAGGGGAGTTCCGTCAGGATTTCTCTGCCGACTCTGTGAATATCATGATCAAGCCAGGCGACTATCTCTCTGAATCCAATCTGGAGAAAGAGACCGAAAGGTCGGCGGCCTATTTCAGGAGGCACGGATATTACGGTTTCACAAAGAATTTCTATTCTTTCACTGCTGACACTCTGGCCAGGAACGACACCTGCGGCCTGCTTATGACCATTAACAATTACACTAGGAACGAGACCCCCGAGAACGCCCGCCCGCTGGTGAAATACAAGATAGGAGATGTGACGATTTCCCACGACAAGGACCTGAAATTCAACGAGAAGGTTCTTAGGAATATGAATACTCTCAGACCGGGGGCGCTATACGACGAGAGGGACGTGAACAACACGTATGCCAGGCTCTCCGCACTGAGGATCTTCAGCGGGGTGAATATGCAGTTGACTCCGAGGGATTCTGAATATGTCGACTGCGCCATCAGCCTCACTCAGTCCAAGACGCAAGGCTTCAAGGTGAATCTGGAAGGTTCCACGAACTCTTCAGGGCTAATAGGAATATCACCTCAGTTCAGCTATTTCCACAAGAATATATTCAGGGGAGGGCAGTGGCTGAATCTTGGCTTCCTGGGAAATTTCCAGTTCAAGTCGAATGACCGAAAAGTGCATTCTAACGAGCTGGGAGTCACTGCCAACCTTAGTTTCCCTGAGTTCCTGGGTCTGCCGAACTCTATGTTCAAGGGAGCTCTGATACCTAGGACAGAAATTAACACATCTTACAATTACCAAAGCCGTCCCGAATATACCAGGAATATGATTTCCGGCTCATTCGGATATTCAGGCTCGCTCAAGAATTTCTATTACCAGTTCGAGCCTCTAAGGGCAAAAATAGTAAAGCTGTACCACTTGGATACGGATTTCTACGAGACCCTTAAGAACAATCTATTCTTAAGGGACGCTTATCAGGACCACTTCGATGCTGGGTCCAGCCTGACAGCATATTACACTACCTGTTCCGACCTGAATCCGAAAGTCTCTTATCGCTACGTGCGGTTCCAGTTCGACGTTTCTGGCAACGTGATGAGCCTCTTCAATGGCGGAATGAGCAAAGACGCTTATGGTCATCATCTTATCTGGGGTACCCCATATTCCCAATACGTTCGGGCTGAGCTGACTCTGGGCAATACTTTTGTTTTCGGAGGCAGTGAAAGGCAGTCCATCGCCATGAGGTTCCTAGGTGGCATCGGCAAGGCTTACGGCAATTCTCAGTCTCTGCCGCTTGAAAGGCAATTCTACAGCGGAGGAGCGAACAGCATGAGGGGCTGGCAAGCCAGAGACCTGGGTCCTGGAAGGATGAAGGGCAACAAGATGTTCTCCATTCCCAGCCAGACTGGCGACATGAAGCTGGAAGCTAATCTGGAATACAGATTCCCGATGTTCTGGAAGCTTTATGGAGCTCTCTTCACAGATGTTGGAAATATCTGGACAATTCGTGAGGAAGAGAGTGAAGACTGGAATCTCGCCAAGTTCAGCATGAAGAATTTCGGCAAGAGTCTTGCGGCGAACTGGGGTTTGGGAGTACGAGTCGATCTCAATTTCCTTATCCTGCGCCTCGACATGGGCATCAAGATGCATGACCCTTCACTGGCCAGAGGCGAGCGATGGTTCGGTCCCGACCGCTGGTTATCAAATGACGGCTTCGCTGTCCACTTTGGCGTAGGTTATCCGTTTTAGGGGGCTCTGCCCCCCTACTATTAGGGGGCTCTGCCCCCTGAAAACCCCCGCGGCTCCCGGCCTTGTGGCATTCGCTTGGCTAGATGCCTCGCAAATGCCCGGCCTCCGCCGGTCGCGTGACCGCGACTGGCTCTGCCCCCTGAAAACCCCCGCGGCTCCCGGCCTTGTGGCATTCGCTTGGCTACTCGCCTCGCAAATGCCCGGCCTCCGCCGGTCGCGTGACCGCGACTGGCTCTGCCCCCTGAGACCCCCCGCGGCTATTCTGGTTTGTAGTATTTCGGCCAGCAGGCTTCAAGGTAGGCTTTTAAGCGGTCTTCGTGCTGATTCTGTGCAGGTTCGTAGAAGACGGTTCCCTCAAGACCCTTCGGCATGAATTCCAAATCGACGAAATGACCCGGATAATCATGGGCATATTTATAGCCGTCTGCGTAGCCTAACTCGCTCATGAGCTTAGTCGGGGCGTTGCGAAGATATAGCGGAACGGAGCCCGAATGATCCTGGCGCACAAGGCCAAGAGCCTTTTCCAGAGCCATATAGGCAGTGTTGCTCTTCGGCGAAGATGCTAAATACACAGTGGTCTCTGCCAGAGGAATCCTAGCCTCCGGCATTCCTATTTCATGCACCACTTGGAAACAAGCATTGGCGAGCAGCAGAGCGTTCGGATTCGCTAGCCCCACATCCTCGGAAGCAGAGAGGCAGAGCCTGCGTGCGATGAAAAGGGGATCCTCGCCGCCATCCAGCATGCGAGCCAAGTAATATATGGCAGCATTAGGATCGGAGCCGCGGATCGACTTTATGAAGGCGGAAATTATGTCGTAATGCATCTCTCCGTCTTTGTCATAGATCGCGGAATTTTCCTGAATGCTAGCAGTAACTGCCTTATTATCAACTACTATCTGTTTATTACCAGACTGAGAATCAATCACTATCTCCAGTATATTCAATAACTTACGCCCGTCGCCCCCGCTGTAGCGGAACAGAGCGTCTGTCTCATTCACTTTGATGTTTTTTTCTTTCAGCAGCACGTCCGTCTTCACGGCCCTTTCTAAAATTTGCTGAAGATCAGCGACTTCCAGCGATTTCAGCACAAAAACCTGACATCTGGAGAGGAGGGGAGTGATGACTTCGAAAGAAGGGTTCTCGGTAGTAGCGCCTATCAGCACTATCGTACCATTTTCAACTGCCCCAAGCAGAGCATCTTGCTGCCCCTTATTGAAACGATGGATTTCATCAATGAACAGGACAGGCGATGTACCGTTGGAAAAAACGGAAGAGCTTTTGGCCTTGTCTATCACATCGCGAACGTCCTTCACGCCGGAACTGATGGCAGACAAGGTGTAGAAATCCCTCGACAGGGAATTTGCGATGATCCGGGCAAGAGTTGTTTTTCCCACGCCTGGAGGCCCCCAAAGAATGAAAGAGGACAAATTCCCTGACTCTATCATATTTCTTAATATGCAGCCTTTCCCGACGAGGTGGCGCTGCCCTACATATTGATCGAGCGAAGAAGGCCTCATTCTTTCAGCCAGGGGAGGCAGCATGCGAGATTTAACTCTTATTGAATCATCTGTGGGCATATTCTTAATTAATTGGCATCTTTTGCTTTCACAAATTTAGCAAAAAGCCACGAAGTTTCTTAAATTTGCATATCGTAAAATCAATGCAGCAATGAAATTAAGCGAAAGAGTGCGTTACGCCGGCGTGAACGACTTCCGGATGAAGCTATTTGAAAGCCATTGGCCGGTACCTGAAGGAATCAGTTACAATTCATACCTTGTCATAGATGAGAAGATTGCCTTGCTTGACACAGTCGATGCGGCTTTCGCCGATGAATTCATCAGAAACGTCAAAAACGAATTAGGGGACAGGAAAATCGACTACCTTGTCATCAACCACATGGAGCCGGATCATTCCGCCCTCGTCTCATTTATCAGAAATGAATATCCAGGGTGCACCGTGGTGGCTAATTCCAAGGCTGCTCAAATGCTCGAAGGCTATCAGGGACTGACCGACAACGTCCATGTAGTAAAAGAAGGGGAGACCTTGCAACTGGGTGAAACGTCGCTGCAGTTCTTCATGATCCCGATGGTGCATTGGCCGGAAACCATGGCGACTTGGTGCGCCGAAGAGCACACCCTGTTCCCTGGCGATGCATTCGGCTCCTATAAAGCTGCCCCTCCGTGCATAAGCGACTGTGAATCAAATCTTTTCGATGAATATAAAGAAGAAATGATTCGTTATTACGCATCCATAGTCGGGAAGTACGGGCAGCCTGTGCAGGCCGCCTTGAAAAAGCTTGGAAATCTTGATATTCACAGAATATGCAGCGTACACGGGCCTGTGTGGGAAAAAGAAATCCCTGAAGTGGTGAAGCTGTACGATGATTTAAGCCAGTACAAGGCCGGACGCGGAGTCTGCCTGGCCTATGGCTCGATGTATGGCAACACAGAGAAGGCGGCCAAGGCAATTGCCTCAGAGCTTGAGAAAAGGAATATCCCGTATGGAATCCATAATCTGACCGCAGAAGATTATTCCTACGCATTAAGAGACGTTTTCAAATACGATACGCTCATCGTCGGTTCTCCGACCTACAACATGGAGATTTTCCCGCCTGTCCGCCAGTTCATGGAGGGCGTGGCCGGCAGAGGCGTCAAGAATAGAAAATTCGCTGCATTCGGGTCATTCACTTGGGCTGCCGCCAGCGTAAAATTGCTGAACGACATGGCTGCCGATGCCGGATTCGAGCTTCTCAGCGAGGGAATATCTTTCAAGCAAGGCTATGCCCCGGGAAAATTCGATGCTGCCAGCCTGGCTGAGGCAGTAATTTCTGCCGGTAAGTAGCCTCAGGCTTCCCTGCTCGTATTGTTATACAATTTGCATTATGTTAAGTAAAGGACAAGAAATCCTACCCTGCTGATGATATTACAGATACTGACACTTCTTGGCGCAATCGCGCTTTTCATCTTCGGAATGGACATGCTGAGTTCTGAACTTCAGAAACTCTGCGGAGACAAACTTCGGAAATTTGAAAAAAGCATGCGTTCAGGAAGCGCCGTCGAGCAATTCCTCTCTGGAGCCGGCATGACCGCTCTAATCCAGTCTTCAAGCATTACTTCTTATGTAGTCGTCACACTCGTAAGTGGTGCCACCCTTACTCTTGAGCAAGGCATCGCAGTAATTATGGGCGCAAACGTCGGTACGACCATAACTCCCTGGCTGATAGGCATTTTAGGCTTTAACTTAAACATATCTTACTTTGCTTTCATTCTGGTTGGCATCGGTTTCGTAATGAGCCTCTTGAAGAATCAGACCGTCAAAAACTTAGGCAACATATTTCTAAGTTTCGCCCTCTTATTCGTCGGCCTCATATTCATGAACTCTTCGCTTCAAGCCCTCACCACCATGTCAGGCACTGCGCCAATCACAGACAGCCTCAGCGGTCACGGGTTCTGGTCTATAATCACATTCTGGATTCTCAGCATATTATTTACCTGGCTCATTCGTTCTTCCAGCGTCACGGTAATCATTTCCATGGTGCTCTGCTTTGCAGGCTGGCTCTCCTTCCCTCTCGGTGCCGCAATTGTCCTTGGCGCCAATATAGGAACTACATTACAGCCTAACATAGCCGTCGGAAAGGCAGACGTCCAAGGAAGACGGGCTGCGCTGGCACATACCATATTCAATGTCGTCGGCTGCATATTAGTCCTCATATTCTTCAGTCCTTTCATAAATCTTTGCATTTGGCTGATTTCTCTCCTAGGCGTGAATCCGCAAATTTCAGAGGTTTATGAAATTGCTACCGTCCACACTTTATTCAACTTATTCTCCGCAATCATCCTAATATGGTTCAGGAAAATAATTGGTGGCATTCTGCGTAAAATTTTCAAGGAGCCTGCCGAGCAGAAAGGCGAATTCAGGCTGAGATTCATAGGGAACGGAAGATTGAGCGTAACCCCTGCTATTTCAATAGAATTAGCATTAAAAGAAACTTTGAATTTCGCCGAGACGGCTCACGAGGGTTACCAGTACGTGAAACTTGCGCTCAATGAGAAGAATCCAGATTTATTCGAGGAGTACAGGGAAAAGCTAGTAAAAAGCGAGGAAATCACAGACAAGTTCGAGTACGAGATCGCATCCTACCTCAATCAGTTGTCCGAAGGACCTTTGAGCGGCCAGGAAGCAGATGAGGTGAAGAAACTCTATAGGATCATCGGAGAGCTGGAAAGCCTCGGCGACAGTTGCATGAACATAAGCCGCCATCTGTACAGGCTTCGCGCCCACAATCTGGAATTTGATGCAGAATCTCTCAAGAATCTAAACCTGCTGGTGGACAAAGTGGAGTTCGCATACAAAGTGATGATTGGGAATATTCATTTGGCAGTTGATAAGTCTCTGACTGACATCAGCAATGCAGGAACTGCCGAAGATGATATTAACGACACTAGGAATATGCTCAGGGATGAATGCATAAATAGAATAGAAAAGGAGTCTGAAAAATTCCTTGCGCTTAATTACTATCTAGACTTGCTTGAGGAATTAGAAACTATGGGTGATTTCATGATCAACGTTTCTCAGTCCTTAGTCAATAATTTTTCCAGAAAATAATCATGACACGCAAAAGAATTGACCTATTACTTGAAAATCAGACTATTGAAGCTTGCGCTGCTGAGGGAAAAGCCCTGACTCATTGGAATGGCATCGTGGTTTTTGTCCCTTTCGCAGTGCCTGGAGACGTCGTGAATATTAGGGTGACTAAGAAGAATAAGAAATATTACGAAGGTTTCATCGAGAAAATCGTGTCTCCTTCAAAAGACAGGCTGGAGCCATTCTGCGAGCATTTTGGGATTTGCGGAGGATGCACCTGGCAGCCTCTCCCCTACCCGATGCAGCTTGAAGCGAAGCGTCAGCAGGTTGAAGACCAATTAGTTAGAATTGGCCATCTGAATGTGCCTGAGATTCGCCCTACTCTGCCTTCCGACAAGACTCAATACTACCGGAACAAGCTTGAATTCACATTTTCATCCAAGCGTTGGATATTGAAAGATGAGGATCCTGAGAGCATTCCAGACAGCGACAGAGTCGGGCTTGGCTTCCATGTTGGCAAATTTTTCGACAAGGTGCTGGACATAAAACACTGTGCTCTCCAGAGGGATCCTTCGAATGCAATCAGGCTATTCATAAAGGAATATTGCGTCAAGAATGGGCTGGAGTTTTTCGATATTCGTAACAATCAGGGCTTTGTCAGGAATATGTTCATCCGCACTACCGACGCTGGTGACGTGATGGTCATAATGTGCTTCTATCACGACGACAAAGAGAGGCGAGAAAAGTTACTTAACGCAGTACTAGAAGAATTTAAGCAAGTGACCTCTCTCTACTACGTGATAAACACCAAGATGAATGACTCTATAGGTGACCAGGAATGCGTTCTTTATAAGGGAGAGCCGTTCATTCGTGAGTCAATGGAAGGGCTGAATTTCAGGATAGGTCCGAAGTCGTTCTATCAGACGAATTCCGGTCAGGCTTACAAGCTGTACAGCGTGGCTCGTGAGTTCGCCCAGCTTATCGGCAAAGAAATAGTCTATGACTTATACACCGGCACAGGCACTATTGCTCAGTTCGTGTCTTCGAAGGCTTCGAAAGTGATTGGCATTGAATATGTCCCGGAGGCCATTGAAGATGCGAGAATCAACGCTGCATGTAATGGAATCTCAAATTGCGAGTTCTTCGCCGGGGACATGAAAGACGTACTGAATGCAGATTTCATCTTTGCCCATGGCCACCCTGACGTGATTATTCTAGACCCTCCGAGGGCCGGCATTCATCCTGACGTTGCAAAAGTTATATTACAAGCTTCTCCAGAGCGAATCGTCTACGTGAGCTGTAATCCAGCATCGCAGGCTAGAGATCTTGCTATTCTATGCGAGAAATACGACATCACTGCCGTGCAGCCTGTCGACATGTTTCCTCATACCCAGCACGTAGAAAACGTCTGTGCGCTCTCCAGAAGATTGTAATATCATTTCCTTTTGCAGTATAGCCGACCTTGCTCGGCTTTGAAAACGGTCAGGATTTCTTCTTTGCTGGCGTAGCCGACATCAATCACGGCATCGTAAATTTTGCCGTCGCACATCACTTTGCCAGAAGGCTTTAGCGCCGTGAAAACCGTCACGTCCCTACCAATCAGGCTTTCCAGCCCGGTCTGCACGCCTACGAAACCGTCAGAACCCTCCAGAGACTGACGAAGTGCG
>Ga0256405_10013128_pt1 | contig 10035 bp, 6 predicted proteins | sample RumenRJG_02DNA_FD_189096 | JGI IMG/M metagenome (GOLD analysis project Ga0256405, IMG submission 189096) | Bovine rumen microbial communities from Lethbridge, Alberta, Canada - RJG_02 | ecosystem: Host-associated > Mammals > Digestive system > Stomach > Rumen | place: Canada: Alberta | collected... | reverse complement strand
TTCCTCGACGAGGTGGGAGAACTTCCCCTGGAGTACCAGGCCCAGCTCCTGAGGGTCATCCAGAGCGGAGAGTTCCTCAAGGTCGGTTCCTCCAAGGTCGAGAAGACCGACGTCAGGGTCATCGTCGCGACCAACAACAACCTCCAATGGCAGATCGCCAAGGGTAAATTCCGTGAGGACCTCTACTACCGCATCAGCGGAATCAACATAACCATGCCGGCGCTCCGCGAGCGCAAGAACGACATCTACCTGTTGTTCAGGAAGTTCAGCTCCGACATGTCCGAAAAATACGGGATGCGGACCATATCCCTCACACACGACGGCATCGAGACGCTCCAATCCTACAGGTGGCCAGGCAACATCCGGCAGCTCAAGAACTTCACCGAAGCCGTCACCACCATGGAGAACATCAACCCGTCCTCGAGGAACTTCGAGCTCAACTCCGCCGCGCTGCTGAAATACATGCCGGCCGAAGAGTCGAACCTCCCGGTGTCATTCAATCCGCAGGCCCAGGAATCCGAAATGTCCTCATCCGACAGGGAGATGCTCGTAAAGGCCATTTTGAACCTCAAACAGGACGTAGAGTCTTTAAAATCATATGTTTACGGGAGCGGATCACCACTCTTGACGCACTCCGGGCAGACTCTCCCTCCGGCTTCGCCGCACATTGGCGGATCCTCTGTGACAGCCCAGCATATGCCTCATGCAAGCGTGCCGCAGGACGAGCCCGAATGGATGCACCAGGTGCCCGACGAGCAGATCCCGTCCGAACCGGAGAGCCTCTCGCTCAAGGATGCGGAGGAAGAGCGCATACGCAAGGCGCTCGAGAAATACTCAGGCAACCGCAAGCAGGCCGCGGCAGAGCTGGGCATATCCGAACGTACCCTCTACCGCCGCCTTAAAGGAGACCTCAAATGAAAAAGTTCGCCGGACATATGCTTGCTGCGGTCATCCTGGTCCTGCTCATCCAGGGCTGCGGCATCTATTCCTTCACCGGAACGTCCATACAACCCGACGTCAAGACGGTCACCATCAATTACTTCGAGTACACAGCCCTGAAGGTCAACCCCTCACTCAGCAATGAACTTACAGAAGCCCTGAAGGAGCGTTTCCGCAAGATGACCCGCCTTGAGCAGGTTGATCTGGACGGAGACCTCGAGCTCACCGGCACCGTCATAGGCTACGACGTACGCGCCACGGCCATCACCGCGGACGAGGTCGCGGCCCAGAACAGGCTTACTGTCAGCGTGAAGCTCGACTTCATGAACCGGCTCTACCCCGAAGACGATTTCAGCAAGAATTTCTCCGCATATGCCGACTACGACTCAACCAATTCGCTGGACGCGGTTGAAGCGACCCTATGCGAGGAAATAATAGACAAACTGATCGAAGATATCTTCAACGCGACAGTCGCGAACTGGTAGGCATATGAGCTCAACGATTGACATAAAGACACTTACGCTCGATGAGCTCGCCGGAGTCGTCAGCCTGTATCCCTGGTTCGGCTCTGCCCGCAGGGAACTCTGCGCCCGCATGGCCAAGATGGGAGACTGGGGAAGCGGACAATATGCCGATGCCGCCCTTTACATCGGTTCGCGGCGGATAGTGTCCGACCTGATGCGCTCAACCGTTCGCAAAGACTACTCCGACAAGGACTTGAAGGAAGTCCTGAAGGCCTACATAAGCGAAAAGCCCCCGGTTGAAGAAACCAGGGAGCAGCGGCAAGGCGTCCGTGTCGTAGGCGGAGACTTCTTCTCCCAGGCCCAGTACGAGTCCGTCAGCCGCAAGGAGGACAGCATTTTCTCTACATTCGCTGCCAAATCCAAGTCCGCGCCGGAAAAATCTGAAGGATTCCTGGACGACGTGTTCTGCACCGAAACCCTCGCTGCAATCTACGTGGAACAGGGTTATTATGAGCAGGCTGCGAAAATTTATTCGAGGATGCGCTTGCTATATCCCGAAAAAAGTGCTTACTTTGCATCCCTTATCGGAAAATTGAAGTCAGACAATTAAAAAGACAGACAGAATATGACTTGGTTATTTACAACTTTGGTCGTGCTGATCATCATCGCCAGCCTCCTGCTGGTGCTCGTAGTCTTGCTGCAGAACGGCAAGGGAGAAGGCATGGCCAGCAACTTCGTGGCAGGAAACCAGGCTTTCGGCGTTCGCCAGACCGCTGACATCCTCGAGAAGGTTACCTGGGGACTTATCACCTTCATCCTCGTAGCCGCTATCATTACTTCGTTCACACTTGGCGGCAGGACCACCGGAATCGACGTCACCGACCAGATCAACCAGCAGGCAACCGAGCAGCCGGCATTCCCGACCGCTCCTATCCAGCAAGAGGCTCCTGCAACGGAAGCTCCTGCGACACAGGCACCTGTCCAGGGTAACTAAACGTCTTTAAGAGTGAATAGCCGGGCATCCACCTTCGGATGCCTCGTGCCTGCGCTAAAGCGGTTCACCCTTTTCACGAAGCTATCTGAATCAAATGATTCCTCGTCACGGCATATGTCCGCGACGAGGATTTTCTTTTCGGACTCTTTCCAGGCTACGATGTCTATTCCCTTGAGCGGGTGGCTTTTACCGGCAGGTTCCCACCATGCCCCTACATTGGAATAGCCGCCCTCCTCCTTCAGGCGCCGGCCAAAGAAGCGACGCATCACCCTGATGGAGTACATAGGCCACTCCCTGCAGGCCTCGGCAGAGGCTCTTTCCGGATTGAACCCCTTGTGGTCCAGGGCGAAGCCGAATGCGAACCAGAACTCCAGCGACGGATTCAGGAAACCGTAACGTACAACCCCGCGGGACTTCCCGTCAGAAAAGACCGGGCGCATCCTTCCCAAAAGGCAGTAATCCTGTTCAAGGCGGGCAAGATGACCTCCCAGGTTTCCTGCTCCGGTACGGGCTTCAATGTCGGCCTGGGAACGGCTCCCTTGTGCAATTGACTGAAGGATGGAACAGTATGATTCAGAATTCTTTCCAAGTACATCCGAAATGACTCCGCTCCAAAGCCTCCGGGATGCCGAGTGGCTCCTGAGGGCGCAGGAGATGACATTTCCGGCTTTCCATCGTCCGCTGTCATGAATCTCGGCCACAATCGAAGGCATGCCTCCAGAGACACCGAAGAGGGCCAGGGCGGAATCTGCCTTGTCAACTTCACTCCCCTCATTGAATCCAGGAATGCTTTCCAGGACAGCCCTTTGTTCAGCCAGGGTGAACGGGGCCAGCTGGATCCGCGAATCAGGATTCTTGAATGCGGCTGAGGGATCCTGGTCCATCCTGCGCAGGAATGACAGGTCCGAGGTCAGCAGGACCACGTTGATGTGGGTGGAAAGCCTGTTTACTCCCCAGAGCCTGCGCATCAGGGAGAATGTTTCAGGAGACAGGTCCTGGAATTCCTTCACTATGATCGAGAACGAGACATCGTGCCCGATGTTGAAAGTGAAGTTCACGAAGTCTTCCATGCTCCTGATGTTGTCTGGCAGAGGAATCCCCATGACCTCCTCCGTCTGTGCGGCGAGGCTGTCCAGAAGCAATGCCTCGGTAATTCCCCCGGGACAGACCCACAGGCAGGGGAAACCACCCAGGGCCTCACGCACGAGCCGGGTCTTGCCGACTCCGGGTTGTCCATAGACCAATGAGAAGCGGCTGTGCTGCTGTTCGGACAGCCAGCGCATATTCCGCAGAGTGTCAAGTTCTTTGTCCCGAAAACGAAAATCCATAGTGATAAAGGTTAAGTTAACAGCTGTTGCACAAAGATATATAAGTATTCAGATATTTGCAAGTACCTCAAAAATCACGATATTTGTATGATAACACTAAACGAAATGAGAAAAACAGTATTCCTGATTGCGGTCGTGACCCTGCTTGCATCCGCATGCTCCCTCAGGCATGAAGGGACATATGCCGTTCAGCCGGACAAGTCCGTGGTCTGGAGCGCGCTCTGGATCGGAGGCTCTTCCCCGGAAGATGTCCTGACCGGCTACACCGTCCTCCCGGCCCGATATCTCCGCAAGGAGGCCCGCATTAAAGACGAAGTGACCCAAGCCCGCTTCCACATCTGCGGCCTGGGTTCGTACAAGGCTTGGATCAATGGCGAGGACATAACCTTCGACCAGGAACTGTCCCCGACCCTGTCGGATTACGACAAAAGGGTCTATTTCAATTCTTTCGATGTTACATCCCTCATCCGCAAAGGACGCAATTCCATTGCCGTGTCGCTCGGGAACGGACGTTTCCAGTCCATGAGGGTCCCTAAGAAAGGTGTAAAATTCGGCATACCGGCCCTGAAGGACTATGGCGTCCCGAGGCTCCTGTGCCAGCTTGAGGTGACCTACAGGGACGGGAGCCGTGAAGTCATAGGCAGTGACGGCAGCTGGAAAGTCACCACGGAGGGACCGATACGCGCCAACAGCGAATTCGACGGCGAGACATATGACTGCCGCATGGAGCTGGGCGCATGGACCGAGCCTGGTTACAAGGAGGACGGGCGTTGGAGCGCCGCGATGATCCTCGAAGCGCCGAAGGGGCACCTTGAGCCGCAGCCGAATCCGAACATAGCCATCCAGGACATCATCAAGCCTGTTGCCATCAAGAAGGTAGGAGATGCATATGTGGTCGACATGGGCCAGAACATGGTCGGGTGGCTGCGTGTCAAGGCATCCGGCCTGGCAAAGGGAGACAGCCTGCATCTGCGTTTTGCAGAAACGAACCTCCCCGACGGATCCATCTATCTGGACAACCTCCGCGGGGCGCGGGTTCATGACGTGGTGGTCAGCGCCGGGAAGCCCATCGACTGGCATCCGGCTTTTGTCTATCACGGATTCCGTTTCGTTGAGGTTAAGGGGCTTGGACGCGAGCCGAAACTGTCTGATTTCGAGGGGCAGGTCCTCTACGACAAGATGGCCGTAACGGGCACATTCGAATGCTCCAACAGGGTCATCAACACTGTCTATCACAATGCTTTCCACGGCATCAGGAGCAATTACCGAGGCATCCCTACCGACTGTCCGCAGAGAGACGAGCGTCAGGGCTGGCTCGGGGACAGGACGATGAACTGCTACGGGGAGAGTTACATGTTCGGTAACCGCGACCTTTACGCGAAGTGGCTCCAGGACATAGCCGACGCCCAGACCCCGGCGGGATCCATTCCCGACGTGGTTCCTCCCTATTGGGCATTCTACAGTGACAACATGACCTGGCCGGGAGCTTTCATTACGGTGGCCGACATGCTTTACGAGCGTTACGGAGACGTTGAATCCGTGGTGAAGCACTATCCTGCCATGAAAAAGTGGCTCTCCTACATGAAGGACCGCTACGGGAAAGGCGGGCTCATCACCAAGGATCGCTATGGTGACCACTGCATGCCTCCCGAATCCCTTGAGCTGATCCACTCGCGAGACAAGTCCAGGATAACCTCCGGAGTGTTGATTTCCAGTTCTTTCTACTACTATCTCTGCGGGATAATGGAGAAATTCGCCCTCCTTGCCGGCCATCCGGAAGACGTTTCATTCTATGAGGCTGAAAGGGCGATAACCAAAGACGCCTACAATAAGGAATTCTTCAACGAAAAGAAGGGCAATTACAGCAACAACACTCTGACTGCCAACATGCTGTCCCTCTATTTCGGACTCGTTCCCGAGGGACGCGAACAGGATGTCTTCTCCCATGTAGTTGACATTTCTGTCGCGGGAGGCCCGCACATCAACTGCGGACTCGTGGGGGTCATGGTGCTCATGCGTACTCTCACCGAATACGGACGCCCCGACCTGGCATATGCAGTGGCTTCGAGCGAGGAATACCCGAGCTGGGGCTATATGGCCACGCAGGGCGCGACTACGATATGGGAGCTTTGGAACGGAAACACTGCCGCCCCGGATATGAACTCGATGAACCACGTAATGATGATCGGGGACTTCATCATATGGACATATGAGTACCTGGGCGGAATCCGCCCGGCGTCTCCGGCTTACAAGGAGATCGAGCTTATGCCTTACACTCCTTCGGGCCTGGAATGGGTGAACTGCTCATATGACAGTGTCGCCGGACGCATCACGAGTAACTGGAAGCGCACCGGAAATGCCTTCGAATGGGACGTGGAGATCCCCCAGGGGACCAGCGCCACGGCATATGTTCCCACCGCCGGAGGACGCCGCGTTGAGACGCTCGGCCCGGGCAGACATCATCTGACTTCAACACTCAAGTAATAATTAATCAAGTGATTATGATAAACAAACATTTTATTTCTACTGCCATTCTGATGGCAGCGACCGCCTTCATGTCGGTCGGCCTCATGGCCAAAGACGTCATAAGCCTCAATGAAGGCTGGCATTACAGAAAGGGTACGGCCCGGTGGTATATCCCGATGACCGGACGCGGACAGCAGGCTCCGCAGACCCCCACGATCACCCTTCCTCACACTTTCAATCAGGAAGACTTCATGAGCGACGAAGGCTACTACAGGGGCGAAGGCACCTACACCCGCGAACTGGAAATACCTGAGTCCTACAGGGGTAAGAGGATTTTCCTCCGTTTCGAGGGAGCCGGGTCGAGGGCCATGGTGTCCGTAAACGGGAGAGGTGTCGGAGTCCACAAGGGCGCCTACAACTCATTCGTCTTCGAGATCACCGACTTCGTTCAGTATGGAGCGAAGAACAATATCATGGTCGTCTGCGACAACAGCAAGGCATATGACATCGCTCCCCAGGGAGGCGACTTCAACCTTTACGGCGGACTTTACCGCGACGTGTGGCTGGAGGTTTCTGAGGAAACCTGCATCGATCCGCTTTTCTACGGTTCCAAGGGCTTCTTCGTGACCCAGAGGTTCGTGAATGACGATGTCGCTCAGTTCCGCGCCGAGGTCCTCCTGTCAACCAAGAGCAACTACGCAGGCTGCGATGTGGTGTTCAAGGTGGCCGACGCTGACGGCAAGACTGTTTTCGAGAAGACAATCCCTTACATTAACAATGACAAGGCTTCCGTCAACATTGACATCCGCGATCCCCACCTGTGGAACGGGATGGAGGATCCTTATCTCTACACCGCAAGCGCTACTCTGAGGCGTGACGGCAAGGAACTCGACAAGGTTGAGGACAAGATAGGTGTCAGGACATTCTACGTCGATCCCGACAAGGGCTTCTTCCTTAACGGAAAGCATCTCAAGCTCCGCGGTGTGTCCCGTCACCAGGACTGGGCAGGCATCGCTTCCGCACTCAAGAAGGAGAACCACCTCAAGGACCTTGACATAATCCAGGAAATGGGTGTCAACTCCCTGCGCCTGGCCCACTATCCGCAGGCCCACTTCATGTTCGAAGAGGCTGACAGGCGCGGTTTCGTAGTGTGGGAGGAGATCCCCTTCGTCGGCGGCTACTCTGATTGCGACGACTTCGACGAGAACCTCAAGCTCCAGCTCCGCGAACTCATCTACCAGAACTACAATCACCCCTCCATCTGCTTCTGGGGCCTTTTCAACGAGATCGTGGGCAGCTTTGACAAGGTGCTGGCCGAGCTCAATGACATCGCCCATGAGATCGATCCGACAAGGGTCACCACTGCTGCCACCTATCAGCAGGGCTCATTCAACTTCATCACCGACCTCATCGCATGGAACAAGTATTTCGGCTGGTATCAGGACAAGTCCGCCGGTTTCGCCAAGTTCTTCGATGACTGGCACAAGGAGCATCCCGAAGCCAGGATAGCCATCAGCGAATACGGCGCTGGAGCCGCATTCTCCCAGCACGTTGGCGTTTACAATGACGCTGATGATGATGTCCGTCAGACTTCCCGTGGACGCTGGCACCCGATGGAGAAGCAGACCTTCATCCACATGGACCACCTGAAGATGATAACTGAGCGCGATTACATCTGGGGGTCATATGCCTGGAACATGTTCGATTTCGCTTCCGCAATGCGTCGTGAAGGAGATACCAACAATCTGAATGACAAGGGTTTGGTCAGCCAGGACAGGACCCGCCGCAAGGATGCGTTCTACCTCTACAAAGCCAACTGGAACAAGTCCGAACCTACCGTCCATCTCTGCTCGAAAGACTATGTCCAGCGCAAGGAGGACGTGACCGACATCATATTGTTCACCACAGCGCCTTCGGCAAGGCTGTTCATCAACGGCAAACCCTACGGCAAGGCCGTCAAGACAGATGCATATGCCACTGTCCAGTGGAAGGGCGTCAAGCTCGCCAAGGGTGCGAACCACATCGAGGTCCGTACCGAGCAGGGCAACGAGACCGCAGACTGGACCGTTGAATAATCGTTTTTAATCGATAGCACATATGAAAAGACTTCTCCTTTCTCTCCTGTTGCTGGTGCCTTTCCTGGCGTCGGCACAGGAGAATTATGTGAGCGGGACCACTGCGGTGCCAGCCCATCCGCGCATCCTCCTGCTCAAGGGTGAGGAAAAGGCCCTTGCAAAGCAGATCCGTTCCGATGCCACCTGGACGGAGATCAATAATAATGTCCTTCAGGCTGCAGATGAGATACTTCCGCTTCCTGTACAGGAGAGGATCAAGACCGGGAAGAGGCTCCTTAGCGTGTCCAGGGAGAACCTCCGCCGCATATTCATCCTGAGCTACGCCTACAGGATGACGGGAAAGAAGGCATATGCGCAGCGCGCTGAACAGGAAATGCTGAAAGCCGCTTCTTTCGAGGACTGGAACCCGAGCCATTTCCTGGATGTCGGTGAGATGACGATGGCCCTCTCGATCGGATACGACTGGCTTTACGGCTACCTGACCCCGTCCTCGCGCAAGGCCATCGAGACGGCGATTATTGAAAAAGGCATAAAGCCTTCATATGTAGAAGAATACAATTGGTTCCTCGACGCCGGGCACAACTGGAACCAGGTCTGCAATGCCGGCATGACCTATGGCGCCCTTGCCATATGGGACATCGACCGTGACCTGGCTGTTGAGACGGTGAACCGCGCCGTTGAGACCATCAAGCTTCCCATGAAGCACTATGCACCGGACGGAGCCTATCCTGAAGGAGTCGGCTACTGGGACTACGGTACTTCTTTCAACGCGATGTTCAACAGCGCCGTCGAGAAGGCTTTCGGGACCGATTTCGGCCTTTCTTCCATGGAGGGATTCCTCGCTACGGGACAGTTTATCCTGAACATGGTTTCCCCGAACCTGAGGAACTTTGCGTTCTCCGACAACGGCGCCGGTGCCGGATTCTATCCCACCATGTTCTGGTTCTATTCCAAGACCGGAGACGAAAGCACTCTGTTCAACCAGGCGCGCGTGTATAACCTCCGCAAGGAAGGGATCAAGCGCGACCGCCTCGCCCCTGCCCTTCTGATCTGGGGTGCAAAGGCTGCCTTCTCCAATCCCAAGGCTCCGGAAAAGCTTAATTACAAGGCAGATGGAGACAATCCCGTGGCAGCCATGCGTTCGTCCTGGACGGATCCTGATGCTGCTTTCCTGGCTTTCAAGGCCGGTTCGCCTTCGGTGAATCACGGACATATGGACATCGGCGAATTCATGTTCGAGGTAAATGGGGTGCAATGGGCCGTGGATCTTGGCGGCGAGAATTACAACAGCCTGGAAACCAAGGGCGTGGACCTTTGGAACACTTCCCGGGAATCGCAGCGCTGGGATGTCTGGAGGTACAACAACTTCCACCACAACACCCTTACTTTCAACCAGCACAAGCAGCTGGTAAAGGCCAAGGCTGAGATCGATGACCTGGTTGAGGCTCCCGGACGCACGACGGCGTCTTCCGACCTTACCCCGGTATATGCGGACGATGTCAAGAGCGTCAAGAGGTCCGTTTCCCTGGTCAACGGAAAATCTGCTTTGATCGAGGATGTCGTGGAGACGGGTCCGAGGTTCACCATGATGACCTGGACAATGATCACCCCGGCCGATGCGAATCAGGTGTCTGACAATGAAGTAAGGCTGGAGAAGGACGGCAAGGCCCTCCTGGTGAAGGTTGAGAGCCCCGAGCCGATCCGATGGAAGATTACCGATGCGACTCCGGACTTCTCTTTCAACACTCCGAATCCGGGCTACAACGTTG
>Ga0256405_10013127_pt1 | contig 10035 bp, 8 predicted proteins | sample RumenRJG_02DNA_FD_189096 | JGI IMG/M metagenome (GOLD analysis project Ga0256405, IMG submission 189096) | Bovine rumen microbial communities from Lethbridge, Alberta, Canada - RJG_02 | ecosystem: Host-associated > Mammals > Digestive system > Stomach > Rumen | place: Canada: Alberta | collected... | reverse complement strand
GGGACGACGGCTCCGCGCGGCTGCGCGCGCGACTGCTGTCCCTCAATCGCGACGCGGCGCACTTCTACTACGATCAGCTCCACTCGCCCAAGGGCGAGGCCGCGATGGAGTACATGCGCTCCCGCAAGATCACCAAGCGCAACGCGACCAACTTCGGCCTCGGCGCCGCGAGCGATGAATGGGACGATCTGCTGACCGCGATGCTGCAAAAGGGCTATACGCAATCGGAGCTGCTGGCCTCGGGACTGGTGGTCAAAGGCAAAAACGGCGGCGCCTACGACAAGTTCCGCTCCCGGCTCATCTTCCCCATCGTCGATGTGCGCGGCGACGTATTGGGCTTCGGCGGGCGCATCATCCGCAAGGACGATCCCGGCGCGAAATACATGAACACGCCGGAGACCATCGTTTACAGCAAGCGCCGGGTGCTCTACGGACTCAACCTCGCCCGCAAGAGCAAGCGACAGGGCATCCTGCTGGTCGAGGGCAACATTGACGTGGTGATGCTCCATCAGGCGGGCTTCGACAACGCCTGCGCCTCCATGGGCACGGCGCTGACGCAGGAACAGCTGCACCTGCTCTCCCGGTACACGAAAGACCTCATCCTATGCTACGACAACGACGATGCGGGCAAGGCCGCGACGCAAAAGGCGCTGGCGCTGCTGCGCGACACCGATTTCAATGTCCGGGTGCTGGAGCTGCCGAAGCGGCTTGTGGACGGGCAGTACGTCAAGCAGGATGCGGACGATTTCATCAAGTATCAGGGTGCCGACGCCTTTGAAAACCTGCTCTCGGGCAGCGAGAGCGGCATGGATTTCCGCATGGCGCAGCTTCGGGACAAATATGACCTTGCCGGCGACCGCGGACGCATCGAATACGCTGCGGCAGCCGCGGAGCTGCTCGCCGACATACCCAACGCCGTGGAGCGGGAGGTCTACACCGTCCGGGCCGCCGAGGCCGCCGGCATCTCCCCCGACGCGCTCAAGCAGGAGGTGCGGCGCGCGTCCTCGCGCAGGGCGCGCAAAGAACGGCGCGATCAGGAGAAACGGGATCTTCGCCCCGCCATGGCGGCACAGCCAAAGGAGCGCTCCATGCGCTACGAAAACACGCGCTCGGCGCTGGCGGAGGAGGGTATCCTGCGGCTGCTGGTGCTGGACGATACGCTTTTCGGCCCGGAGCCTCCGCTCACGGAGGACGAGTTCTCCTCGCCGCTGCTGGGGCGGCTGTTTGCCGCGCTCTGGCAGCAGCGGCAGAATCCCGACGGCATTCGCATCGGCGCGCTGGACGGGCAATTTACATCGGACGAGCTGGGACACCTGACCGGTATTTTGCAAAAGCCGGAATCCACCGACCACGCGGCGCGGCAAAAGGCGCTGCGGGACTACCTCGGCATCGTACAATCCGAATTCGACAAACGCCGCGCGGCAGAGAAAGACCCGTTGGCGGCAGTCATGAAAAAAATACAGGAAAAAGCAAAAGATAGAGATGGAGGAACCACACATGGCAATTGAGATGGACAAGGATTTTGACTCGCAGGATCTGGAGGCGCAGGCCGACAGCATTCTCGCCCAGGCCGGCGAGGTAGAGGAGATCCCCGTTGTGATCGAAAAGACGCCGCCGAAGGGCAAGAAGAACAGCGAAGCCGAGAAAAAGGCCCCGCCGCTGGAGGAAGCTGTGATCGCGTCGCTCCCCGCCGCCGCGATCCTCACTGAGCAGGAAAAGCTGCGCGATCTGTTCGCCAAGGCGAAACGCGTCAATAAGATCGACGCATCGGAGCTTTTGGAGGCGCTGGACGAGCTGACGCTCTCCCCGGATCAGGTCGATCAGATCTACGACTCGTTGGAGCAGCTGGGCATCGAGGTCGGCAGCACTGACATCACGGACAGCGACGACAATGACGACGAGCCGCCGATGGAGGCTCTTGCCGAGGTCGAGGAGGAGGAGCTCATCGACCCCAACGAGCTGGTGGACAGCTTCTCCATCGACGACCCCGTGCGTATGTACCTCAAGGAGATCGGCAAGGTCTCGCTGCTCTCCGCCGATGAAGAGATCACCCTCGCCAGCGAGATGACCGCCGGCATGGAGGCGCAGGAGCAGCTCGCGAAGGCTGACGCCGGCGAGCTCAAGCTCACCAAGGCCGAACGCGCGCAATTGGAGGAAGTCGCCGCCAAGGGCGAGGAGTCCAAGCAGAAGCTGGCCGAGGCGAACCTCCGTCTCGTCGTATCCATCGCCAAACGCTATGTGGGCCGCGGTATGTTGTTCCTCGACCTCATTCAGGAGGGCAACCTCGGCCTCATCAAGGCCGTGGAGAAGTTCGACTACACCAAGGGCTACAAGTTCTCCACCTACGCAACCTGGTGGATCCGTCAGGCCATCACCCGCGCCATCGCCGATCAGGCGCGCACCATCCGCATCCCCGTGCACATGGTGGAGACCATCAACAAGGTCATCCGTGTGTCCCGTCAGCTCTTGCAGGAGCTGGGCCACGATCCCTCCCCGGAGGAGATCAGCGCCGAGATGGGTATGTCGGTGGAAAAGGTGCGCGAGATCCTGAAGATCGCGCAGGAGCCGGTTTCCCTCGAAACCCCCATCGGTGAGGAGGAGGACAGCCACCTCGGCGACTTCATCCCCGACGAAGGCGCCAGCGAACCCAGCGAGGCCGCCAGCTTCACGCTGTTGCAGGAGCAGCTGGTGGACGTGCTGTCCACCCTGACCCCGCGCGAGGAAAAGGTGCTCAAGCTGCGCTTCGGCATCGAGGACGGCCGTCCCCGCACGTTGGAGGAGGTCGGCAAGGAGTTCAACGTCACCCGTGAGCGCATCCGTCAGATCGAGGCCAAGGCGCTGCGCAAGCTGCGTCATCCGTCGCGCTCCAAGAAATTGAAAGACTTCCTCAATTGAGTTGTGTTTGCGACTTTTGGATTTCCTAAGACAGCAAAAGGGAGAGGCTGTGGCCTCTCCCTTATTTTTTGTACCTGTCACGACTTGGCGAGCGCCTCCTGCACCTTGCCGGTAAGCACGTTCTGCGCCGCAGCCGACGCGGTCGCGCCGTTCTTCTGCGCATATTGATCCTTGAGATCCTGGAACTTTTTGAGCGTTGCCTCACGGGTTCTTTGCGTCAGCTCGGGCATCTTGCCGCCCCACTGCTTTTCCGCCTCGGCGTAGCCCTTCTCAAACGCCTCGATCATCGCGTCCAATTTGTCGGGGTCACCGCCGGTCAGCGCAGTAGCGTACTGCACAAAGCGGTCGCTGGTCTGTTCGACGCCCCAGTAGCCGTCGTCCGTGGTGTCCTTCTTCGCCTGCTCGATGTCCTCCGCGGAGAACCGGCCGGCCTGGATCGCGTCGAGCATATTGACCTGATTGATCTGCTTGCCCAGCATCTGCTGGACGAGGTTCGCCATGCGCTGCTCGCTCTCGCTCTTGAGACGCTCAATCGTCTCCGTATCCACGGTAAAGCCTTCGCGCATCGCGCTGTTGTAGCTGCGACCGCCGTCTGCCCGGAACGTCGCGGCCTCCGCGTTCGCTGAAGCGGCACCTGACGCCTCCGCGGTTTCCGCAGTCTCGGTCTTTGCGCTCACAGCGCCGGTCTTGGTATATGCGTTGGTCTGCCTGAGTCTCAGGTTGCTGACGTCCATTTCCATCTTCGTATCCTTCCTTTCTGTGCGAGTATCTTTCGCGCAATTGTCCTTCATTGCATTTATTGTATCGACAGAAAAAGGCAAGGATTAAGGGACATGAGGAAATTATTTTCGATACGTCAGCAGCCGTTTCGCTTCCTCCGCCGCCAGCGCGTACACGCCGTTGAAATCGACGAATGGATTGTACGCCGACTCCAGCGCGTCGTGCTCGCTTTTGGCGCGGCGCAGCGCTGCCACCGCCTCATCCCGCAGCAGCTGCTCGATGCGCCCGGTGAAACGCAGCTTTGCTTTCTCCGCGCGCGACAGCTCCGCCATCGCCTCCACGCGCAGGTTGCGGTACGCCTCGCCGGGGTACGGCGACCGCGCCGTCGCGGTGACGAATGCGACGCCCGCACCGGGGATCAGCACATGCATCGCCTCTCTGGGTCGGTCGGGATTCGGGCAAAGCAGCACGTCATATCCCGCTGCCGCCGCGTGATCGGCGACGCGCGCCAGCTCCCGGGCCGCGAGGCCGTAGCCGTCCAGCAGCACATAGACCCGTGGGCAAAGCACCTCCACGGTGTCGAAGCGGCACAGCTCGCCCTGATGCGTCACCCCGCCGAGGAACGCGCGGTCAATGCGCCCCCGCGCCGCGCCGACGCCGCGCAGCTCCCGCCGCAGCACACCGTCCACGCGCCGCGCGAGTTTTTCGAAATCCATCGCCGTGTGCGCAATGGCGCGCCGCTCCGCCGACAGCGCGTCCGCCGAGCGCAGAATCCGATATGCCGCGGCATACGCCGCGCGGTACGCGTCCGAATGCGCGACGATCTCCCCGCGCCGCGCCTTGGTCGCCGCCACGTCGTAGAAGCGCGTTAAGTCGACATAACGTTCCGTCGCGACGGTGTAACTCGGTTCCAGAACGTGTGGGGAAGTTCCGTCCACCAGACCGGTTTTGATCTCCGGGAACAGGACGCCGTCCAAAGAGTCCGGATCCCCCGAGCAGTTTACATAAATTGTTTCCAGTCCCGTTTCGGACAGCTCCTTCGCCACGGCGCGCATGAAGCTGGATTTGCCGCAGCCGGGACCGCCCTTGATGATGAGCAGATCGTCCAGCCGTGCGTTCAAAAGCTGGTCGTAGAGGGAGTAAAACCCCTCGCCGCTGTTCGCGCCGAGGAAGATGTGAGCGCTTGATTTCATGAAAAACGCCTCCGTTTGAAGATAGATTACGTTTCCAACCTATGCTTTCGGGCGCGTCCATGACAAAAAATCGCCGTAAGTCTTGACTTGTACCGGATTTCATGGTATAAAGTTACCAACAATGTTTTGGAGGACACTACCATGGAAATGAAGCACATTGTGACCCTCGAGACCCGCGACCTGTGCGCGAGCGCCAAGAACGGCGGCTGCGGCGAGTGCCAGACCTCTTGCCAGAGCGCCTGCAAGACCAGCTGCGGCATCGCGAACCAGCAGTGCGAGAACGAGAATCGCTAAACGAACAACGCAAAAATGCCGCCTGATGGCGGCATTTTTGTTGAGCGGCGATGCCGCTCAACAAAAATGAAATCGCCATTTCGCTCGCCGCTTATGCGGCAACCGCGAAATATGGCTGATATCGCAAGTCAACTTGCGATATGGAGGCTTTTTATGATACATCGCTATAAACTCAACAGCTTCAACATCGTGCTGGACGTCTGCTCCGGCTCCATCCACGCCGTGGACGAGCTGACCTATGACATGATCGGCCTGTACGAGGACACTGACCGCGCCGCGGTTCTCTCCGCTATGCGCAAGCAGTACCCCGACACGCCTGATGCGGAGCTGGGCGAGGTCTACGACCAGCTCACCGCCCTCAAGGACGCGGGCAAGCTGTTCGCGCCGGACACCTTCGCGCCCATGGCAGGCAAACTCAAGGAAAAGAGCGCGGGCGTGGTCAAGGCGCTGTGCCTGCACGTCGCCCACACCTGCAACCTAAACTGCGCCTACTGCTTCGCCAGCCAGGGCAAGTACCACGGCGAACGCGCGGTCATGAGCCTCGACGTGGGCAAGCGGGCGCTGGACTTCCTCATCGAAAACTCCGGTACGCGGCGCAATCTGGAGGTCGACTTCTTCGGCGGCGAGCCGCTGATGAACTGGGAGGTCGTCAAGGGCCTGGTGCGCTACGCCCGTGAGCGGGAAAAGGAAGTTGACAAGCGCTTCCGCTTTACCCTCACCACCAACGGTCTGCTCATCGACGACGACGTGATCGACTTCTGCAACCGCGAGATGCACAATGTGGTGCTGAGCCTCGATGGGCGCAAGGAGATCCACGACAAATGGCGCGTGGACTACGCGGGCAACGGCAGCTGGGAGCGCATCGTGCCGAAGTTCCAGAAGTTGGTCAAGGCCCGCGGCGGCAAGAATTACTATATGCGCGGCACCTTTACCCACAACAATCCCGACTTTTTGAAGGACATCCAGACCATGCTCGATCTCGGCTTCACTGAGCTGAGCATGGAGCCTGTCGTCGCCGCGCCGGACGATCTCAACGCGCTGACCGCCGAGGACATTCCCGTGGTCATGGAGCAGTACGAGGAGCTTGCCAAGCTGATGCTTGAGCGGGAGCGCAAGGGAAAGCCCTTTACGTTCTACCACTACATGATCGACCTCACGGGCGGCCCGTGCATCTACAAGCGCATCTCCGGCTGCGGCTCCGGCACCGAATACATGGCGGTCACCCCATGGGGCGACCTCTACCCCTGCCACCAGTTCGTCGGCGAGGGCGCGTTCAAGCTGGGCGACATCTGGCATGGCGTCACCAACACCGAAGCGCAGACGCAGTTTGCCGCTTGCAACGTCTACGCCAAGCCGGAGTGCCGCGACTGTTGGGCGCGGCTCTACTGCTCCGGCGGTTGCGCCGCCAACGCGTTCCACGCCACAGGCAGCGTCACGGGCGTGTACGAGACGGGCTGTGAGCTGTTCAAAAAGCGCATGGAGTGCGCCATCATGATGGCGATTGCGCGCCAGCTTGGTTGACGAAATGAACACCCCTATCTGCGACTTCGTGCGCGACTACGCGGCGAAGCAGCCGCTGCGCCTCCATATGCCGGGGCACAAGGGCCTCGGGCCGCTGGGCATTGAGGCGCTGGACATCACGGAGATTCCCGGCGCGGACGTGCTGTACGCCCCGGATGGCATCATCGCCGAGAGCGAGGCGAACGCCGCCGCGCTGTTTGGCAGCGCCAAAACGGTCTACTCCACGGAAGGGTCATCCCTTTGCATCCGCGCCATGCTCTACCTCGCGCAGCTCTGGGCGCGAGCCAATGGCCGTAAGGCCCTTGTCCTTGCGGGACGCAACGCGCATAAAACCTTCCTCTCCGCCGTCGCGCTGCTGGACATCGACGTAGAGTGGCTGTTTTCCGAGAGCGACAGCGGCGGCGTCACCTGCGCGATCCGTCCCGACACGCTGGATCGCAGACTGGCCTCTATGCCGGAAAAACCCACGGCTGTTTACATAACCTCGCCCGACTATCTGGGAAACGTCGCCGATATTGCTACCCTGTCGGAGGTATGCCACCGCCACGGCGTATTGCTGCTGGTGGACAACGCTCACGGCGCCTATCTTCATTTTATATCAACTCTGCGGCACCCGCTGGATCTTGGTGCGGATCTCTGCTGCGACAGCGCCCACAAGACGCTGGGTGTGCTGACCGGCGGCGCGTATCTGCACCTCGCCAAATCCGCGCCGCCCACGCTTTGTGACGCCGCCAACCGCGCCATGGCGCTGTTTGCCGGCACCAGCCCGTCGTATCTGATCCTGCAATCGTTGGACGCGGTGAACGCCACATTGGACAGAGATTATGTAAATTTGGTTATGTCTACCGCGGGGCAGGTAAAAGCGTTGCGCAGCGCGCTTTCTGCCGACGGCTGGACAGGCGTCGGTGACGAGCCGTTAAAGATCACGCTTTGTCCTAAGCCGCGCGGCTATACCGGCATCGAAATCGCAGCGCTTTTGGAACAGCACAACATATTTGTTGAGTTTGCCGATCCGGATTACATCGTTTTTATGTTTACCGTGCAGACACCTGCCGCGACATATGATACTCTGTTTGCCGCGCTGCGCAGCATTCCGCCCAGACAGGCGATCCGCTCAACGCCTCCCGCTTTATGTCAATCTAAGCAAGTCCTCTCGCCCCGCGAGGCGATGCTTGCACCTGCGGAAAACATACCGATCGAGAAGGCGCTGCGGCGCGTACTGGCCTCCCCCAGCGTCAGCTGTCCGCCCGCCGTGCCGATCCTGGTCTGCGGCGAGGCAATCGACGAGGCGGCGATCAAGGCATTCCGATACTATGGAACGGAACAGGTCGACGTGGTCAAATGATTGCTATTTGCGCTGCGCAACCGCAAAGTTGCGCCATAGTTGGTGGAAAGTGGCAAAAGTTGCGGGTACAATACCCCTATCGGGTTCAAAATGACAGCCGAAAGGGGTATTGCGTATGACAGCAGGAGAACAAATCAAACAGCGGCGGGAGGAACTGCAGCTATCGCAAGAGGAACTGGCCGAGCGCATCGGCGTCAGCCGTCAGGCGGTATCCAAGTGGGAAAGCGACCGATCCACGCCGCGCGGCGCAAATCGTGAAGCGTTATGTAACCTTCTTTCCATTGATCTGAGCCAAACTGAAGTGACCGAAAAGAGCTGCTTTTTTCGCTTCGCGGGCTGGATCGCTGCGGCAGTTCTCTCACTCTGCGCGATCTGGCTATGGGCACATCAATCCTCCGCAGCCTTGGCCTCAGTACCGGCTACGCCGGCACTCCAAAGCGTCCGGTTTTACGACGCCAATCAGGAGTCGGTCACCCCGGAAGCCGGCTGGTACGCCACAGACGCCATGGAAAGCATTCTGATCCAGTGGAGCGGCGATCTGCCGCCGGAATCGGCGCAGATGTTCTTTACGCCGAGCGGTACGGAAACCTTGGATGAAACGGAGCTGCTTGCGACAAAGGTGTGCCAAGACGGCGACGGAAATGCTCTATTGCTCTCCGCCGTACCGCTCCACAGGGAAAGCCTGATGGGGCACCTTTGGTTTCAGCTCAACTTCCCGCAGGATCAAACCATCGTCAGCGACAGTTTCAACGTAATTTTTCAACCATAGCGAAAAAGAGACCTGCCACGCAGGCCTCTTTTTATGTTAACTAGCTGTTTACCGCACAAAATGTGTAAAAATATGTTCTTCCTTCCTGGGCATCCCGTACTTCTCCTTGCCCAGCGCGATGGACTTGATCAAAAACGCCATGTTCCGCGCCAATACGCGCATGGTCTGCAAGCCCTCGGCGTCCTGCTCCGCATCGCCGGGAGCGCGGCCATGGACGCTGTTCCAGTACTGGCTGGACGCCACGGGCATGTTGGAGATGGTGAAATACTTGTTCAGCGCGTCAAAGGTGGCACTGGTGCCGCCGCGGCGCGCCACCGCCACCGACGCGCCCACCTTCATGGTCTTATCGAAATGGGTGGAGTAAAACAGGCGGTCGAGGAAGCTCTCCAGCGTACCGCTGGGCGAGGCAAAGTACACCGGGGAGGCCACAACAAGGCCATCCGCTGCCTCAAACTTCGCCGCGGCCTCGTTCACCGCGTCGTCAAAGACGCACTTGCCCGTGTTTGCGCAGGAATTGCAGGCGATGCAGCCGCGGATCGCCTGATTGCCGATGCGCACGGTCTCCACCTCGATACCTTCCTCGGTGAACACCCGCTCCATCTCGCGCAGTGCGATGGAGGTGTTGCCGTTGGGATGCGGGCTGCCGTTGATCATCAAAACCTTCATCTCAGCGCACCCCCAGAACCTTGTAGTCCTTCGCCTCGACCGCGGCCTTCAGCGCCTCGGTATCGACCGCGCCGCTGACCTCGACGACGGCGACGTTGTCGTTGTGGTTCGCCGTCGCGGAGACGACGCCTGCGACGCTTTCCAGCGCCTTCTTGACCGTCGCTTCGCAGTGCTCGCACATCATGCCTTCGACGTCCAGCGTAATCGTATTTGCCATAGTGGGTTCCTCCTTTGATGGTTCAGGCTCTGCCTGTATTGTATGTGTTTTGCGGGGTTTATCATGACTCGCGTCATGCATATTGAACAGATTCAGCCGCAGCGCGTTGGTCACAACGCAGAAGCTCGAGAGGCTCATCGCCGCCGCGCCCACCATCGGGTTGAGCGTCAGGCCGAGGCGCACGAACGCGCCCGCCGCCAGCGGGATGCAGACGGCGTTGTAGAAGAACGCCCAGAACAGGTTTTCGTGGATGTTCCGCAGCGTCGCGCGGGAGAGGCGCACAGCCGCCGGGACGTCGGACAGGCGGCTTTTCATCAGCACCACGTCCGCCGCGTCGATGGCCACATCCGTTCCCGCGCCGATGGCGATGCCGATGTCCGCGCGGGTCAGCGCCGGAGCGTCGTTGATGCCGTCG
>Ga0256405_10013125_pt1 | contig 10035 bp, 7 predicted proteins | sample RumenRJG_02DNA_FD_189096 | JGI IMG/M metagenome (GOLD analysis project Ga0256405, IMG submission 189096) | Bovine rumen microbial communities from Lethbridge, Alberta, Canada - RJG_02 | ecosystem: Host-associated > Mammals > Digestive system > Stomach > Rumen | place: Canada: Alberta | collected... | reverse complement strand
ACTGACACGACGCATCTCAGAGATCTCTTCAACAAAACTATATTCAAAAATGACAAAGACCGAAGCGGTTCAGGTGAACCTAATTTATTTAATTTTTAACTTGTCCATTTTTTAGTGGACACTAGTGTTCATAATTCAAAATTCATAATTCATAATTGGAATGGATATAGTTCTTAGTGGCATACGCCCAACAGGAAACCTTCACCTCGGAAATTACTACGGAGCAGTTCGTAGTTTTGTGAAAATGCAGGAAGAATACAATTGCTTTTTCTTCATTGCCGACTGGCATTCACTGACTACACACCCAACTCCTGAAAACATACAAAATTCGGCTCGCACAATCCTTGCCGAGTATCTTGCTTGCGGAATAGACCCGGAGAAAGCAACAATCTACGTACAGAGCGATGTTCCAGAAACCATCGAATTGTATCTGTATTTCAACATGAACACCTATCTCGGTGAACTGGGACGCGTAACTACGTTCAAGGAGAAAGCACGTCAACAACCCGATAACGTGAACGCTGGTTTGTTCACCTACCCCACCCTCATGGCTGCCGACATTCTTCAGCACCGTGCAAAATGGGTTCCAGTAGGTAAGGACCAGGAGCAGAATATGGAAATGGCACGTAAATGCGCACGTCGTTTCAACAATATCTATAAGACAGAACTCTTCCCTGAACCACAGAACTACTATTTCGGTGGCGATGCCCTGAAAGTTCCAGGACTGGACGGAAGCGGGAAGATGGGTAAGAGCGACGGCAACTGCATCTATCTCTGTGACGATGAGAAGGTAGTACGCAAGAAAGTGATGCGCGCAGTTACCGACAATGGTCCACAGGAACCAAACTCACCAAAACCTGAGGTAATTCAGAACCTCTTCACCATGATGAGTATTGTTTCTAAGCCTGAGACTGTTGCCTATTTCGATGAGAAATGGAACGACTGCACTCTTCGCTACGGTGACATGAAGAAGCAGCTTGCAGAGGACATGGTTCAGACACTGAACCCTATCCGTGAACGCATTCTGGAGTTCTCTTCCGACAAGGAACGTCTTGACCGCATCGCAAAGATGGGTGCAGAGAAAGCCCGCGAAAGCGCTGCTGCCACCCTGCGCGAAGTTCGCAAGACAATTGGATTCAGAGTTTATTAAGACCTTAGTCGTTATGACGACATGACGTTATAACGACATAACGATTTATCGTTTCAACTACATATTTTAACAGCAAGTTCCGGAAATCGTGATTTCCGGAACTTGCTGTTTTGTAACACTTTCTTTCTTCTTTGTTTCTTTTTAAAAGAATTATCAATTTTGTCCTATAAAAAGCACATATAATTATATAAGAAAACGGGGAGGATTTATAACTTTGCAGTAACAACAAATAATAAAAACTAATATAACACTGCAAGTTAAATGAAAAAGAACACTTTAGCCCTCGGACTTATCTTCTGTCTGTTTTTTCTATGGGCCATAAGCAGCAACCTGCTGCCAACAATGATCAGACAACTGATGAAAACATGTGAACTGAACACTTTTGAAGCTTCATTCACAGAAAGTGCCTACTGGCTCGCATATTTCATCTGCCCTATTCCTATAGCAATGTTCATGCGTCGCTACAGCTACCGAGTGGGAATCATCACCGGTCTTCTTATCGCTGCAGCAGGCGGACTTCTGTTCTTCCCTGCAACAGAAGTGAAGAGCTATGGAGTCTATCTTTGTGTATTGTTCGTCATTGCCACAGGAATGTGTTTCCTCGAAACAGCAGCAAATCCATACGTAACCGTACTTGGCGATGCTCAGTCTGCTCCCCGAAGACTCAACCTCGCACAGTCGTTCAACGGACTTGGCGCATTCATTTCTGCTATGTTCCTCAGCAAGCTCGTGCTTAGCGGAGAGACTTACGAGCGCGACACTCTGCCTGTTGACTATCCAGGCGGTTGGGAAGGATATATCCAGGTTGAGACCGATTCCATGAAAGTTCCCTACCTTCTGCTGGCAATAGTGCTTATCACCGTGGCTGTGGTTCTGTTCTGGGTAAAACTGCCTAAGGTTGGTGACGAGGAACAGGATGAAAAGGCTAAGAGCGGTGCAAAGAAGAAACTCATCGACTTCTCAATACTGAAGAAGCCCCACCTGCGCTGGGGTGTTATCGCACAGTTCTTCTACAACGGAGGACAAACTGCTATTAACAGTCTTTTCCTTGTGTATTGCAGCACTTACGCCGGAATAAGCGAAGAGACCGCAACCACATTCTTCGGTCTATACATGCTCGCCTTCCTCGTTGGACGATGGGTAGGCACACTGCTGATGGTGCGCTTTGCTCCTGAACGGATGCTCACCGTCTATGCCACAGTCAATATGGTGCTTTGCATTGTCATCATGAGCACAGGAGGCTACGTAGGACTCTATGCCATGCTTGCTGTATCGTTCTTCATGTCAATCATCTACCCCACTCAGTTCTCTCTCGCACTGCAGGGACTTGGTGAGCAAACAAAATCAGGTTCTTCATTCCTCGTAATGGCAATTGTAGGAAATGCCTGTGTTCCACAGCTTACAGCTTACATCATGCACCAGAACGAGCAGATCTACCATATTGCATACATAGTTCCACTCATCTGTTTCGCTGTATGCGCATGGTATGGTTTGAAATATCGTAAGTTATTAAGCAAGGCATAAAGATGGAAGGATACATACAAACAATATCTGACGGGAAAATCAAACGTTATGTTCAGTTCATGGATATCTCCCAAAACCCTGAGCTGATTGAGAAGTACCGCTACTGGCACTCCGAGGAACATCATTGGAAAGAGATTCGTAATGGTATAAAGGAAGTGGGAATCCTGGAAATGGAAATCTATATTCTCCAGAATCACTTAGTAATGATTGTAGATACACCTGCTGACTTCAATTGGCAAGAAGCCATGCTTCGCATCTCCACCCTTCCTCGTCAGGCAGAATGGGAAGCCTTCGTCGCTGCCTTCCAAGGCAAAGACGAATCTGCTCGCAGCGATGAGAAATGGCAGCAGATGGAAAGAATGTTCAGGTTGTATTAAAGACCCAAAAGACCCCCTCTAAATCCCCCAAGGGGGAGGACTTTGAACAACCGGATGGATTAAATTGTAAAATTGTAAAATTGCAAAATATAATGATGCGTTACACAGAATTAGGAAAAACCGGGATGAAAATTTCCCACATCAGTTTCGGTGCGTCTTCACTTGGCAGTGTTTTCCGCGAAACTAAAGAGAATGAAAGTTTCGAAGCAGTTGAAGCTGCTATCGAAGGTGGTATCAATTTCATTGACGTAAGTCCCTACTACGGACATTACAAGGCAGAGACAGTGCTTGGCAAGGCATTGCGCCGTATTCCACGCGACAAGTATTTCCTCAGCACCAAGGTCGGCCGTTACGGCAAAGACGGTGTGAACACCTGGGACTACTCTGCAAAACGAGTTACAGACAGTGTTTACGAGAGTATGGAACGTCTGGGAATTGACTTCATCGACCTCATCAATGTTCATGACATAGAATTCCAGGCCGCTCTCCCTGGCGGACTGCAGAAGGTGGTTGACGAAACCCTGCCTGCTCTCGTGGAACTCCGCAAGAAAGGTGTGGTTGGGCATGTCGGAATCACTGACTTGCAGCTTGATAACCTGAAATGGGTTATTGAACATAGTGAACCAGGTGTGGTTGAGAGCATACTCAACTTCTGCCACTACACACTCAACGATGACGCACTCACTGACTATCTCGAATTCTTCGAGCAAAGAGGCATAGGTATTGTCAATGCTTCACCGCTGTCCATGGGTCTTCTCTCTCAGCGTGGAGTTCCAGCATGGCACCCTGCACCAAAACCATTGGTAGAAGCATGCCAACGTGCAGCTGAATTCTGCAATCAGAAGGGCTATCCTATCGAGAAACTGGCTGTTCAGTTCAGCGTCAGCAATCCTCGCATAGCATCCACACTCTTCTCTTCTGCCAATCCAGTGAATGTCCGTCGCAACATTGAATGGGCAAATGAAGAACCAGACTGGCAACTGGTTGATGAAGTGAAGAAGATTATCGGTGACCAACAACGTGTAACATGGGCTAACTCTTAGTTCAAGAAGTTCAAGAAGTTCAAGAAGTTCAAGAAGTTTAAGAAGTTCAAAGGTTCAAAAATTCACAGTTATGATTATTGATGCACACAGTCATTTGTGGCTGAAGCAGGACACTCAGATTGACGGCAAACGCATTCTCTCGCTGAAGAACGGACGCAGTATCTTCTTCGACGAGGAAGTGCAGATGTTGCCTCCGTTCATGATTGATAGCAGAAACACCGCTGAGGTGTTCCTGTCGAACATGAACTACGCTCAGGTCCATGCAGCGGTAGTGGTTCAGGAACTTATCGACGGATGCCAGAACGACTATCTCACAGAAGTTCAGAAGAACTATCCCGACCGTTTCTTCTGCATGGGAATGGCATGGAATCTCGATGAAGCCAAGGATGTCATCGCCCGTGGACTGAAAGGTATTGCCTACCCTGGACACCGTATGACACAACCGCTCACAGAACTCCTTCCCATCTTCAAGCTTATGGAAGAGAAAGGCATGGTCCTCTCCATGTGTCTGGCGGACGATGAGAAACAGATTGCCCAAATGCGTGAGGTTATTCAGGAATGTCCACAGCTGAAAGTTGCCATCGGTCACTTCGGTATGCCTACAACAGATTCTTTCCGCAGTCAGGTACTGCTGGCACGTGAGGGCAAGAACGTGATGGTAGAGTCAGGCGGTATCACATGGCTTTACAATCCCGAGTTCTATCCCTTCCCCACAGCCATCAAGCGTATTCGTGAGGCTGCAGACCTCGTTGGTATGGACCGATTGATGTGGGGCAGCGACTATCCTCGCACCATCACAGCCATCACTTACCGAATGTCCTACGACTTCGTAAGCAAGAGCAAGGAACTGAGCGAAGACGAGAAGACTCTCTTCCTTGGCGAGAACGCCCGCCAGTTCTACGGATTCCAGAATCTGCCCGATCTCCCCTATATTAAGAATATGTCAGAATAGAATTAAGCCTAGGACAACCTAGAATCGCCTAGGATTGCATAGAATTGCCTAGAATCTCCTAGAAAAAAACTCAAAAAAATATGAAAGCTATACAAATTTCTCACAATCAAGAACTCAATATCATTGAAGTTGAAAGCCCACGCACTCCGGAGCGCAATGAAGTGCTGCTGAAACTCTGCTATGTAGGTTTCTGCGGCTCAGATATCAACACATTCATGGGTCGCAACACCATGGCTCTTAACCCTGTGATCCCAGGACACGAAGTAGGTGCAGTGATTGAAGCTGTAGGTGCAGACGTACCTGAAAACCTGAAACCAGGTATGGTTGTTACCTGCAATCCTTATACTAACTGCGGTAAGTGTGCATCTTGCCGCAACCAGCGTGTAAATGCGTGTCAGCACAACGAAACTCTGGGTGTTCAGCGCAACGGTGCCATGCAGGAATATATCGTTCTGCCTTGGGAGAAAGTCATTCCGGCAGGCAACCTCTCTCCTCGCGACTGTGCATTGATTGAACCAATGTCAGTTGGTTTCCATGCCGTTAGCCGTTCACAAGTCACAGATATTGATGTCGTGATGGTAATCGGTTGCGGAATGGTTGGAATGGGAGCAATTGTTCGTTCCGTTATGCGTGGCGCCACTGTTGTCGCTGCAGATATCGACGATCAGAAGTTGGCTCTGGCAAAACGTATGGGTGCAACATATGCCATTAACACCAAGACAGAGGATGTGCATGCACGTCTGAGCGAGATCACAGGTGGTTTTGGTCCCGACGTGGTGATAGAAGCTGTGGGAAGTGTTCCTACATATCAGATGGCAGTAAACGAAGTGGCATTTACAGGACGTGTAACTTGCATCGGTTATGCCAAGTCTGAGGTTTCCTTCCAGACCAAGTATTTCGTTCAGAAAGAACTCGACATCCGCGGTTCACGCAATGCCATGCCTTCTGACTTCCGTGCTGTTATTCATTATCTGGAGCGCGGCACATGTCCTATCGATGAACTCATCACCAAAATTGTCCGCCCGGAGGATGCTCTGGAGACTATGAAGTGGTGGAGTCAGAATCCAGGACAGGTATTCCGCATCCTCGTGGATTTTAATTAACACCTCATACTCAGACACAAATGAAAAGACTAAAATCTCTTTTAATACTCCTCCTTTGCGCCACTACCATGATGGCTGGCGTGAAGAGTCCTGACGGAAAGTTGGAGGCAACCGTTACACAAGACGGTGGAGCGACATTCCTGACGTTGACATCCAACGGCAAGCAACTGCTTCGAACACAAATTGGTTTTACGATGAGCGATGAGGACTTCGCCAAAGACCTCGCATTGGTTGCGACAAACGAGACAGGAATCCAGACCGTTTCCTACACCAACATCCGCGGCAAGCAGAAGAATGTCAGCCACCAGTACGGAAGCGAATCAGTATTGTTCATGGGAAGCAAAGGCACTCCCATGACTTTAGAGGTGCGTCTGTTCAACGACGGTCTTGCGTTCCGTTACAACATCACAAACAATGCAGGTGATGAACTTGAGTTTACCGGTGAGCAAACCACATATTTCATTCCAAACGACAGCCATCGCTGGTTGCAGAAGTACGTTACCAGTTACGAAGGCGATTTCCCTTATCAGGAGAAGGCCGACAAGCAGGGAGCATGGGGCTATCCTGCACTCTTCGAGACAGACGGTTCGTTCATTCTGCTCACCGAGGCTAACGCATCACGTATGTATTGCGCCACCCACCTCGACAACAGCGCTGCTGCCGACGAATACCAAGTTAGTTATCCCTTCGCTTGGGAAGGCCGTGACAAGGGTGCTGTCAATCCTACTTGGAAAAGCAGTTGGGCTTCCCCATGGCGAGTAGCCATAGTAGGTTCTCTGGGTGATATCGTTGAATCCACGTTGGTTGATGATGTGTCTGACGCTCCATCAGCAGCACTGCTTGAGTCTATGGGTAATGACCTCTCCTGGATTCAGCCTGGGCGTGCCGCATGGGTTTACTGGGCATACAACCACGGAACCAAGGACTACAAGATCTGCTGCCAATACGTTGACCTTGCTGTTGAGATGGGTTGGGAATACGTTCTCTTTGACTGGGAATGGGATTCCATGACCAACGGCGGCAAACTGGAAGATGCTGTTGCCTATGCTCTATCGAAGGGTATCAAACCTTGGATCTGGTACAACTCAGGAGGCGACCACACTTGGGTGCAAGCCACTCCGCTCAATCGTATGCTTACCCACGAGAACCGCATAGAGGAATTCACATGGTTGAAGAAAATCGGTATCGTTGGTGTGAAGGTAGATTTCTTCGAGAGCGACAAGCAGAATATGATGAACTACTACCTCGATATTCTCGACGATGCTGCCAAGTTCAAGATGATGGTGAATTTCCACGGATGCACACTGCCTCGTGGATGGAGCCACACCTACCCTCACCTCATGTCGCAGGAGGCTGTATATGGTGCTGAGCAGTACAACAACTCTCCTTACATGACCGGCAACGGTGCGCGCATCAACTGTCTGCTGCCATATACCCGCAACGTGGTCGGTCCTATGGACTACACTCCTGTTGCCTTTACCAACTCGCAGCATCCTCACGAATCTTCTTATGCTCACGAACTGGCTCTCTCCGTTGCTTTTGAATCCGGAGTTCAGCACTGGGCTGACCGTCCGGAAGGATTCCTCACATTGACTCCATTAGCTAAGAAGCACATGCAGACTGTTCCTGTGGTTTGGGATGAGACCCGTTTCATTCAGGGTTATCCAGGCAAGTCTTTCGTTGTTGCCCGTCGCAGCGGCAAGACCTGGTATGTAGCCGGACTGAACGGTGAGAAGGAAGCACGCACAATGATTTTCCCACTCAACTTCCTCCGCAAAGGCTCACACCTCATGACTCAGTTCACTGACGGCACAGATGCCTATCAGATTATCACTACCCAGCGCAAGGTAAAGGCTTCACAGACTCAATCCATCACCTGCCTCCCACAAGGCGGCTTCCTGCTGGTGATTGAATAAGGCATAAAAGTACCAAAATCTTCAATTTTGCACTCGACTCGATGCGTTTTTTTAAAGAAATTGTACTGAATCGAGTGCATTTTTTGTAAAAATCGCACTGAGTTGAGTGCGTTTTTGTAAAAAAACACATCTGCAGCACATCTTTGCTATAATACAAGCGACCCACCGAAGCTTTTCACGCTTGGCGGCATTCCTTTAGCCGCCTTGCTTTGAAAAGGCTCGAAGGGTCGTTTCCAACCTTTTTCCTTAAAGGAAAAGAACTACAAGGCAAGACGGACCCCGTAGAAGTCGCTCCGGCCAGCGGGCGTTCTGCCGTCCCGAAAGGCAGAACGGCATAACGTAGCACTGTTGCTCCAGCTGCCATCACGGAGAACGCGGCTAGAGCCGGATGTAGCACCGGTCGGGTCTGTCTGAGCTGATGAGATATAGTCTCCATACCAGTCATAGCACCATTCTCTAACATTGCCGCTCATATCGTATATTCCCAATTCATTTGCTGCTTTTGTCTTAACCGGATGAGTACAACCTTCTGAATTTTCATAATACCAAGCCACATCATCTAAATAATTACTGCCAGAGTAAGTATAGCCCTTGCTCTTATTTCCGCCTTTTGCAGCATACTCCCACTCAGCCTCAGTAGGTAAGCGGAAATTCTTCCCTGTAAGACTATTTAATTTTCTGATGAACTGTTCGCATTCTTCATAGTTTACATAATACATCGGATAATTGGCACCCTCACCACTTAATGACCAAGCTGGATTTGCTTTATCACGCTGATTACGAACAGTTGTACCCATAACCGCCTGCCATAGTGCTTGAGTCACCTCTGTCTCACCTATGTAATAGTCCTTTGTTAGCGTGACCTGATGGACTGGTTTTTCATTATCATATCCTGAATTTGAACCCATTTGGAATGTTCCAGCCTCAACACGAATCATAGTGAAATCAACACCATTAACCGTGAAGGTTTCTTTTTCAACATCGTTATCACTGCTCTTAGATATAGCAAGATAAATAATCGCCCCAGGAATAACTATAAAAATACAACCGAGTCCTTTGGTTACAGAAGAGCCATTATTAGAGTCTTTATCTGATTTCTTTTGTTCACTTAATTTGATTTTATTTTGTTTTTCTCCTATAACCTTGGTAGCATCAGAATCACGTAAGGGTTGTGGAGCAGGTATAGGTTGAGGTTTGGGTTGCTCTACCACTTGAGGCTTAGGGTGCTCAACTACTTGAGGTTTAGGCTGTACTACCACTTGTGGCTTAGCATTTAGCAAATCAATTGTTGCTGCAGCAGTCTGTGGTCGTTTACGGTAATCACCAGCCATGCAGGTTGAGATGAATTTCTGCATTGACTGGGATACAGCATCGGTAAAGCGGAATGCTTCTGTCCCCCTGATTACAACCTCGCTGCTGCGTGGAGGAACTGTGCCTGTCAGCATGCGGTAGGCGGTTGCACCTATACTATATATATCTGTCCAGGCTCCGATATTCTGGATATTACCATCGGTGAGTTCAAGAGGTGCATATTCAGGTGTGGCGGAGAAAGCCGACGTACAGTTAACTCCATCGCCTGACTGTGATTGTACCTTGCTGGCACCGAAGTCTATGAGATAGGCATTACCTTTGCGGTCAATCAGGATGTTGTCGGGCTTGATATCAAGATGGTAGATTCCTGCTTCGTGTACTTCTGTCAGTGCATCAAGAATCTGAGTGAGGATGTTGCGGGTTTCCTCCTCACTAAATGGTTTGCCGGTTCTCTTGATTCGTGCGGCAACGGATTCACCGTCGATATAGTCCATCACATAATATGCTGTGCCGTTGGCCTCAAAAAGGTCGTGCACACGGACTATATGGGGATTGCGCAGACGGCGGATGCGTTGTGCTTCTTTGACGAACTTACGTTTCTGCTCGTCGAAGAACAGTTCCTGTCCTCTGGTAACTCTGACAGAAAGCATATCGTCGGT
>Ga0256405_10013124_pt1 | contig 10036 bp, 6 predicted proteins | sample RumenRJG_02DNA_FD_189096 | JGI IMG/M metagenome (GOLD analysis project Ga0256405, IMG submission 189096) | Bovine rumen microbial communities from Lethbridge, Alberta, Canada - RJG_02 | ecosystem: Host-associated > Mammals > Digestive system > Stomach > Rumen | place: Canada: Alberta | collected... | reverse complement strand
ATATAAAGAAGAAAAATCTTGCAACAAAGACTTCACGAGAAAAAAGTCTTCAGTTGCTTGAAGAAACGCAAAGAAGGCAGGCTGAAAGAATCTGTCAGGTGATTGACCTGGTAGAAACGCAGATTGCAGAAGTGAAGAAAGAAATTGCTGTCGAAGTTGAAAGCGATAATAATATAAAAAATCTTCAGACTGTTCCAGGCATTGGAGAACTTACTGCTGTCGCATACAGTGGATTTGTAGGAGACGGAAGCAGGTTTGACAATGGTTCACAGGTTTCAAATTATCTTGGACTTGTTCCAAAACTGGATATTTCATGTGATCAGGTGCATTACGGCAATATTACAAAGGCCGGTAATCCGGAAGTTCGTTCGCTTCTGATAATGGCTGCATGGAGTCATGTCCGTTTTGCAAAAGAAGATACAGTCTTAAAAAGTAAATGGCAGTATCTTACTCAGGTTCGCGGAATGTCAAAGAAAAAAGCAATAGTCTGTATTGCAAGAAAAATGGCAGAAATGATGTTAGCGATTCTAAAAACTGGAAAGCCGTACTCTCCAAAGAAATTTTCTGTGGACCAGTATTCTGAACTTGCAGAAAAAGCTTTGAAGATTGCTTAAAATAAAAAAAACAGGGGCTTGACATAAAACATAGGAGTCTCGGAAAAATCTGGGATTTTTCCGCGGTTGCGCTAGGGTATGGAGCCCCGAAGTAGCCGCAGGCTATGAGCGTGAGCGAAGGGCGTAACACCCGACCCGAAGGGAAGCGCCCAATTTCTAATTGCTAATTTCTAATTATTTCATTATAATGGTAGAACTATGTTAGACAAAGTTTTATCCGTTATTTTCGGCTCGCAGAATGAGCGCGATGTAAAAAAATTAATTCCAATCGTAAAAGCTGTAAACGACAAAGAAGAATGGGCAAAATCACTTGCCCCAGAAGATTTCCCAAAGCAGACACAGATTTTTAAGGAACGCCTTGCAAAAGGTGAGACTCTTGACGATATTCTGCCGGAAGCATTTGCTTTGTGCCGTGAGGCTGCTTTCCGTGTACGTGGCGAGCGTGCTTATGACGTTCAGCTCATGGGCTCAATCAACCTGCATCAGGGCAAAATCACCGAAATGAAAACTGGTGAAGGTAAAACCCTCGTTGCCGTTGCCCCGGCGTACCTCAACTCTTTGAGCGGAAAGGGCGTTCATGTCGTAACAGTCAACGATTACCTTGCCGAGCGCGATGCAAACACAATGCGTCCGGTTTTCTCATATCTTGGCGTTACGGTCGGAACAATTTTGTCTAACATGGATAATGCAGTAAGGAAGGAAAACTACAACTGCGACATCACTTACGGAACCAACAACGAATTCGGTTTTGACTACCTGCGCGACAACATGCAGATTGAGCTTGCACGAAAAGTTCAGCGCGGATTCAACTATTGTATCGTCGATGAGATTGACTCTATCTTGATTGATGAAGCGAGAACACCGCTCATCATTTCTGGTGCCGGAGAGGACGATACTTTCAAATTTTACGAAGTTGACAAATATGTAGACCTGTTCGAAGAGGCCGAAAAAGATCCAAAAACCAACGACTACTATGATGAAGTTGACTTGACTCCAGAGCAGAGGGCTGAGCTTAAGGGTGACTACAAAATTGATGAAAAATCAAAGCGAGTCTCTTTCACTGACAAAGGAATGAACAAAATCGACTCAATCCTTCATCAGCACAATTTAATTGCGCCAGAGACAACTGTTTTTGACGAGGAAAACTTTGAGTATGTTCACTACTTCACTCAGGCAATCCGCGCTCACCGTTTGTATAATAAAGATGACGAATATGTAGTCCGTGACGGAAAGGTTGAGATTGTCGATGAATTCACTGGCCGTATTCTCGAAGGCCGACGTTATTCAGACGGCTTGCATCAGGCAATCGAGGCAAAAGAGCATGTAAAAATCGCTCAGCGAAACCGCACTATGGCTACTGTAACTTTCCAGAACTTCTTCCGAATGTACACAAAGCTTTCGGGAATGACTGGTACGGCCGCAACAGAGGCTGTTGAGTTCCAGAAGATCTACAAGCTCGACTGTGTTGTAATTCCAACAAACCTTCCGGTTGCCCGTGTTGACGAGCAGGACGAAGTTTACCTCAACGAAGAAGACAAATGGAACGCCATCGTAAAAGAAATCCGTGAGGCACACGCAAAAGGCCAGCCTGTCCTGGTCGGCACTGTTTCTGTCGAAAAATCAGAGCATCTTTCAGCCCTTCTCACCCGAAACGGAATCAAACATGAAGTTTTGAACGCGAAGAACCATGCACGCGAAGCTTTGATTATCGCTGAGGCAGGTGCAAAAGGCGCGGTAACAGTCGCAACAAACATGGCTGGTCGTGGTACCGACATTAAGCTCGGCGGAAGCTACGAGCAGCGTGCATTGAGCCGCGTCGGAACAGAGGCCAGCCCGGAAGAATATCAGGCAGCCGTCAAAGCCGAAAAAGAAAAATGGCTCAAAGACTACGAAGAAGTCAAATCTTTGGGCGGATTGTATGTAATCGGCTCAGAACGCCACGAATCTCGACGTATCGACAACCAGCTCCGAGGCCGAAGTGGACGACAGGGTGACCCGGGAAGATCTAAATTCTTTATCTCGATGGACGATGACCTCATGCGTCTTTTCGGCGGCGAGCGAATGAAGAACCTCATGACTCGAATCGGTATGGAGCCAGGCGAACCAATTTATCATCCATGGCTCACAAAGGGCATTGAAAAGGCTCAGAAGAAGGTCGAGGAACGCAACTTTGAGATCCGTAAAAATTTGATTGACTACGATGACGTCCTCAACGAGCAGCGTGAATTCATATACCAGCAGAGAGACGACATTCTGGCAGATGAAAATCTGAGCGAGCGAATCATGACAACTGCCAAAGATTACCTTGATGAATGGTTCTATGACTATGCACATTCAAAGAAAGGCGAAGGAATCAAAGTTCTCACCGAAAATATCAGGAATAACTTCGGTGTAATGCTTCCGCCAGAAATGCTTGAAGAGCAGAAAGTTCTCTCACTCTTGCAGAATGACATCACCGAAAAAGAAACACTTGTCGGACACGAGCAGTTCAATATGTTTATCCGCTACCAGTACATTCAGGCAATCGACCGAAAATGGCTTGATCAGCTCGAATATCTGGACAGCTTGCGTGAGGCTGTACACCTGCGAGGATATGGCCAGCACAACCCTCTTACAGAATACAAAATCGACGGCTTCAACCAGTTCGATGCAATGATTGAGAAAATCCGAATCGAAATCGCAGGCCGAGTATTCAAAGTAAGAATCCAGATTGCACCGGCTGCCCAGCCACCACGACAGGCAATGCAGGGCAACGCACAGCATTCAGAAGCACAGAGCATGAGCGAACAGGCACGCGGTGCTCAGATGGCAAGAAATGCCCAGCAGCAGGCAGGCCGAACAATGGCAGGAGCAAGTACAGGCCAGAGCGTCACAGTAGTACGAAGCGGTCCAAAAGTAGGCCGAAACGATCCATGTCCATGCGGTTCAGGCAAAAAATATAAGAACTGTCATGGTCGTTAGAACATGACAGTTCTCGTAAATCTAATGCGACCTACGGGAGCATTTTCCTTGCATGGTCGCTAGAGCATGGCAGTTCTCATAAATCTAATGCGACCTACGGGAGCATTTTCCTTGCGCGGAAGATAAAAAAAGGCCACACAGATTCGAGATTCCTACGGAATCTCCTTTTAGTATTTATAAAATGCTTTTAATTTCATTCATAACGCGCTTCTTGTCCGTTGTCCATAACGGCGCAAGGAGCGTTTTTTTTGGCGGATCGCCGGTGAGGCGATGAATCACGCAATTCTCAGGGAGTAAGGCGATTGCCTTTTTGAGCAAGGCAAAATAATCTTCTTTTGAAAGCGGCATGACTTCCCCGCTCTCGTACATTTGTGCAAGCTTTGTATTCTGCACGATGTAAAGAGTTGTGATTTTTATTCCAAATAGGGATTTTAAATTTCTCACAGAGGGCACAGAGGGCACAGAGTTTATTTTGTTTAAGTATGTTTCTTCCAAACACGCAATTTCTCTGTGTTCTCCTTCGTTCTGTGAGGAATTCTTAGTATTTTCCCGCAATACAAATCTCACGGAATCAAGCATATCTTTCTCTGTTTCACCGGGAAGTCCGAAAATAAGGTGCGTGACGATATGAATTTTTTTGCTTGCGATTTTGATTCTTCTTACAGCGTCTTTATAATCCTCGTTTGTGTAACATCGGTTAATCAGCTTGCCAGTTTTCTCATTGCTCGTCTGTAAGCCAAGCTCAATCTGAACAAAATGATTTTGAGCGATTTTTGCAATTTGAAAGAGGATTTCATCTCCCAGACAATCGGGACGGGTTGCGATTGCAAGCCCCATAACATCCTCACATTCCAAGGCCTCATTGTACTTTTGAACGAGAGCTTTTGTATCTCCGTAAGTGGAAGTAAAATTCTGAAAATAAGCGATGTATTTTCCTTTTCGGTTGCCGCTTCTTCCCCTGAGTTTTGATTCCACGAGTTTTTTGGAGGCTTCGATCTGCTCTTTTACCGAAAGATTTCGGCTCGCCGCAAAATCCCCGGATCCATTTTCTGAGCAAAAAATGCAGCCCCCAAAACCTTTTGTACCGTCGCGGTTTGGACAGGTGCATCCTGCATCAAGTGAGAGTTTGTAAGTTTTGGCAGAAAAATTTTGCTGATAAAATTCACTTAAAACAAGCATCGGCTCATCTGCTAATCCTTAAATCCGCTCCATTCACGTAATTTTGCAACATTCTCAATCAGTGCATCAATTTCTTCCTCTGTATTATAGAAGTAAAGGCTTGCACGGGCGGTTGCGGTCTCCCCAAGATATGCTCCGAGTGGCTGGGCACAGTGATGACCGGCACGGATTGCGATATTCTCCTCGCTAAGAAGTGTTGCGATGTCATGCGGGTGAACTCCGTCCACAGTGAATGTGACTATACCGCATCTTTTTGTGCCGTCTTTGTTTCCGACAATGTTCACATGAGGGATTTTTTTCATTCCTTCGATAAGACGGACTGCAAGTGCATTGTCGTGCTCAGTGATTGTGTCCAAGCCCACAGACTGAATGTAGCGGATAGCAGCAGCCATTCCCACGGCATCACCCGCGCTCACAGTTCCAGCCTCAAATTTATGAGGGACTTCTGCCCAGGTCGCGCTTGTTTCAGTCACATATTCAATCATCTCACCGCCACGCAAGAAAGGCGGCATTGCTTCAAGAAGCTCCATTTTGCCCCACACGGCTCCGATTCCCATCGGTCCGCAGAGCTTGTGGCCGCTCATCGCAAAGAAATCCGCTCCCAAATCCTGAACATCAACTTTGATATGAGGAGTTGACTGCGCTCCGTCCACGACCATTACGGCTCCGTTTTTGTGCGCAATCTCAGCGATTTTTTTGATTGGGTTTGTCGTTCCCAAAACGTTCGAGACATGGGTAAGCGATACGATTTTTGTTTTTGGAGTGATTTTGGCATATTCGCTCTCAGGAATTTCGCCAGTCTCCTTATCGACATACATGAATTTCAAAGTCGCGCCCTTGGTCTGGCAAACGAACTGCCAGGGGAGGATGTTCGAATGATGCTCCATAATCGAAATGACAATTTCATCGCCAGCGTTCACGTTCGCCATGCCATAAGTATTAGCAATCAGGTTCAATCCCTCAGAAGTATTGCGGGTAAAGATAATCTCCCGGCTTGAAGGTGCGTTAATGAACTTAGCCACAGTTTCCCGGGCATCCTCATAAGCCTTTGTGGCGCGCTCACTCAAAGAATAAAGCCCGCGCAAAGGATTTGCGTTCTGTGTCGCGTAAAAATGAGTCATCGCGTTAAGAACAATATATGGCCGCTGAGCAGTGGCAGCCGTATCAAGGTAAACAAGACCTGAATTCTCTACAGAATTTTTTTCATCAATCGCCTTAAAGAGCGGAAAATCATTTCGATATTTGTTCATAAGTAGAATTATATAAAATTTACTAAAAATTGAGAAGTACTTTCCTACTAAATTACTAGGAAAATAAAAAAATGCGCCCGCCGTGTAGCACCTTTAGTTGCGGAACAAAGTGAAGCAATGAGGGTTACCGAAGTGCGAAAGGGCGGATTTGCGCCCTAAAAAACTGCAATCCGCTAACTGCTAACTACTTACTTTTTATCCGATAATTTAATATGAAGAAAATAATTTTTCTGCTGCTCGCTCTTTTAGCTACGCACATTTTTGCAGATTCCGGCATGACACAAATCAAGCATAATCCCTGGGAACTGATAATTTACCGTCCGGAAAATAAAACTGACTTCAACTATATTCGCTGCTATGTAAAAATCACCGATGAAAACGGAAACGATGTGTCTAAAACAAAAGTCAAGGCAACTTATGAATGGGCATCAATTCCGAACGTAGTAAACCGCTACAAAAATCTTCTTTATCTTGACGGCGGAATGGCAATGCATTTAAACTTAAAACCCGGAAAATACCATTTCTCAGTTTATACGCCAATCGACAAACAGGCAGGATTTGAATGCACCAAAAGCATCGCAGGCAAATTCCAGTGGGAATCAAACACATTCGAATACGACACTGAAAATCCTGCAAAAGTAATCTTTGTAACACCTGTGATGGACGACAACGGATTTTTCAATGGCAGCTGGTGGATTGACCATAAAGCCCCAAGATTTTTCAAATGGAGCGAGATGAAAGTGAGCCAGCCGCCACAGGAGAACAATCGGTGAAAGTTGCCTGAACCGCCTCAATAATTGAGCGAAGCGGTGATTCCGTAAGCAATTCGTTTTTCTGTAAGGCTAGGATTTGGCCGGTAAATCATTGCGTAACCTAAAGAAAACTGAGATAAATCAGCAAGAAAACCAGTATTCGGAGAAATTATAAAATCAGCGGCAAGTTTTATAGAATCCGAGTAATCTTCTTTTTTAACATTCTCAAATATTTCTTGTGTTCGCTTGCAATCCCAAAATTCATCGTGAATATACGAAATTTTTCCTGAATAAGTCGCAGAAACCAACAATCTCTGAACAAAAAGAGAAACAGCAGGAATTCCCTTATTAATTTCAAAATCAAAAAGAATCGCTTTGACAGAGCCAGATGCAACATAAGTTTCTGTAGGGAACAAACTGGCCGTAAATATAAAGGGAACCAGGATAGGAAATCTAACCTGAGCAGTCGCCCCGGCATTTATATATTTATCCACATAAAATCTATTTTCTGTATCACGGTATGAATTAAGCAAAAATGGCTTAAGAATAAATCCGGCAGAATTATAGACATCAGGTGAAATTTTATGGATATTTGAGAACTGAACAAAAGCAATCAAGTCCTCACTTCTTCCAACAGAATCATCCCGCCCTTTTTCGAGCTCGTCATCACAAATCTGCTTACCATAAAGACATTTCCAATCCATTCCGACAGAAAGACTACTGACCTTACCACTCCACAGGATTTTGTTAAGCAACAAAGATTCCGAAGTCTGCATGAATTTATCTTTATCAAAAACACATGTTCCGCTCAATGAATATTTGAAGCTGTCATCTCCTCCTGATAACAAAATAGACGAACCGTATTTATTATATAATAAATCATATCCCGCTGAAAAAGTAATTTGTCTGTCTCCCCATGGATTTGTTGAAATAAAAGTGAGGCCAAAGATAGTGTTAGTATCCACTTCAAAATCATGACTATAAACAGGTACCTGACCAACTAAAGGCAAGAAAATACCACGTCTGTAATATCGGAACGGGTTGTAACTGATTTCCGAATAGTTTTTAATCTCAGAATTTGCATCTAAGTTGCTTTTCTGAACAGGATTTATTGAATCACTACGAGGAAGTGAAATATCTTCTGCCACAAAAGCCTTTATTTCAACTTCTTCAAAATCATCAATTTTCATATCAAAGCGATACAAAGGATTTTTATCATATTCGGCGGCGCTCACATAGACCGTAAAAGATTCAGAATCAGAAGAAAAATTTGGAGAAACAATATCCAACATGCCGGCAAAATTATTTTTTTTCTGGAGGAAAACATTTGCTTTTTTTGAAACACGGTCAATTTTCACAAATCCTAATCGTGAAAGCATTTTTCCGCCTTTACCAAGTTCAGCCCATGTAAATGAAAGAACGATTGAAGCAGAATCGCCCGGAACAAGGTGAAGATTATGAATAATTAAATTCCGTTCATTTTCATCACCAGTAATTTTTGAAAAATCATATTCACAAAATACATTTTTTTCATCAAAAAGGCGTAATTTCCACTTCAAGCAGTCTTTTATAATCGCTCCGTAAAGATTATTATCAATCGCAATGGGGCTAAAAGGAATTTCTTCATTGTTAAGAAGAAGAGCTGCATTTCCTCTGGCCTCAGCCCCTTCAATCCGAACGCCAACAAGTTCTTCTTTTCCATTAGACAGTCTTAAATATCCATCTTTTAAACCGTTCAATGAGTTTTCTTTATATTTTCCTTTTTTGATGTCGTATTCAGCAAGAACACACTTTGAATTTTTGCGGCTTATAGTTCTGCTCAAAGCAAGTTTTTTTCCGTCAGAAGAAAAGGCCAAACGTGAAATTCCCGTAATTGCAAGCAGTTTTTTGTTTTTTTTGACTTTCCCATCAGAATCAATCGTAAGAAGCCTGACCAAAGAAGACAAAGAATCAAAATATGCTATTTTCAATTCTGAACATTCTTTATCAAAATAAGAATCCATTGCTGTAACACGAGATTTTTTCTTCGAAAGCAGCTCAGCATTTTTTTCATCGGCATCAATGTAAAGAGTCTTTTCAAAATCATTCCAGGCATCGCTGATTTTGAATCCATAAGTTTTTTTGAAAACACCAGCAATTAAACTCAAAGGACAATTTGTACCGGCATTTTTCCAGAAATCCGCGTATTTAGACATTCCATAAGTTTCTTGTAAATACGATGCAAACATCGCACCAAAAATATAAGCATCTGTACCACCAGGATAGGTATCTCGACTGCCCGTTACATCCCGCCATGAAGGAAAATGACCTTCGATTACAGATTGATTCGCAAGCTGAGTAGAAAAAGGATCATTCAAACGCCCGCCCTTACCTTTGCTTTCAAAAGAAACTGTCGCACCCTCAGCCCAAAAAGTCGTGATTGTGAGCCATGCCGGATTAATCGCATCACCTATAAATGAAGCAATTTTATATCTTATGCTTTTTTTATATTTTTCATCTCTCATATTGTAAGTGACAGCATGAGTCAATTCATGATAAAAAATTTTTTGAATTGTATTTTCATACATATCAAGGCTTTCTTCTGGTAAAGTATCGTATAAAACAATGCGATTATATGGAACAGCCGCATAGTAAGCGTTCAGAGCCTCCACAGAACGGGTAATTGTCACAGGGAAACGCCTGTCAGCCTCAGTCTCAAGGATTTGTGTTATTTCAAGATAATAGTCATCACATACAGCTGCAATTTTTTGGGCCGATTCGCGGCATTCCATAGGAAAAATTATATCAAAAAACTCTGTACGAATAACATGAAGCGGTGAGGAAGAATCAGCAAGAACACCACCTAGTGAATAAACAGGCAAAAACAAGAATAGAAAACAGAAAGTCAAAAAAAACTTACGAAACATATCTAAATATACCTTATATTAAGATTTAAGAAAATAATGCACATGCCTGTGCAGGCATTACCCGCAGCGGGCAAAAAAAGCGGGCCGAGACTCGCTCAGGACTCGTCTCACGAGTCCTGTCCCCGCAGGCGGGGCCGCTCCCTTCCGCGGTTCGGTCCCGGCCCTCACCGAGACTCGCCTACAAACTCGTGGGACGAGTTTGTCCGCCTCCCGGCGGCCGGCTCCCTACCTGCTTTCCCCCGCAAAAAAAATCCGCCCCTGAGAAGGAGGCGGAATGCAGTTTAAAAAGAAAAAGCCGGCGGCTCCCTACTTTCCCCCGTATCGGAGTATCATCGGCGCGGGGGTGCTTGACTTCCGTGTTCGGAACGGGAACG
>Ga0256405_10013122_pt1 | contig 10037 bp, 8 predicted proteins | sample RumenRJG_02DNA_FD_189096 | JGI IMG/M metagenome (GOLD analysis project Ga0256405, IMG submission 189096) | Bovine rumen microbial communities from Lethbridge, Alberta, Canada - RJG_02 | ecosystem: Host-associated > Mammals > Digestive system > Stomach > Rumen | place: Canada: Alberta | collected... | reverse complement strand
TTGTAGTATTTGGTAATAATTGGTAATACTTGTAATAATTGGTAAACAAATTCCAAACCTCTGTAAAGTTTGCATTACAGAAGTATGGGACAGAAAGGAGAAAGTATGGACACCGACAAGGACAAGACTCCCCAGGTGGAGACCCCGGAGGGGGACAAGTTTGTAGAGGAGGACGGACAGGGGACTCTCTTTGAGAAACCTCCCCGGAGGTCTATTGTGGTATCCTCCCCGGTCTTTGAGAAAAGGAATCTCCTCCGGAGTGCTGTCTCCGGTCTGGCTATTGTGGGGGAGGTATTCCGCTACCTCCGGGAGGAGTTGGAACTCCTACAGGAGAAAGGGTCTCCGGTCTTAAGCCGGGAGGCAAGGGGGAGACTGGATAAACTGAGTAAGATTGCTACAGAGGTAATCCCTCCTCTTGAAAAGAGCCTCCAGGATCTGGGAGACCTCCACCTGGCAGACCTGGGAGATCCCACTCCGGAGGGGAAAGGAGACTCCTCCCCTGAGGGGTGGGGAGATCCAGACCTGGATAGGCTCCAGTTTGTCCTCCAGGATATCCCGGTAGACAAGCTCCGGGAGATGAACAAGGATATAAGGGAGATTGCAGAAAACCTCTCTATCCTCCTGGGAGGTCTGGAGAACTACTACAGGGTGGAGGTAGACCCCAGGACAGGGGAGAGGATACTTGTAGAATTCAAGGGAGCAATCCAGACCCCTCCTCCACAGAGGGAGTCCACAAATGCCCTGGAGGAGCTCCGCAAGATTGCAAAGAGTCCGCACCCGGACAAGATCCAGATACCCAAAGACCTAATGGAGTCCCAAGTCCACTCCGTAGGGGACACCTTGCAGTATATCAAAGACCCCGGACTGAGGGAGGGAATCCGCAAGAGACAGGAGAAAGGAGAACTCCTTGCCGGGACTCTGGAGGGTCTCTCAGGTGGAGGAGCCTACCTCAAATCCTTTACGATTGCTCTCTCCCAGACCCTTAACGAACAAAGCAAGTACTACAAGACGGAGGAGGATCTGTCCGGAGTACCTAAAGACCTGATACCGGATATTTTCGGAGAGGGGGTGGAGGTGCAAAGGAAAGACTCTCCCTCCCTCCCGGTCAAAGTCCGCAAGGACGGAGGGATAGACCTCCAGAGGGAACCCAGACAATTTCCCTATATCCTGGTATCCTATGAGGAGCTTGCACGAAAGATGAAAGGGGAGGGAAAGTCTCCGGGAGGGACGGATATCTCCTATATCCGGGACTATATCTCCGACCTCTCCGGAAAGCAGTATCTCCTCTCAAATGGGAAAGACCCCAGGACTGGAAACCTTATCGTTATTGGAGTCCCCTTTCTGGTAAAGGAGCTTATTATCTACCGGGGGAAAGAGGGACAGAGCCTAAAGGAGGTAGGCTGTCTCCTGAGACTCTCCCCCCAGTTTTCCAAGTCAGTCCGGAAATATACCCTCCTCCGGGCAGACACTATCCAGAGGATAGGTGGAGGTAGGCAAAAGGATATTACTATGAATCTCTTAGACCTCCTCCTCTATGTCCGGGGGACGGAGAGAGGAGAGGAGTCCCTCTGGAGGAAAGACAAGGAGTCCCTCCTGGCACAGATCGCCACCTCCAAGAGGTACACCCGACAAAAAGCGGAAATGGAGAGGGATTTCCAGGAGGCAGTCCAAAAGGTAAAGGACTCTCTCCTGATACTGGACTACCGGGAGGAGAGATCTCCCTCCGGTCTGGTATCTGTGTTCAAATTCAATCCCAACTACTCCAAGAAAGACCGGGAGGACACCGCCCCTCCAGATGTGCAAGACACCTCCACCCAGGACAGCTCTCCCCAGAGCTGACAGACCCAGAGACTCCTCCTCCACCGGGGGAGTTTTTCTGTCTGGTACTCTTGGATACTTTTCTGGGAGTCTTGGATACTTTGCCCCTGGAGACCCCTGGGAGGCACACTCCGGAGAGGAGGGGTGGAGAGTCCGGTAGTCTTGGATACAATTCCGGTAGTTTTGGATACAAAAAGGGGTAGTCTTGGATACAATTTGCGGTAGTCTTGGATACTTTTTTGGTAGTCTTGGATACTTGACCCCCTCTAACTGATTGACAGATAGGCATTTCCAAAATCCCTTAATCTTCTTAATCTTCTTAACTTTCTTACTGGAGTGGAGGGGGGTCTATTTTGGATATCCCCCTCCCCTCCTATTTTGTCGCAAAGGAGACCTACAGACACCTATCCAGTCCTCCAGATGTGTCCCCGGATACCGGCTCCTCCTTTGAGTCCTGAGGGGGGACGGAGACCCTCTGTCCGGTCTGGAGGTGGAGAGCTCTCCCCGGCTCCGGATCTCCCTCCAGGTGGAGGACTCAGGGGACAGAGGGAGTCCCTCCAGATGTGCTCTGTTTCTGCACAGCCGGAGACAGCCGGAGTCCTGGGGGAGTGGAGGCTCCTGGGGGGATACCCCTCCGAATCTCTAAGAGGGTCTTGCCCAAGACCACACACCCAGTCCCACTCACGCAATAAGTAGTTTCTAAGCGAAAAAAAAACTCCTGGAGGTGCAATATCCGGCTCCTACCGGGGTATATTAGGGGTATGCCCACCAAATCTCCGGACGGAGCTCCGGGGAGACCACACACCCCAAGAGCCTCCAGAGAAAAGAGAAATCCGAAAAACTTTTTGACAGAGTGCCGGAGGGGGGTCTCTGCAAATTGGTAATATTTGGTAATACTCCCGGAAATCCGTACCTTTGTGAAAGACCCAGAAACAGAGTTTGCAGATGAATACTGAGAAGAAAGTAACCCCCTCACTCCGGGGACTCTTTGACAAGATCCTCTCCACCCTGGAGAGGGAGATAGACACCCTCCCGGACACCCTCTCCCAGGTAACCCCGGAGAGGAGACTGGACTTTATCTCCAAAAACCTCCCCCTCCTCCTCAAATACAAGCAATCCGGGGAGGGAGACTCCTGGACGGACTCCTGGGGAGAGTAACCGGAAAGACCGATTTTCTCTAAGGATTTAGGTCTTTATCAGTGAAAAAACAGAGGAAATCCTCTCTCTATGTGTTACCGAATTTCTACGGAGAATCTCCTCTCCTTTGGGATACCCAGTATAACCAGACTCCTCCGGAAAGAGGGGTATAGCCTCCACTCCCTGGACTCCAGACTGAGACCGGACTCCCAGGACAGGGTAGAGATACCCTCCTACACCTGGACACGGACTAACTCCTGGACAGGGGAGAGGAAAGTCCTGGGGGAGGTCTGTATCCGTATCCGGAAAGGTCTGGGGGGTCTGTGTCTGGAGGTGGAGTACTCAGTCCGAAAGGAGGGGAGACCCTGGGACAAGATGTGTCTCCGGTACGATCTGGTAAGGAGGGAGAGCAATCTAAAACCGGGGACTTTCCGGTATTACTTTAGAGACCCCTACTCCCAGGAGGAGAAACTCTGTAGTAAACTCTACCTCCTCCCAGAACTGGGGGAGTTTGTACCCCGGTCTGTCCTCCAGTCCTACGGAGTCCTCTACGGACAGCAGAGGAGGGGGAAAAAGGAGAGATTTCTCTCCGGAGGAAAGAGACCCCCCAAGCCGGAGGAGCTCCGCTACCGAAAGAGACACTACCGGGGGAGGGAGACTCCTTTCTGGAGGAGATACCTGGAACTCTGTGAGGAGGAGGACTACAGGTGGGGACTGGCTCTGGTAGGGGAAAACTGGACTCCAGACCTGGGGTCTCCGGAGATTGCACAGGAGCTCCGTACCGAATACCGGAGACTCTGTGGGAGGAAATCCTCCACCCGGAGGGAGAAAGTCCCTGAAATCGGCTAAAAACCGCCAAAGAAAGGGAATCCGGAGACCTCTCCGGTATTGCAATTCCAAAAATACTCCTATCTTTGCAAGTAGAATCCCTACCCTGTTTCTGGGATTTGTTTACCGCACACTCCCTCAGGTCTCCCAAGATCTGGGGGAGTTTGTTATCTGGGTGGAGGAGATCCACCCCCTAAGGGGGGTAAATCTCTGGGAGGCTCTCCTCCGAGACCCCAACCCCAGAAACTATCGTACAAAATCTATTTTTGGGGGTCAAAACCCCACAGGGGAGGGGGGTCTGGTTTGTCGGAATAGACCCCCTATTTTGGTTTTTGTGGGAGTCTTTCTGGGTCTGTGGTCTCCCTCTGTCTCCTCCTGGAAATCAAGTCCACCCCGGCTCCGGAAATAACAAATATTTGCTATGGCTATGAGGAGAAAAATCCGTATCTTTGTGCTGTAGTACCCCCAGCGACAAACAGCACAATACACCGCTCCGAGGGAGAACTCCGTAGACACGCACAAAGCCTCTACGGAGTTTTTGTTTCTCCTCCTACCCCCTAAGGGGGTCTAATTTCTCCGGGGGTAGATCTCCCAGACCACGCACCCAGTCCCACTCCTGACAAATCTATTTTTTGAAAATTCCGTGCAAAACCCCGGAGGATATGGGTCTGGAGACCCCTGTAGTCCATATTCCAGGCTCCGGAGGGTAGAGACACCGGAGGGGTAGTGGTGTACCTGGTACGCACCCCGGCTCCTGGGGTATCTTGCCACCTGGAGGAGGAGCCTCCACCCAGGGGAGTCCCCCCTCTCCGGAGCTTGCTCTGTCTGGCACTCCGGCACACCCCGGAGGGGAGGTGCATATTAAGTTACCAGATACCCTCCGGATCTGGCACGAATACCACAGACCGGGGGTCTGGAGATCCTCTCCTGGGGAGCTTGCTCCACCCGGTCTCCTCTCTCCCTTTTTGCCACCATACACCCCTAAGGGGTAACTCAATACCCACCCCTGGCAGAGGTGGAGGAGATTTGCCACCTCCGGAGTCCGCAAGCGGAGGAGGAGATCCTCCCGGAGAGACCCTCCGTCCCCTGGCAGATTGACTATAGAAAATTATCGGAATAATTTGTAATATCGGAAATAATCCGTATATTTGTCCCAGGTAAACAAATCTACTTTTTGAGATATGAAACAGGCAACCCCCAAGACCAACAGCAGACGGACTCTCAGGGTCTCCGGAGAGGAGATCTCAGTCCCCACCCTCCACACCTCCACCCTCCAGACGGAGACCTCCGGGATAACTGACTGGAGAGCTGTGGTAGGTATGTTTATAGCCTCCCAAGATGTAAAGGACTCCTCCAGGAGCCTCTACACCCGGACTCTCTCCCAGTTTTTCCTCTGGATTGTCAAGACCGGAAAGGAGCTGAACTCCTTAGACCGGGAGGATATCCTGGAGTACAAGGACTCCCTCCTCTCCTCCGGACTTTCGGCTCTTACTATCTCCTCCTACCTGGTAGTGGTAAGGAAATTCTATGAGTGGACAGAGAGTCTCCGGATCTATCCCAATATCGCAAAGGGTATCAAGACTCCCCCCAGGAGACAGGCTTTCAAGAAACAGCACCTTTCGGAGACCAAATCCAGGGAGCTCCTGGAGTACTACCGGGAGAAATCCCTCCGGGACTATGCAATAGTAAACCTCCTCCTCCGTACCGGACTCCGGACTATAGAGGTAGTCCGGGCAGATGTGGGAGATATCACTTTCAAGGGGGAGAGGAGAGTCCTCCTGGTATGGGGTAAGGGACACACAGAAAAGGACTCCTTTGTAGTCCTGACTGACAAGACCTATCTCCCTATCCGGGAGTACCTGGACAGCCGGAAAGGAGTGAAAGCCGGAGACCCCCTATTTACCTCCAACTCCAGACAGAATCTGGGGGAGAGACTCACTACCCGGACTATCTCCCAGATCTGCAAGGAGGGACTCCGGGAGGTGGGTCTGGACGGAAAGGAGTTTACCGCCCACTCCCTCCGGCACACTACCGCAGTAGAGATCCTGAAAAAGGGAGGGGAGATTACAGATGTCCAAAGAGTCCTCCGGCACACCTCCCCGGTTACCTCCCAGATCTATACTGAGTCCATAGAGGAGGAACTCCGGCTCCAGAAATCCCCGGAGAGTCTCCTGGACAATGCTTTTTGAAACTTGTAATAATTGGTAATATTTGGTAATCAAATCCTTAGAGTATGGAAACAAAAGTACAACTTAAGCCGGAAACCTCCCTCTTTGTGGAGGCTCTCCAGGAACTCCTCCAGGTGGAGGATAGTATCTACTCCGGTCTTACTGAGACCTACGGAGAGGAGCAAGGGGAGAAAATGTGGTACAAGTCCCCGGTCTATACCTTTCTGGAGTCCGCAAAGAGGGAGGTAAAAATCCTCCTGGGGGACTCCCTGGAGCTGTCTTTCTCCGGAGCTCTGGACAAGGTGGAGGAAACCGCAGAAAAGGAGGGAGTATGTTAGGACAGAGGGAAAAGAAAACCTACCTCAACATAGCGGACGGAAAGGTAGTCCGGAGGACTGAGGGAGGCAAGGTGGAGAGGTACGATTATGTAGAGGGACTCCTGGAGAGGATCTACACAAAGGAGAGAGAATTCCGGGGGGAGAAAGTCCCCTACTGGTATCTGGATCTCCGGGACTCCAAGACCGGGGAGGTCTACTCTTTGGGAGTGGGAGCCTCCTCCGGAGTCTGGAGGTCTATTATTTTCAATCTGGGGTCTCCCCAGTTTAACCCTCTCCTCCCCCTCCGGATATCTCCCTATATGGGTGGGGACTATTGCAAGGTCTCCGTATACTCAGGGGAGGATAGACTGGACTGGGTGGAGGGTATCCCCCCAGTAGAGGAGATACTGGTAGAGGGACGGAGGATTAAGTCTGTCAAGAAAAGGGAGGAGTTTATCTCCCGGATAGTGGAGGAGGTAAACCGGAAAGTAGGAGCCTAAAGGAGCCTCCCTGGAGGAGTTTCTCCGTAGATGTGGAGGAAATCCTTATCTTTGTGGAGATATCCCCTCCAGGGGACGGAGAACAACACAGAAACAGGACAATATGGACAAGGAACTATTTTCTTTCTTTACACCCCCTATTGACTCCACACCTATACCCACGGAGACTCTCTCCCTGGAGGAGGTGTACCGGAGAATCACTACAGACAGGACACTCCAGGAGAATACGGAGAAAATCCGGACTCTCCTCCAACTGGAGGGAGAGGACAGATACAAGGAGGAGAAAAAGAGACTCCTCCCCTCCGTTACCTTTGGGGGAGTCTTTGACTACCGACACAGAGACCCCCAGAGGCTCCAGGAGGACAAGCGGAGGAGACTGGAGACGGAGACCGACCCCCAGAGAGCCTCCCGGCTCCGGAGGGATATAGAGACCCTGGAGGGAAAGAGGGGACTCCTCTCCCTCTCCGGCTATATCACGATAGATATAGACCATATCTCCCAGTCCGGTCTCTCCCTGGAGGATCTCCGGGACAAGCTCTCCAGAGACCGGGGTACTGGAGTCCGGCTTATCTTTGTGTCCCCCTCAGGGGACGGACTCAAACTGGTTTGCAAGTGCTACACCCGGATAGGGAGCTCCTCCCAGTATGTGGAGGTATACCAGTCCCTCCGGCACTATATCAATACCGGATACTCCGGAAAGGTGGAGATAGTGGACGGATCTGGGAAAGATGTTACCCGGCTCTGTCTCCTCCCCTTTGACTCCCAGGCAATCCTAAAGGACTGGGAGGAGTGTTTCCACCCTGAACTGCACCCAGTCCCCACCCACAGACAGGAGACCCCGGAGGAGGATTTCTCCAGGCTCCTCCAGGAGTGGGAGGACTCCCAGGACGGAATAGAGGAGATAGTCCGGAGGGTGGAGGAGTCCGGTCTGGATATTGCTCCGGAGTATTCCGAATACCTCCCCCTGGTATACTCCTTTACGGCTCTTGGAGACCGGGGACTCCCCCTCCTCCACAGAGTTTGCAGACTCTCCCCCAAGTACAATCCGGAGGACACGGACAGAGACTGGGAGGAGTGCAAGAAATCCGGGGAGACCCAGGATATAGGCTACTTTGTGAATCTCTGCAAGAGGAGGGGTATAGATGTCTCCAGACACCGGGAGACCCCCCGGAGGGACTCCACCTCCACCCGGACGGAGAAAGCCTCCCAGAAAGCCGGAAAAGACCCCTCCACCTCAAAGGAGGAGAAATTCCGGGAGTACCTGGATATCCAAGACCTCCGGAGTCTGGCAAACCAGAAAAAGGAGGGTATCTCCACCCTTTACGAATTCCAGGACAAGGACGGAAAAAAGAGGGAGAGACTGGTACTCCCCTCCTCCGCTCTTACTCTTGTCTGTGGGAGATCCTCTCACGGAAAGACAAGACTCCTCCAAAACCTTGCCCTCCAGATAGCCTCCAGGGAGTACGAATCCGGAGGGGACGGAGCTGTATTGTATTTCTCCTTTGAGGAGTCCCTCCTGGACGCAGTTGTAAGGTTTTCTAATATCCAGGTCAATATCCCCCAGCTCTCCCAGTATGGGACAAGCAACACGGAGGTACTCCTGGACTACTACAAGACCGGGGTACTTAACAAGGCTCCGAAAGAGACAAGGAGCAAGGTACTCCCCCGGCTCTACTCCTTTAAGGAGACCCTCTACCGCTCCGGGAGGCTCCGGATCTACTACACCCCAGACCTCCAGTCCGGAGAGCTCTGTAGGCTCCTGGAGTACCTCTCCTCCCAGATGAAAATAAAAGCGGTATTCCTGGACTATGTGCAAGCAATCTACAAGGAGGGAAACCGGAAAGACCGGAGGGAGGAACTCCGGGAGATCTGCAAGGACTTGAATAAGACCGCTATCTCCTTAGATGTCCCTTTTGTCCTCTCCGCACAGCTAAATAGGGAGGCTCCTAATCCTACCTCTATGTCCGGGGACAATATCGCAGAGTCCGCAGATATAACCCGGTACGCAAATACTATCCTCCTCCTTTGGGATAGTGCAAGGATTAGGGATATTGCTCTCCCCGGTCTCCGAGCTTACCTCAGTACTCCGGAGGGGGACGAACTCTCAAAGAGAGGATTTAACCTGGGTATCCCCGGACAGCTCTACGCAGTCCTGGCGAAAAACCGGGGAGGTACTCCAGACCTGGAGTCTTTCCTGGAGGTAGTCCCTGAGACCGGAAAGGTAGTGGAGAACGCAAAGGAGGAGGTAGAGGATCTCCCTATGGACTACACCACAGACCTCCATAACCTTTGAGAGGAGGACAGGGTATGAGAATTATCTCCGTTGCGAATCATAAGGGAGGGGTAGGAAAGACCACTACCTCCGTATCCCTGGGAGTCTGTCTCTCCGAACTGGGGAGGAGAGTCCTCCTGGTAGACTTAGACCCCCAGGGGAACCTCTCCCAGACTCTCTCCGTACCACAGACCGGGAGGACTATCTATGAGGCTCTAAGGGAGGGGAGAGACCTCCCCCAGATGAAAGTCCGGGAGAGACTCTGGGTCTGTCCCTCCTCCCTGGATCTGGTATCTATGGACTTGGAGCTCTCCGGGGTGGAGGGGAGGGAGTACCGACTCCGGGAGCTCCTCTCCCCCCTGGACTTTGACTATATCCTCCTGGATTGTCCTCCCTCTTTGGGACTCCTCACTATAAACGCACTCTCCGCAAGTGGGGAGGTACTAATCCCCCTCACTCCGGAGGCTCTCCCGGCTAAAGGTCTGGGGACTCTCCTGGATATAGTCCGGAGGGTGGAGGAGGGACTCAATCCAGACCTCCACCTGGGGGGTATCCTCATAACCCGGTACAACCGGAGAAAGATAAACCGGATAGTGGAGGAGACCCTCCGGGAGTCCTTTGGGTCTCTGGTATTCCAGACCAAAATCCGGGAAAATGTGGATATTTCGGAGGCTCCTCTACAGGGGACGGATATCCTCTCCTACTCCCCCAAGTCTCCGGGGTCTCAGGACTACCGGAGTCTGGCTCTGGAGGTAGACAGAAATCGGTAATAATTCGTAATATTTGGGAATATGAGCAAGATTAAAGATGTCGGTAAGGCAAAGATAGGACTCTCCGGACTCCTGGGTAATCCCACCCCCTCCACAGCTCCGGAGACAGCCGGGGGACTCTCTCCCCTGGAGGACAGACCTCTCTCCACAAAGGAGGAGATAGAGTCCACTCTGGGAGAGGAGACAAGGGAGGCACTCCAGAGGGAGATCCAGAGGAGACAATACCT
>Ga0256405_10013121_pt1 | contig 10039 bp, 7 predicted proteins | sample RumenRJG_02DNA_FD_189096 | JGI IMG/M metagenome (GOLD analysis project Ga0256405, IMG submission 189096) | Bovine rumen microbial communities from Lethbridge, Alberta, Canada - RJG_02 | ecosystem: Host-associated > Mammals > Digestive system > Stomach > Rumen | place: Canada: Alberta | collected... | reverse complement strand
CAGTTGAATGACATCATTCGGCAGCGCGATGCTGAAATAGCTGCACTGAAACAACAGCATTCAAAAGATGAAAACACGTTTATTCAACTTCGAAAAATTCTCGACAAGCACGCTGCTTCTGATGTGTAAACATGATAATTACCTCTGGTATTTGGGTTCGGCTTATGCCGAAAATGTACATTTATTTTTGAACGCTTCCTTACTCTCAGAAAAAACAGCGAATCAGGAGGAATATACGGGACAATGAGGGATAAATAAGTATTATTAGAAAAACTCGTAAAGGAAAAGAAGAATCCTTTGACGGTTGCCGAGATTGGGGTTGGTATAGGAGCAACTTCAGTTGAAATTGTAAAACGATTACGTGAATGTGACAGTTTTCATTTCTTTTCTTACGCAGATGAGGTGCAAAGACTTCTAGAAGATCTGCAATCAGCGGAGTTTTGTTCCTGCAAATTGGTACCGTGGGGGAACTCCCGCAAAAGGCTGGATTCCTATAACTGGAATCTGGCAAAGATAATTCTCGGTCAGTCGCAAAGACATGGAATCTATGATCTGGTATACCTTGATGGAGGACATTCGCTTTTCGTCAGCGGACTTGGTTGTGTGCTTTTGAAAGAGCTGGTTTGTCCGGGTGGATATTTGGTATTTGATGATGTTGGGTGGGTTATGGCTGGGAAAATAGGGGTTGATCCGATCTATTGTCCGGCGACAGCGGAGAATTTTACAGAGGAACAAATCAATACTCCACAAATTGATATGGTTATCGATCTGTTTATGAAAAATGACAAGCAATGGGTTCGGATGCCCAGCAGTAAAACCAGAGCAACTTTTATGAAGTTATGAAGCTGAACGGACTTTTTAGGAGATGGGTAAAATAGAAACGCCGTGCGCATCGAACAGGAAACAGCTTATCGAATGACGAAGTGTTCTTAAACGAAGTGTAAAGGCTGAGAGATCGGCAAGATTCTTCCGAGAGAGAGATCATCTGCTGCTGAATACTGGGTATTCAGTGTTCAGAGGCGGCATGATGCCTTATTAAACTCCAGACGATGTTCTGGAGTTTTTTTGTATAGAATGCTTGCAGGATGCTTGGGTTGGGTGCTATGATAACATCGCAAAAATATAGGGGGAAAATGGAATGCGGAGATGTTTCGTTTGGGTGACTGTTCTCCTGCTGATTTTGAGGATTTCCGGAGCGTTGGCGGAAGGACTTTCCATGGATGAACAGGTGGACCAGGCGTTTCGAATGGCGAAGGCGGTCGGCGGCGCATTTGTTGTGGCCAAGGACGGCCGGATTGTGTACGAGCGGTATTATGGCGAACAGCAGAAAAGCAAGCATATACCGGTGACGGAGAAGACCTATTTCAAGTGTGCCTCGGTGACAAAATTTGTTACGGGCATCGGGCTGATGCGCATGATGGATCAGGGCATCCTGAGGCCGGATGAGGACATCAGCACGTATCTGGGGTACAAGGTCGGGAATCCCCGATATCCAAATAAGCCGGTTACGCTCCGGCATCTTATGAGTCATACCTCGGGGATCAATGAGGAAGGGTCATTTTCCAGGAAATCCAGCATTCTTTCCGATATGATTGCCCTGGACAAAAAGGCGAGGTCCAATTTCCGGGAGGTGGCACCGGGGGAGGAGTACAGGTACTCCAACTTTGGTGCGGGGATTACCGGAGCAATTATTGAGGCGGTGACGGGCGAGGATGTTTCCACGTTTATGCGTCACTATCTGTTTGCGCCGCTGGGAATCGATGCGGCCTATACGGCCACACAGATTCAGGAACCGGATTATATCGCGGCTACGTATCATCGGGACGGAGAACTGTATCAGGCCCCGTCCTATATGCTGCGCCAGGAATATCTGGCACAGGCGGATCCGGATCATCATTACCGGATTACGGTGGGCAGCCTCCTGATTCGTCCGCGGGATCTGACACGGCTGGGAATTGCTGCCTGCGGGGATGGAACGGTGGACGGTGTCCGCGTGCTGAGTCCTGCGGCCCTTCGGGCCATGCGCATGCCGCAAAGCCCGGAGACAACCGGAATAACCGAGGATTCACCGTACAGCTTTTTCTGTATCCGGCAGGATACCGTGCTGACGGACCGCCGGGTGTACGGGCATCAGGGCACGTCGGAGGGCATTGTCTGCAATCTGTATTTTGAACCGGAATCACAGCTGGTGCTCTGCGTGATGAGCAATGGCTGCGACACGGTAAGGGATGATGGTGTCATGACACTGACCCGGCGTCTGGCCTCCATTGCCGAAAACGTATATTTAAAATAGATGGGATGTTGACGAGAATGATCAAGGCAGATTATGCAAAACGCAGGGAGACGCTTCTTTCCCGCATGGGTGAAAATGAGATAATGGTCCTCTTTTCGGGAATTCCTGTTCCGAGTTCCATGGATGAGTGCTTTCCTTTTGAGGTGAACCGGCACTTTTTCTACCTGACCGGTCTCCGGCGCGAAAACATGGCGCTGCTGCTTACCAAAACCGGCGGGCATGCAAAGGAAATTCTGTTCATTGAACAGCCGGTTCCGCAGATGGAACGATGGACAGGCAAGCGGGTGACAGTCCGGGAGGCAAAAGAGATCAGCGGATGCGGGGAGGTTCAGTATATTCAGAACCTGATGCCCCGCCTTGAGCGGATCATGGGCAGAGAATTTCCGGAGAAGGTCTGGATGGACTGCCACAGGGAATCCATGGACGGCGTCCCGTTTTATAACCAGCTTCAGGCGGAAAAGCTGCTGAAACTCTATCCGGCCATGCACCTTTGCGATATCCATCCGGTCATTTCCCGAATGAGAATGAATAAGGACGCGGCGGAAATTGCGGCTTTCCGGAGAGCGGTGGAAGTGACGCATCTGGGCCTCAATCGGGTTCTTGCGACCCTGCGGCCCGGGATGATGGAATACGCGGTTCAGGCGGAGTTCGAATATGAGATTAAGCGGAAGGGTGCGGAAGGGGTGTCTTTCCCGACCATCGTCGGTTCGGGAATCAACGGATGCTCCATGCATTATGAGTTTAATCATTCGAAAATTGAGGAGGACCGTCTGGTTCTCCTGGACCTTGGTGCCCGGGTGGAAGGTTACTGTGCGGACATTTCAAGAACGTATCCGGCCAGCGGTCACTTTACACCGCGGCAGAGGCAGTACTATGATCTTGTTCTGCGCGCCAACCGGGAGATCGCCAGATTTGCAGCACCGGGAAAGACGCTGACAGAGCTGAATGACCGGTGCAAAGCGGTTCTGGCTGAGGGACTTATGGAAATGGGCAAAATCAGCAGGGCGGAGGAGATCGGAAAGTATTACATGCATGGGGTTTCGCACCAGATCGGTCTGGATACACATGATGCCTATGACCGCATGGACCGTCCGCTGGAGCCCGGGATGATCATCAGTGATGAGCCCGGACTGTATATTGACGAGGAATGCATCGGAATCCGTATTGAGGATGATCTGCTGATTACGGAGGAGGGCTGTACGGTGCTTTCGGAGGACATCGAGCGTACGGCGGAGGAAATTGAGACAATCATGCGCGGCAGGGCGGAAGGGATGGAACAGGCATGAGGCTGCTGGTCAGGGCAAGAGCTAAAATCAACTGGACACTGGATGTTCTGGGACAGAGACCGGATGGCTATCATGAACTGGATATGCTCATTTCCTCCGTGACGCTGTGCGATCAGATGGATATCAGGGAAGCAGAGGACCTGTCGCTGCTCCTGGCCAGCAACCGGCACAGCTTTATTCCGGCGGATGACCGGAATCTGGTGATGCGGGCTGCACAGCTGCTGCGGGAATCGGCCGGGATTCGGAAAGGGGCAGAAATACGGCTGCATAAGTACATTCCGGTCTGTGCGGGAATGGGCGGCGGAAGCAGTGATGCGGCAGGGGCGCTTATGGCCCTTAACCATCTCTGGAACTGCCAGCTGTCTCTTGAGGAACTTTGTCGGATTGGTCTTAAGATCGGGGCGGATGTTCCGTTCTGTCTTCACGGCGGACTGTGCCGGGTGAAGGGAATCGGGGAGCAGGTGATGGAACGGCCCATGGGGCGCGCCATCTACCTGATTACCATTCAGCCGGGCCGGGGACTTTCAACCAAAGAGGTATTTGAAAGTCTGCACACGGAGGGAATCAATCCGGCAGACCGTCCGGATAATGAGGCGGCCGAGCAGGCACTGGCAGACGGACACCTGCGGGAACTGGTGAGTGCCATGGGAAATGTGCTGGAACCGGTGTCGGTCAGAAAACGTCCCAAAATCTGCGAGGCGCTGAAGGATCTGAGAGAAAACGGCGCGATCGGGGCACAGATGACAGGGAGCGGCTCCGTGGTCTTTGGCATTTATCCCAATGCGTACCGGTGTCGGGCGGCGCTGGAGGAGCTCCAGAAAAAATATCCCAATGCCCGTGCCATGCATACGGTGAATTCCGGCATTGAGATTACGGAGGAGGAGTGAATGGCCAGAATGAAGCGGCTTTTCGGCCGGATTGTAAACAATGATTATCTGTTTACGATCCTGACCAAGATTTTTGCAGTCGTGATCGGGCTGATCGCCTCCAGCTATTCCAATCGTTTCCTGGGACCGCAGCTGAAAGGGGAACTGGGGCGGATTTCCTCTCTTCTCTCTGTCGTTGCCGTTACGGCCAATTTCGGCCTGTATCAGCCGTATCCCTATTACAAGCGGCAGCAGATTCCGGATGTGCTGGATCGTTTTCTGCGTATCTTTGCCCTGCAGTTTCTCATCTATATGGGCATCGGCATTACCTCATCGCTTTATACCGACAGCTTTGCCATTATGGTCGTCTGCCTTCTGGCACCCATTCAGGTATTGGCCAATCAGCTGAGCTTCATGATCATGGTGGAGGATGTAAAGTTTAAAAACGTCATCTTCTTCACGGCCAGGATTACCAATACCGTGATCACCATTCTGGCCTTCTATACGATGAAGCGGACGATTCTGGTATCACTGGCACTGGTGGTCGTCGGGGATGTCATTACCATCGTTCTGGCCCTGATCCGTCTGGGACGGCTGCCCAATCCGTTCCGCGCGGATCTTGCCTTTGCGGCAAAGATTATTCCCTTTGGTTTCGTCAGTATGATTACAACGCTCATGCTGACGCTCAATTATCGTGTGGATACCCTGATGATGGGCTATGTGTTCCATGTGCCGGATGTGGAAATCGGGTACTATACCCTTGGCGTATCCATTTCCGAATACGGATGGCTGATTCCGGACGCGTTCCGTGAGGTGCTCTTTTCAAGAACCGCCGTGGATGATGCGGTCGATGAGGTGACGATGAGCCTCAAGGTCAATTTCTACCTGACGGCCATCATGCTTCTGGGCATTCTTGTCCTTGGACGGCCGGTGATCTATCTGTTGGCCGGCAGGGCATATATGCCTGCCTATTCAGTCACTGTCCTGCTGATTGCCGGCATCCTCCCCATGAGCTGGTTTAAGATTATTGGTACCCTCCTTCTGGCGCAGGGGAAAAAGGGCGTTTATCTGGGAATGCTGTCTGTATCCGTTGTCGTGAATATCATCTGCAATGCCTTTACGATTCCCCTGTGGGGAAAAATGGGCGCGGCACTTGCCTCGGTGATCTCGTATCTGGTAACGGGTATTCTCTTTCTTGCCTATTATCTTCGTATGTACCGTCTGCCGCTGTCCAGCGTCTTTATTCTCAGTCCGGCGGAGCGCGAGCGTCTGCGCGTGAAGATTGACCGTGTGCGGGCCCGGTTCAGGCACTGAGGATTGGCCGGAGAGCGGGGAAAGCGGATCTGCAGCGGGTACGGACCGGGATAATGGACTGATTCCTGCCGGAACGTGCAGCGCGGCAAATGACCAAAATGGAGGAAATGCTATATGGAAATCAAGGAACTCAACAAAGGAAAAGAAGCGTACAGGCAGATGTCTGACTGCTGTGATCAGCTGGTTTCCAGCGGAAACTGGCAGCGGGTAGGGAAAAGCGATATCCGCCTGTTTCTGGATATGTATGTGCAGTCTCTGCTGCTGAAACTGGCCATGGCCGGCGGAACACCGGACAAATCCATGCTGACATATATTGCGACGGTTCCCAGCCGGGATATCCTGCAGATCGGCAAGGCGACGCCGGAGCAGGCACTGAACATCGGCTTTAAGAACCGCTCCTTTGCAGAGGGAACGCCGCTGCTGCTCAGATGCTGCCAGGCGATGGATGACAAGGACGGAACGACCTCTGCCCAGAAGTTTGTGGATGCGCTCAGCCGCCTGCTGTATGCGGCTGCCGAGGTTGACGGGGACCTGAATGGAAAGGAACTGCAGTTTATTACCTCCTATGCCGGAGCGCTTCGGACGTTCCTGCTGACCCGGGCGGCCGGACGGCATGCAGGGGTGCAGGAGGAGATCCGCGCAGAGGCTCCCGGGACCCGGAAAGATGCGGAGAAAAAGAAGACGGAGAACGGGAAAGCGGCGGAACCGGAGGAGAAGACGGCAGATGAGCTGGTGGCGGAGCTGGACAGCCTGATTGGCCTTGCGGATGTGAAAAAGGAAGTTCATACGCTGATCAACCTGATTAAGGTCCGGAAAATGCGGGAGGAGCATGGCCTCAAGGTGATGGACATGTCTTTCCACATGGTCTTTACAGGGAATCCCGGCACCGGCAAAACGACCGTGGCTCGTCTGGTGGCGAAGATTTACAAGCAGCTGGGCTTCCTCAGCCAGGGTCAGCTGATTGAGACGGACCGGAGCGGTCTGGTAGCCGGATATGTGGGACAGACGGCCGGGAAGGTGACCGAGGTGGTCAACAGCGCCATCGGCGGCATTCTGTTTATCGATGAGGCCTATGCGCTGGCCCGCAAGGGAATGGACAATGATTTCGGCCATGAGGCCATTGATACCCTGGTAAAGCTCATGGAGGACCATCGGGATGATCTGGTGGTCATTGTGGCCGGCTATACCGACCTGATGCACGACTTCCTGACCAGCAACCCGGGCCTGATTTCCCGCTTTAACAAGTATATTGATTTCCCGGATTATACGGATGATGAGCTGATGGGCATTCTGGCAATGAATGCGAAAAAGCAGGGGTATAAGGTCACCGAGGAGGCACAAAAGGTCGTCCGTGAGATGCTGAAAGGGATGACCATGAGTGACCGAATGGATTTCGGCAACGCCCGCGGCATGCGCAATACGCTTGAAAAACTGGTCCAGGAGCAGGCAAACCGGCTGGCCACGACCGAAGGGGAAATTACCAAAGAAATGCTGCAGGAGCTGACGGAGGCAGATGCCAGGACAGCCCTGTATGGGGAGCAGGAGGCCGCAAAAGCACAGGCAGAGGCAGATGCCAAAGCCGTGCCGGCAGAGGAAACCAAAGACGGCGGGACGGACACGCCTGCGCAGATGGAAACGCCTGCCTCTGAGGAGCCGGTTGTATGTCAGTAATTCTTTCCTGTGAAAATGTGGTGAAGCGGTTCACCCTCAAGCCGGTGCTTGAGGGTGTTACCTGCTATATTGAGGAAAATGCCCGGATCGGCATTGTGGGAATCAATGGAACCGGCAAAAGCACCTTCCTTAAAATCGCGGCGGGCATTGAGGAGATGGATGAGGGAACGATCCAGCGGCGAAGCGGGCTGACCATCGCCTGCCTGCCCCAGATGCCGGATTACCGGGAACACCGGACAGCCTGGGAACAGGTTCTGCTGGATGCACCCAAAAATGCGGGCGCCATTGAAATGTATGAGGCAGTGTCTGCCCTGATGCAGATGGGGATCAGGGACGCGGAGGCGGATGTGGCTGCCATGTCGGGCGGACAGAAAAAACGGGTCGCCATGGCGGCAGCCCTGATCCGTCCGGTGGATCTCCTGATTCTGGATGAACCGACCAACCATCTGGATGCCGCAACGGTACAGATGCTGGAGGAACGCCTTTCCGGGATCCGCGGAGCCTTGTTAATGGTGACCCACGACCGGTATTTCCTGGACCGCATCTGTACGAGCATCTATGAACTGGACAAGGGCCGGCTTTTTATCCATGAGGGCAGTTATTCGGTATACCTGGAGGAAAAGGCCGCGCGGCTTGAAAATGAGAATGCCCAGGCCAGGAAACGTTCCGCTATTCTGCGGAAGGAACTGGCATGGATCCGCCGGGGAGCCCAGGCCAGAAGTACGAAACAGAAGGCACGGATTGAACGCTTTGAGACGCTGTCCGCGATGCGCGGTCCGCAGCAGGACGCGCAGCTGACGCTGGAAAGCGCCGGACGCCGGCTTGGGCGGAAGATTATTGAGTGTGAGGGAATCAGCCTTACCCTGGGCGGCCGCCGGCTGTTTGACGATTTTACGTACACGGTTCTGCGGGATGAGCGGATGGCCATTGTCGGCCCCAACGGATGCGGAAAGACCTCACTTCTTTCCGTTCTGACAGGGGAACGTTCCCCGGACACCGGAACGGTGACCATTGGGGATACGGTGAAAATCGGCTATTTCCGGCAGGAGTTCCCGGAAATTCCGGAGAATGTCCGGGTGATTGACTATCTGAGGGATATTGCGGAATATGTGGAGACGAAAGACGGCCGTCTGTCCGCGTCGCAGATGCTGGAGCGCTTTCTGTTCCCGATGGATGTCCAGCTGACGCCGGTATCCCGTCTCTCCGGCGGCGAAAGACGCCGGCTGTATCTTTGCGGGATTCTGATGGAAGCGCCCAATGTGCTGGTTCTGGATGAACCGACCAATGATCTGGATATCAGCACGCTGGAGATCCTGGAGAACTATCTGGAGGATTTTGAAGGCGCTGTCCTGACGGTTTCACATGACCGCTATTTTGTGGATCGGGTCACCAACCGGCTCTTTGCCTTTGAAGACGGGCAGATTGTGCAGTATGCCTGCTCGTTCTCGGATTACCTGCTGGCGATGGAACAGGCCGCGGAGGAAAAGAAAAAGCCTGCGGAAAATGAGAATGAACAGGGGCGGCGGAAGCGGGAACATCAGCGGGAACTTCGGATGACGTTCCGTGAGGCACAGGATTACAGGGAAATCGACGGACGCCTGGCGGCACTTAACGCCCGCCTGGAAGAACTTGACCGGGAAATGGCGGATCATGCCTCGGATTATGTCCGTCTGACGGAACTGACCGCGGAAAAGGAAAAGGTCTCCGCCGAACTTGAGGCGGCAGAGGAACGGTGGCTCTATCTGACGGATCTGGCAGAACGCATTGAAAACAGCAAAGCCAAGGCCTGAGCCTGAACTGGTTTTGCCCAGACGGAGTTTTTCGTCATTTTCCCGTCCTTCTTCGCAGGAACGGCGAACTTGTTATGAAATTTGTTAAATGTTCAAAAAATGCGTTGACAGTCCGTACTGCTGTTGATATAATTACCAATGTCAGCAAGGCAAAAAGCCTGGAGTGTACGTCGGCTGCTTAGTTTTCTCCTACATTTTCATAACTGGAGTCCGGAGTCGATTTGTGGATGCCATGCCCCCGTTTTTAACGCCAGGGGACGGCAGAAGTAGAGCGCAGGGCACCGACCTGCCGAGACGGTGGGTGGAAAAGTGGCAGCAGCGGCATTTCGGGTTTTTATATGAAACAAAAAGACTGCATCTGCAGTCTTTTTTCATTTCCGGCGGAGGTCAGGATGACGTAAAATATCCGATTCGTGCCGGTGGGACACCCTTATTGACACTAGAACCGGAACTGAATACAGGATAAAGGAACGCCCAAAGCACGACAGAGCCGGCTTTGGGCGTTTTCAGGTCGGTTGTTTCAGACAGAGATGTCAGCTTTTGATGTTCTCGATGTTTTCGGTCGTTCCGCCGCCGTCATCATCCTCTGCCCGCAGGACGCCTTTTTCTGCCAGACGCAGGAAGGCATCCACGACATCCGGCGTCAGCTGTGTCCCGGAAACCTCACGGATAATGGATACAACACGGTCAAAATTCATGCGGCCGCGGTAGGGACGGTTTGAATACATGGCGTCAAAACAGTCGGCAACAGCGATAATCTGGGCCACACGGGGAATCTCGTCCCCTTTCAGGTGGTTGGGATAGCCTTTGCCATCCGGC
>Ga0256405_10013119_pt1 | contig 10039 bp, 14 predicted proteins | sample RumenRJG_02DNA_FD_189096 | JGI IMG/M metagenome (GOLD analysis project Ga0256405, IMG submission 189096) | Bovine rumen microbial communities from Lethbridge, Alberta, Canada - RJG_02 | ecosystem: Host-associated > Mammals > Digestive system > Stomach > Rumen | place: Canada: Alberta... | reverse complement strand
AACTACAAGTGCAAACATTTCATCAGAACCGCCTGCTCTAAGTTATGATGAAGCTATAAAATATATGGGTGATAAAGTAGATTATATTGTTGAAGATTATGGAGAAATGGCTCAAGGACACGCATCAACTGTTGTGGGAGTTTCTCCTAAAGGAATACAAATATTCAGACAGGGTGATATTGTTATAAATGTTTCACAATACGGCAAAGCAAGATTTTAATTTTTATTTAGAAAATATCAAAATATAAAATAAATGTAATATATATTATTTTTTCCAATGCACTCTAAAATTTTCAATTTCTTTAATTGTTTTATTATAATCTCCGTTAAATTTGATAGCTCTATCATCAATATAAATGTATGCAGGAATTTTTACATTAGTTACATATTTAAAATATGAATCTATTTTGTTTTGTTGTAACCATTGCGTCGCTTGTTTTGGGCTTCGTGTTGTAAACAAGATTAATTCGTAATTATCGGATAATTTTTTAATAAAATCTTTTGCACCTGTTCTTATACTTGGTATTTCATCAGTGTAAAAAATATAATTGTCTAAAACACCGTCCAAATCTACCATTAATGTTTTTTTAGCATTGTTTCCGTAACTTAAACTAATATTTATTATAAATATTATTAATATTACTAAAATTTTATACATAATTTTTTCTCCATATTATTTGCTAGTGCTACTAGTTGTATATGTTATTAGTATAACTAACAATTTAATTATGGACAAGGACTTTTTGCAAAAATTAGGAAAAAATATAAAATCAAAAAGATTAGCTAAGGGATTAACTCAAGATGATTTAGGAGTTAATGGAATATCTCGTTCAATGATTAGTCTTATTGAAATTGCAAAAACAGATATTACTGCATCAAAGCTTAAAATAATTGCAGATAATTTAAGTCTTAAAGTTAGTGATTTATTTGATTTTGAGTAAGATTTTTATTTTATTTTGTTTATAACAAAATAAAATAATCAATGATTCTAGGAAAATTTTAAAACTATAATAGAAAAGAGAATGCTCAAATTTTCGAACATTCTCTTTTAAAAGTTTAGTTATTTGAGAAAAATTACTTAACTTCAACAGTTGCACCAGCTGCTTCAAGTTTTTTCTTGATTTCTTCAGCTTCTTCTTTCTTAACGTTTTCTTTAACAGGTTTTGGAGCGTTGTCAACTAAATCTTTAGCTTCTTTTAAGCCCAAACCTGTTATAGCACGAACTTCTTTTAATACAGCGATTTTGTTAGCACCAGCTGAAGCTAATACAACAGAAACTTCTGCATCTGCATTATCTGCTTCTGCTGCACCACCAGCTGCAGGAGCTGCTGCTACTGCTACAGGAGCTGCTGCTGATACACCAAATTTTTCTTCCATAGCTTTTACTAATTCTGCTGCTTCTAATAAAGTTAATTTTTCAATTGATTCTAAAATTGATTCTACATTACTCATTTTTAAATTTCCTTTCATATAATTAATTTTTGTATTTACTAATTTTTAAGTTTCATTATTTGAAACAATTAAGCGGCTTTTTTATCTCTAACAGCTGCAACAGCACGTGTAAGTGATGCCATAACTGCATTGATTGCTCCAACGATACCTGTAGCAGGTGAATTGATGCTTCCAAGCATTTTTGCGTAAATTTCTTCTTTTGAAGGAATTTCTGCCAATGCTTTTGCTTCTTCTGCTGATAAAAGTTTACCGTCAAGAGCTGCTGCAACAACAGTACCTTTTTTTGTTTCTTTAATGAATTTTGATAGGGCTTTTGCAGGACTAACAGGATCTTCAAATCCGAAAGCTATTGCAATCGGGCCTGTTAATTTTTCTGTTAAAACTTCATAAGGTGTATCCTTTAAAGCTATTTTTGCAAGAGTATTTTTTGTTACCATATAATCGCCGCCATCTTTTTGAAGAGCACGTCTTAATTTTGTGATTTCTTCAACAGTCATGCCTTTATATTCTGTAACAATAGCTACTTGTGCCTTATCAACATTTTCTTTAATCTTTGCGATTTTTTCATCTTTAAAAGCTTTTGTTGACATGTTTTCTCCTTTGTTTTTTTATCGACCTTTTGTGCAAATAATAAAAAATTTGCGACACAATACCGCAAATTCACAAAATCAATACTAATATTTTTTATTTTAGTTTTGACCTCGGTCGGATATTGAGCATTACTGCACCGACTGTCTACGGTTTGCATGAATATCTTATTTAAAACATATTTTAAAATCAAGTATTTATATTAAATTATTAAGTATTCTTCTTATCCATTTTTGAAAATTTTACAATTTGCCATTAAAAGCTTGTTTGTTGTAAAATTTTGTAAGATGGAACAGATTAGGGAATATTTTAAAGAGTCAGTAACATACAGGTTGTATTTGTTATTCAAAGATGAGCTGGATGATTTTTTTACGACTCTTGGTGAAATCACAATTCAGGGATTAAATTCGTTAAAGTATATTCTTAAATTACAAATAAATTGGAAAGAAGTTTTAATTCAAGCTAATCGTTTTGGTATAAGTTCTTTGCCAATAACATTAACAATTGTTAGTATGACCTCAATAATTGTTGCAATGCAGGTTGCCGCAGAAATGGTAAAATATGGCGGTGGCGGCTTTGTTGGAATGATGGTTACACTTTTAACAGTCAGAGAAACCGGTATAATTATGTCCGGATTTGCAATTATATCAATGATTGGTTCATCAATGGCTGCAGAAATTGCAACAATGAGAGTAACAGAACAAATTGATGCAATTAGTGTATTAGGTGTAAATCCCATAAGGTATTTGTTTGTTCCTCGAATATTAGCCGGTACATTAATGATGCCTCCTGTATTGGTTATTTCATCCGTATTTGGGATATTAGGCGGTGCTTTGGCTTCTGTAATGACTTCAGAATTGAGTTATAGAGCATATTTTGCATCTGTAAGATCGGGATTATTCCTTTATGATATGAAAGTTGCATTACTAAAGGCGATTGTTTACGGTTTTACAATTGTTTTGATAAGTTGTACCTGCGGATATATTGCTCGTGGCGGTGCAAAAGGTGTTGGAATTGCAACAACAAAAGCTGTTGTATGGTCATTTGTTGCAATTGTGGTATGGGATTTAATATTTTCGGCAGTATTTTTCTTTTAAGGGTAAATTTATGATAAAAGTTGAACATTTAACAAAATCATTTTATGATAAGCAAGTTTTAAAAGATGTATCCTTTGATGTAAAAGATGGTGAAACATTAGCCATTGTCGGCTTTTCAGGTTCAGGGAAAAGTACTGTTTTAAAAATTATTTGCGGTCTTTTAGATAAGGATTCAGGAAATATTGAAACATCAGAGGGCGAAATAGCTATGGTATTTCAATATTCGGCACTATTTGATTCTTTAACTGTCTTTGATAATATAATTTTTGCTTTAAAAGAACGTAAAGAGTTAAGAAAAAAATATACCGAAAAAGACTTAGAGAGAATTGTACAAGAAAAATTAAAACTTGTAGGGCTTCATGATATAGAATATAAATATCCTTCAGAACTTTCAGGCGGTATGCAAAAGAGAATAAGCTTTGCTCGTGCTATTGTAACAAACCCTAAAATAATTCTTTATGATGAACCAACTGCCGGTTTAGACCCAATATCTTCAACTCTTATAGAAGATTATATTGTGAGATTGAAAGATGAAACTCATGCATCATCAATTGTTGTAACTCACCAGATGTCAACAATTATGAGAACGGCAGACAAAGTTTTAATGCTGTATGACGGCAAAAGTGTATTTCAAGGTACACCTGATGAAATGTGTAATGCAGGAAATGAATATACAAAACAATTTGTAACGGCTTCGTTAACAGGGCCTATGAAAATGTTAACCGAATAAAAATTTTTGATATAATAAAGATAAGCAGGTATAGTATGAATAATTTAAAATCATCATCGTTCAAAGTAGGAATATTAACTCTTGTAGCACTGGTTATATTTATTTTTGCAGTCTTATGGGTGCAGGGCAGAGCATTTTCATCTGCTGAAAGAATAGAAGTGCATTTTCGTGATGTAAACGGTATGCGAACCGGCTCAGGAGTACAAATGATGGGACTTCGTGTTGGACAGGTTGAAGAAATCGTACCTGTCATTGATGGTGAGAAAAGTTACGTTAAAATAAAATTTGTTATAACAGCTCCGAATGTAAAAATTCCGAAGGCATCGGCAATATCGATACAGCAATCGGGTATTATAGGTGAGCAGTTTTTAGAAATAACACCGCCAAGAACAAAAACGGTTTATTTACCAGCTAATAATAAAAGTCTTTTGTATAAAGATGATGTTGTTGAGATGAAATTAGACAATAAAATGTATGATGTTGGATATGTTAAAGACGCAAAAGTTATAGCAACAAATCTTATTCCTCTGCAGGAAAGAAGTCGAATTAAGTCAGCTTATGCTTATAAAATTGATTATATTGTAAATTTACCGGGACTTAGATTACCGGAATTTATTAAAGGTGAAATTGCAGAAAAAAAATTAAGAATATCACCTCTTGATAATGTTTTAATAACATATCCTAAACAAGATTCACCATATACGATTATAGAACCTATGAGAATATCAAAATTCTTAGATTTGCAATATAAAGCTGCAGAGTCATTGACTGTTACAAATCAAAAGATTAATGAATTGTTATCTGATAAACTTATAGCTGACTTAAAACAATCTGTTGTTAATATGAATGCTTTAACGGCACAGGCAACAACAACAATGGCTAAAGCAGAAAAACTTATTGATTCATCCAATAAAGATTTAGATGAAATGATGAAAATGCTTGATAGTTTTACAAAAAACTTTGATACTTTAACAAAGATTGTTGATAATGTTGCAGGTGATCCTCAATTTAAGCCGACTTTCTATGATGCAACAAAAGCTTTAACACAACTTACTAATAATTTGAACAAAGTTCTTGATAATGCTGATGCTGCAAAACTTGGAGCTGATTTAAATGCGATAGTAAGCAATGTTAACGAAATAAGTACTTTTGTAAATACAATGACTAAGGATAAAAAACTTCAAGATAAAGTTCTAACCGCAGTAGATAATGTTAATAAAGCAATGGTAGATTTATCAAATGCGTTAGAAGTAGTTAATTCAATGAATCCTAAACAAAAAGAAGAATTGAATGAAACTTTGAGTAATGTATCGGCAACAGCATGTAATTTGAGAAAATTTACTGAAAAATTAAATAAAAGATTTTTATTATTTAGATTGATGTTCTAGTATGAGTTTCAAAACAGAAATAACAAAATTGCATTATAATAAAAAGACATTATTGTGTATATTTATGCCAATATTGTCTGTGTGTGCATTTTTTTATTCAATCATAACTAAAATTAGAAATTACTGTTATGATAACGATATAATCAAATCACAAAAAGTTTCTGTAAAAGTAATTTCTGTAGGTAACTTAACAACGGGTGGAGTTGGTAAAACACCTGTTGTAGCTGAAATTGCACGACATTATATAAAGTGGAAGCAAAAAGTTGCGATTATATCACGAGGATATGGGGGAAAACTTTCTAATAAAGATGTGCATGTTGTATCTTTAAATGGTGAAATTTTGTATACGGCTGAAGAAATAGGAGATGAACCATATTGGTATGCTGAAAATATTCCTGAAGCGTATGTTATAACTTGTCGTGATAGAGTAAAAGCCGCAAATTATGCTATTACAAAATTTGCACCTGATGTTATTATACTTGATGATGCATTTCAACATAGAAAAATAAAACGTGATGTTGATATTGTACTTGTTGACAGCGTAAAACTTTTTGGTAACGGAAAACATTTGCCTGCCGGTCCTTTAAGAGAAGATTTAAACGGACTTAAAAGGGCTGATAAGCTTTTAGTTATGAATAAATCGTTAAAGGAAGTTAATACGGAAGATATATTATCAAAACTTTTTGATAAAAATAAAATTTCTATATGTAACGTTGTACCGAGTTTTACGTATAATATTAAAACAACAGAAATTTTACCTTTAAAATCTGATGTAGTTGCAGTATGTGCAATAGGTCAACCGGAGCAGTTTTATAATTTTGTTCAGCAAAAATATAATTTACTTGGGGTGCGTACTTTTGATGACCACCATATATATAAAAAGGAAGACTTGTCAGATATTAAATGTAATATAATAACAACAGAAAAAGATGCTGTAAAACTTGAAAAATTTGGTTTTGAAAATATTTATGCCCTAAAACTAAAATTAGATTTAAATATAGAGGAAGTTTTAAAGAATGTATAAAACGGATATTGATATAGATTCAGTTATATCAGAATTGGCAAAAGCCAATCAACAAAAAAGTGATTTTGTTAATTTGATGAATACATTTCATAATCCTTATTTAGTATTAATAGCTTGTATATTAAGTCTTAGGACTAATGATAAAACGACTTATCCTGCAACACTCAGAATGTTGGAACTTGCAAAGACACCTTATGATATGTCAAAAATAGAGGAAGAAACTCTTTCAAAAGCTATATATCCTGTAGGTTTTTACGCAAATAAAGCAAAACAGATAATACAATTATCTAAAGAGATAGTTGAAAATTATGATGGCAAAGTTCCAGACGAGATAGAAGAATTGTGTAAATTCAAAGGAGTAGGTCGAAAAACAGCTAATCTTGTATTGGCAAAGGGCTTTGATAAACCTGCAATTTGTGTTGATGTACACATGCACAGAATTTTTAATAGGTTAGGTTATGTTAAAACAAAGACTCCTGATGAAACAGAGTTTGCATTAAGAGATAAGTTACCTGAAAAATATTGGATAGAAATAAATGAATTAATAGTTACACATGGACAAAATGTTTGTAAACCGCAAAAGCCGAATTGTCAAAACTGTCCTATTGAAAAATACTGTAAAAAAATTATATAACTTATTCGCCCATGACTTTTACAATAACACGTTTTCTTCTTCTACCGTCAAATTCAGCATAATAAATTTGCTGCCATGGTCCAAAATCTAAACGACCGTCAGTTACGGGAACAATAACTTCATGACCTATAACAAGACTTTTTAAATGAGCATCTCCATTTGTTTCTCCTGTTTGATGATGCCAATAATCAGGTCTTGCAGGTGCAACTTCTTCAAGCCACTTATCTATGTCATGTATCAAACCGCTTTCAGCATCATTAATATATACCCCTGCTGTTATATGCATGGCAGATACAAGTATCATACCTTCTTTAATACCGCTTTTATGTAAAATTTCGGATACTTCATCCGTTATATTTATATAGTCATGTTCATGCTCTGTATTAAACCATAGATATTCTGTGTGAAATTTCATTTTTATACTCCTTTGTTTTATTTAATTATAAGCTAAATATTCAAATTTTGATATACATGAGGTCAAAATGTTGACTATTCATGAAAAAACATTATATATAAAGTAAAATCCACTAAACAGATGATATCTGAAACGAATGTTAAATAAACAAGAAAAATAATCCGTTAAGTAAAACAGATAGAGAGAGGCGGTAATTATGAAGATAAATGGCGGAGTTCAAGTAAACGAAAATGGACTTAAAACAGCAATAAAAGCTATGCAAGTTCAAACAGCTTTGATGTCAAACATATCAGATAATGTTAACGGCTTTGATAAAGTTGGATTTCAAAGAAGGGATTCTGTAGTTTCATCATTTACTGAATTTCTTGGAGTAGACGGAGTTTCAACTGTAGTTGATGATACCGTAGGCAGATTAGCCGCAACAGATAATCCTCTTGATTTAGCAATGGCATCAAAGGGTTATTTCCAAATACAAACCCCTACAGGTGTAAAGATGACAAGAGATGGTCGTTTTAAAATTGATGTTGACGGAAATTTCTTAGATTTAGAGGGAAACAAAGTTTTATCTAATACAGGCGTTCCTATCAAATTCAGTCAAATTCCTCAAGGAGCAAAAGAAGTAATGGTAAATACACGAGGATTGATAAGTGTTTTAGATAAAAAATCCAAAAAGTTTAAGCCGGTTGCAACATTGGGAATTGTTGATAAAGACGGAGCAGGAATTGTAAATCCTCAAGTTCAACAAGGATATTGCGAATATTCAAATGTTGGAATACAAAATGAATTTATGGCACTTATGCCTATAAGAAGAAATTTTGAAGCTAACAGACAAATGTTTTTAATAGAAAATTCAACGCTTCAAAAAGCAATCAACCAATTAGGTTCAGCAAACTAGTAAGAGAATGAGGGTATAAATTATGTATAATTTACAAGGTCTAATAACAAAAAATATAAGTAATGCATCAAGTATGTTTGAAAGATTGAGTTATGTTGGAACAAACTTTGCAAACTACAATACAAACGGTTATAAAAATATAAGATTTGAACAAATTTTATCAGATGACGGTTTGGTAAATGGTGTAAAAAGAACTGATTATACTCAAGGCGGTATGAAATTAACAGGAAATCAATATGATGTTGCATTAAAAGAAGAGGGCTTTATTCCTGTAGTATCACAAGATGGTGAAGTTGCATACACAAGAGATGGTTCTTTTAAAAGAGGTAAAGACGGTTATCTTATGACAAACGACAATTGGATTGTCGGTGCAGGAATAAAATTACCGGCAAATTTATACAAATTTCAAATTAAGCCGGATGGAAAGGTTTATTCTTATGACTCACCTCAGGATAGTAAGGGTAAATGTTTAGGAACAATTCCTGTTGTAAGATTTGATTGTCCTGAAGGGTTACAACAAGATACTCATGGAAACAGAGTTTTTGCAACAAGTGAATCAGGTGAACCGCAGTTAATTAAAAATCATAATATGATTGCACAAAATTATTTGGAAACATCAAACACAAATATTTATTCATCAGTAAACGATATGTTAAGACTAAATGCATCAATGCTTGCAAGTATGAGTATACTAAAATTAGCAGATGATTTATATAACAAGAGTATTAACATTAGAGAAGCATAAGGAAGTGATAAAAAATGACAGGATTCAACCCTATACAAAGTTTTGGAAAATCAGCACAAATATTAAATCTTGTAGCAAAAAGACAAAAATTATTAACTACAAACGTAGCAAATGTGGATACACCAGGTTATGTAAGACAAGATATAAATTTTGCATCTTATCTTGGCAATGCAAACGGTCCAATGGAAACAAAGTTATCACAGGAAATGGGTGCATCTGCTATTGTATCTCAAGAAACAGGAGAAGGTGTAAATGTTCCTGACGAACTCGTCTGTATGCAGGAAAATTCGTTATTATATACAATGGCAACAAGAAGAATGTCGAATATAATAACAATGATGAAATCAGCATTAAATGTAGGCAGATAATAAAAAATAAAAAGCGAGGTATAAAATGGGTATTTTAGATTCAATGTACATAGGTTCAAATGCATTAAAAGCACACAGTGCAAGATTAGATGTTCATGTAAAAAATATTGCCAATATAGACACACCAAATTATGTTAGAAAAATACCTGTATTAAACAGCGTATCGGGAGATTCATTCAGCATGATAATGAATAACATGCAAGATGGAAAATTTGGTTTGTCATCAACAGGAGCATTGCAAGGCGGGGTAACATACGGTGGCATAGTAGAAGATCCTACACCGGGAGCAAAATTATATAAACCTGGACATCCTGATGCTGATAAAAATGGTTATATAAGGGCATCAAATGTAACAGCAATAACAGATATAGCAGATGCAATGATGGCACAAAGGGCTTATGAAGCAAACGTTGCAGTTATGGGTATAACAAAAGCAATGGCACAAAGAGCTACAGAAATCGGTAAATAGAAATATTATATTTAATCATACAAAATGGAGGTTGACTGTAAAGTTAACCTCTTTTTGTTACTATTTTATAATTATGTTTGTGCTATTATAGGTTTTAGCAGGAAAAATTATGAAAGGATTATATAAATGGTAAAAGTGTCAGAAAGATTGGAAAAAATCCCCCCTTATTTATTTGCGGAAATTGATAGAAAAATTGCAGAAGCAAAAGCAAAGGGAATTGATATAATAAGTTTG
>Ga0256405_10013118_pt1 | contig 10040 bp, 6 predicted proteins | sample RumenRJG_02DNA_FD_189096 | JGI IMG/M metagenome (GOLD analysis project Ga0256405, IMG submission 189096) | Bovine rumen microbial communities from Lethbridge, Alberta, Canada - RJG_02 | ecosystem: Host-associated > Mammals > Digestive system > Stomach > Rumen | place: Canada: Alberta | collected... | reverse complement strand
CTCACGGATGATGGATTGAGGACAAGCCATATTGATTCGGAGGAAGTCCTCGCCCGGGGAACCATAGTGGCTGCCTGCCGTGAAGAACACTTTTGCCTCACTAACAAGGGCATCGGCAAGTTGCTCGGAATTGATGTTCATGCGACTGCACAAAGGAGTGCAGTCCAGCCATGCGAGATAGGTGCCTTCAAGGGGGAGAAGGGTAACTGCATCGCTATAGGGTGCAAGGATTTCCTTAATGGTAAGGTAGTTATTGTACATGTATTGGTTGAGACTGTCAATCCACTCTGCACCATCGTCACTATAGGCAGCTATGGTCGCAACAGGGGCAAAGGGGTTGACATCACACACCTCATTGATATTGATTACACGGTCTATGCGCTGACGCATCTGTGGATCTTCGCAGACGATATTCGCCATCTGGAGTCCAGCTATGTTGAAGGACTTGCTGGCAGATATGCAGACACAGTATCGCAAACCCTCAGTGTTGACGGTGGCAAAGGGTGTGTACTTATAACCTGGCATGACCAGTTCGTTATGAATTTCGTCACTTATGACAAATACATGATGACGGGCACAGATATCAGCTATGCGCTGCAGCTCATCACGCCGCCAGACTCTGCCTACCGGATTATGTGGATTGCAGAGGACATAGGCTACAGTCTTCTCATCAGCGCACTGCCTCTCAAAGTCATCGAAGTCGAACTCATAATAGCCGTCAGAACGCCGTCTCAGAGGATTCTCCGCGATCTGGCATCCGCTATTGCATACGGAGGAGAAGAAGCAGTTATAGACAGGAGTGGATATGAGCACACGTTGTCCAGGAAGAGTTATCGCTTGCAGACAGCAGGAGATGGCAGGAACCACACCTATGGTATAGAGTATACTGTCACGTTTGATAGTCCAACCATGACGGTTGCCAAACCAGTTGATTACAGCATTGTAGTAGTCTTCGCTAACTTTCGTATAACCAAACACTGGGTGTTCGGCACGTTTCCGGATGGCATGCTGAATGCATGGCGCTACCGCGAAGTCCATATCTGCCACCCACAAGGGCAGGACTTCTGCATCGCTACATTCATCCCATTTCACGCAGCCTGTTCCTCGGCGAGGTATTATATCGTCAAAAGTATTCATATGGAAGATGTTATTTAGTTATTGTCATAAACAAAAAAAGCACGGTACAAACACGTTACGGTTTACGTGTTTGTATCGTGCAGTCTGCAGGTTGTTTGATGTTTTCGTCCAGGGTGATGGAGCCGATGGAGTCGGCTATGATGCATCCGCTGGTTGGGTTCTTGATATTCTCTATATGTCCGCGGATGTCGGCATTCACATCGGAGTATTCAAATACACGGTCACAGGCAGCATCGAAGGTACAGTTCTCTAGAACCAGATGCTTGGCGTAGCAAAGGAGTTGTTCGCCTGCCAGATGACAGTTTACAAGCCGTACATTGGTGCTGTGCCATGCAAGGTACTCACCATCGAGCAAGGAATCGTAAATAGTCACGTTCTCGCACTCCCAGAAGGAATCCTTAGTCACGATCTCGGCATTGTGGATTTCCACGTTCTTGCAGTACTGGAACACGTATTTGGAATCGCTCTTGAAGCCGTCTATACGCACATTGTCACAGAACATGAACGGATAAGTGCCGTCGTGGATTTCGAGGTTGCGGGCGAAGATGTTACTGCAACGCCAGAATATCTCATCAGCATCGTTGATGCGGACGTTCTCCAACTCGATGTCGTGCATCTCTCGAAACATCTTAGGAGCATCAATCACCGTATTCGTCATCTTCAGACAGCTGCTGTACCACAAGGCAGAACGAGCACCTACAGCGAAACGGCAGTTGTTGATGCTGAAGCCATGGACATGCCAGAAAGGATACTTGCCTTCAAAATAGCAGTCTTCCGCCTCTATGTCAGTACACTCCTTTATAGCGCTCTCGCCCTCTCCTATCGTCACTTGCTCCAAACGCAAACCGTGGGATTCAAAGAGCGGACGCTCTCCTTCAAATTTCTGATTCTTAATTATCTGCATATGTTTAACTTTGTCGCTTAGCTATTAGCTAAATGATAATTATATATAAAATTATAAATTATAAATTATAAGCCATCCGGATGGTTAATCTCCTCCCCTATTCGGGGGAGGTCGGGAGGGGGCTTCCTTCACTTATCCTTCAGCCACCGCTTTGATTTGAGTCGCCAAAGCATGAGGATGCCGCGGATATTGAGTTCGATACACATGGCAAGCCACACTCCGTTGAGTCCCATGACGGGGGCGAGGACTACTGCAAGAGTGATGCGGATTGCCCAAATAGCGCTGAGGTTGATGCCTGACGGAATGAGTGTGTCGCCTGCGCCGACGAAAACTCCATAGCAGACAATGCTGGCAGCAAACATAGGTTCGGCAAACGCCTCTATCCGCAGGGCACTGGCACCGAGACTGACGATTTCCTCAACCGGCGACATGATTTCCATCACCAACGGTGCACCTATGTACATAAGTAGCCCCATGAGTGACATGACTGCAACTCCCATCGAAACTGTGATGCTAGCAAAGCGCCAGGCAAGATCCTGGCGTTTGGCTCCTATGCTCTGCCCAACCAGTGTGGTTGCGGCATCTGCCACACCATAACCCGGCATATAGCAGAGGCTTTCGGCATTGACGCCAAAGGCATTGGCTGCAATGGCGAACTTGCCGAGAGGGGCAACGATACGAGTCGTGGTAATTTGTGCTCCACACATGATGACACGCTCACAGGCTATAGGCATTCCTATCTTGACTGCCCGCAACAATACCCTTCGCGTAGGTATGAAACTACTCCAAATGAATGGCTCTATACGGCGGCGTCCAAAGATGCGCAGGTGCAAGGATCTATAGCACAGGAAATAGAAAAGCAATGATGCGGTAATGACTTCAGCACAGAGAGTACCGAGTGCAGCACCCATCACTCCCAGCCCTATACCAGGCATGGTGATATCGAGTCCGAAAACGGAGATTTCCCGTGTAGGGAAAATAAAAAAGAAATTGAATACCACATCAAGTCCGCACATAAGCACATTGAGCAGACTCGGCACCTTGATATTGCCGCTGCATCGCAACATTCCGCTCATCATAAAAGTAAGTTCGGTGAACGGCATCATCAGTGCAAAGACAAGGAAATAGAGAGTGGCGTTGTGGCATATATCCTCTGTTCCACCCAGCCAATAGGGTAACTGCCAACTGATGGCGACTCCAATGACGCATAACAGCAATCCCCAGAAAAGACAGGTAGCAAAAGCCTGACGCAACACATTCCTGGCATCGGCAGAATCCCTTGCACCGATGCGGTGTGCAACCTGTACAGAGAAGCCCGTTGCTACTGCAGAGCCTAATCCCCAGAAGAGCCAAGTGGTAGTGGCAACAATTCCGATGCTTGCCGATTCGCTGGCACCGAGATGTCCCACCATCGATGCGTCGATATATTCCATTATGATAGTGGAAATCTGAGCAAGAATGGAAGGAATGGCAAGACGTGCCGTAAGTTCAATCTGTTCACGTCGCGTCATACCCACAGCCCCGCTGCGTACTTGTTCCAGCAGCAGGTCTGTTCGGTTCATCGTTTTGTTGCGGGTAGTCATTGATAGTTGTTTGTATAACCTTCCTTAAAGAATTATGTTGCAAAGGTAGGAATAATTGAAAAAATATCAATACATTTGCAAAAGTTAAAGAATTATCATCACAAAAAATCATCATTAACATGGAAAAGAACAATAACGGACAATCTCAGTTGCAAATCAACCTCAACCCAGAAGTAGCCCAAGGTGTATATGCCAACCTCGCTCTTCTCACACACTCTCAGTCAGAATTCATCATCGACATGGCCTCGATGCTTCCTGGAATGCAGAAGCCAGAAGTTCGCAGCCGTATCATCATGGTGCCAGAGCATGCAAAACGTCTCCTGCTGGCTCTTCAGGACAATATCCGTAAATACGAACAGCAGTTCGGCACCATCAACCTCAACGACCCTCATTCCGGTCCACGTCCAGGCAGCACTATAGCACCATTCAACATCAACCCAGGGGAAGCATAAAGAAGACCCAAGACCAAGACCCACCCCCTTACCCCTCCCTGCGAGGGAGGGGAGTAGTTTCCCCCATCCGGATGGTTTATAATTTATATTTAATAATTTATAATTAGTAATGATTCGTCGCCTGAAATTCTTATTCTTCATTTTTCAGTTCTCATTGTGCATTCTTCATGCACAAGAGTTTGAACTGCGACTGCTTAACCATTGGGATAATTCCAACGGCACTGTAGAACGTGGCTATGCAGGAAAATCCATTTGGAAATGGGATCTGATTCCGACAGGACACAATGCCATGCCCGACTCCTTGCGGAAGCGTTATGAGGAATACGGGCGCATAAACAAGCGCTTTGGCATTAACGGCACCGTGCTCAATAATGTCAATGCCAAACCGGAAATGCTGACAACCAGCATGCTGCGCAAGACTGCCAAAATCGCAGACATATTGCGTCCCTACGGCATTCGTGTCTATCTCTCCGTGAATTTCGCCTCGCCCAAGGCATTGGGAGATCTAAAGACCGCAGACCCGCTGGATGCAGCGGTACGCCGTTGGTGGCAGCGCAAGGTCGATGAGATCTACCGGCTGATTCCCGACTTCGGCGGTTTCCTGGTAAAGGCGAACAGCGAGGGAGAGCCTGGACCGATGGACTATGGACGTACTCATGTGGACGGTGCGAACATGCTGGCAGAGGCGTTGAAACCCCACAAGGGAATAGTGATGTGGAGAGCATTCGTCTATTCAGCCAAGGGCGGAGACCGTGCAAGTCAGGCTTACGAGGAATTCATGCCTTTCGACGGACAGTTTGCCGACAACGTAATCATTCAGGTCAAGAACGGACCTATCGACTTCCAGCCACGCGAGGCAGTATCGCCACTTTTCTTCGCAATGAAGAAAACCAAGCTGATGGTGGAGTTCCAGATTACCCAGGAATACACCGGACACAGCATACACACCTGTTTCCTCGCCCCTATGTGGCGTGAGTTTTTCTCTGCCATCCAAAGTCATGGAGTGAAACTTGCAGGAGTTGCAGGAGTTGCAAACATAGGCGACTCACCCAACTGGACAGCCAACGACCTGGCGATGGCAAACTGGTATGCCTTCGGTCGTCTGGCACAGGATTCTCATTGTTCGTCACGAGAGATTGCAGAGGACTTTCTCAAGGAATTCTATACCAAGGACGAGCGGTTTGTCAAGCCCATCTCACAGATGTTGCTCAGAAGCCGTGAGGCAGTGGTTGACTACATGATGCCCATGGGTCTGCACCACATCTTTGCTGGAGGCCATCACTACGGTCCAGAGCCCTGGTATGCGCCCAAGGGATGCCGTGAGGACTGGATGCCCCGTTTCTACCATCGTGCCGACAGCCTTGGACTTGGATTCAACCGCACTGACCACAAGGAGGCTGGCTCTGACGGTTCCAGCAACACCAGCCAGTATCCCGCCCCCCTGCGTTATATATATAATAATGTGGAAACCTGCCCGGAGAACCTGCTTCTGTGGTTCCACCATGTTGAATGGAATCGGGAACTGAGCAACGGACTCACCATGTGGGACAACCTCTGCTACCACTACGACCGAGGTGTGGCTCAGGCCAAAGACTTCGTGGAGACATGGAAATCCATACGGCCGTATATCGACTCTGAACGCTATGAGCGTCAGCTCTGGCGACTGGAACGCCAGGCGAAGGATGCACAGTGGTGGCGCGATGCCTGTGTGCTCTACTTCCAGACCTTCTCCCGTCTGCCGCTTCCTGCCGACAGTCCTGCACCGAAATTCTCGCTGAAGGATCTGATGAACTATCATCTCGACATTGACAACTACACCGCCCCCGACCCTGCAGACCTGCCTGAATGGACGGGACTGCAAGTGCCCAGTTTCTTCTCTGACGGCATGGTGCTGCAGCGCGACGATTCCATACCCGTGTGGGGCAAAGCCTCCCCTAGAGCCACAGTTCATATAGCTTTCAACAAAAAAGTATTCACCACGAAGGCTGACGCGGAAGGCAGATGGGAAATCCTTCTACCGAAGATGAGTGCAGGAGGTCCCTACACCATGGACATCACAGCCAGCGGTCAGGCCAAGCATATCGACAACATCCTCATAGGCGACGTCTTCCTGTGCAGCGGTCAGTCCAACATGGAACTGCCCATACGCCGGTGCATGGATGCCGTCGCAGCAGACGTGGCAGACTATAGCAACACCCAGATACGCTATCTGAAGTTTCCCCACCAGTACAATTACGTCAAGCCTAACGACAATGTTCGTGCCTTGCCCTGGCAGGACATAACCCCTGAGAACTGCCGTGAGGTCAGTGCCGTGTGCTACTTCATGGCTCGTGAACTTCAGTCGCGTCATAAAGTGCCCATAGGTATCATCAATTCCGCCGTTGGAGGCACACCCGTCCAGGCATGGATGCCCCGACAGACCCTTCGCACATTCAGTCAGTACACCGGTGAGTTCGACAAAGCAAAATACAATCAGGTCAACTGGGTTGACTCCGTAGCCCACAGCGAGGCAATGGCTATTCGCGACTGGGACCGCCGCCTTACAGCCTCCGACACCATCCTACACCAGTGGCGCAGCAGCGGCTACGATTTCAGCCGATGGACAGAGACCGATATGTTCTCCGACTGGTCTAAAGGCAAGAACGGCTCCTACTGGTTCCACACCAGCGTTGATCTTCCTGCGGATGTCAGCGGAAGCAAAGCCTTGTTGCGATTCGGAGCCATGAAGGATGCCGACAGCATCTTCGTCAACGGACACTTCGTTGGCAACACCACCTACGAGTATCCTCCTCGCAACTACACCGTGCCTGAAGGAGTGCTCCGTGCAGGCAGGAACGACATTGTGGTTCACCTCATATCCCAGCACGGCAGACCGAATTTCACCCGCGGCAAACAATACCAGCTGGAAGCAGGCGGCAAGGTCTTTCCACTGCCCGAAACCATGCGCATGGCAATCGGATGCACCATGCCCCACCAACCTGCCAGCACCTATTTCGTGTCAGGATGGACAGGACTCTACAACGCCATGATTGCCCCGCTCGGTCGCATGCCGCTGAAGGGAGTGCTGTGGTATCAGGGAGAGACCAACATCGACTCGCCAGACAACTATGCCGACCTGCTTGCAGCAATGGCAGACAGCTGGCGCAAGCAGTTCGGTCGTCTGTTGCCATTCGTCATCATGCAGCTGCCTGCATATATGAATCACCACGACCAGCCGTTCGAAAGCGGATGGACCAATATCCGTCATCAGCAGCTACTCGCATCGCAGCTCATTCCCAATTCCGCCCTCGTCCCTACACTCGACACAGGCGAGAGCAACGACATTCACCCTCAGGACAAACGCTCCGCAGGCTGGCGCGCAGCCATGCAGATGACCCGTCTGGCATACGGACAGACCGAGGGCATCACCACCACGCCTGTGCCTCAGTCAGCCACAATCAAGGGAGGAAAGCTTCTGCTCCGTTTCCCCAAATCGTGTGGACCCCTCTGCCTTCGCGGCGACCGTCTCAGCGGATTCTCCATTTTAGTAGGCGGCAAGTACCAGTGGGCAGAAGCCACTCTCACCGACGCCCACACCGTAGCTATCGACCTGCCAGCCGGAGTGACTAGCACCACCGTCCGCTACTGCTGGGACGATTTTCCTTCACCCACCCTCTTCAACACCGACTCCATCCCTGCTCCTCAGTTTGAATATGAGTTCTGAGTTCTTTAGTACTATCACTTCACAACCAAGACTTCACACTCCACTTAATAAAATGAAAGGATTTCTGATATCGGCACCGATGAGCGGACACGGTAAGACCACTGTGTCTGCAGGATTGATGGCAGCACTGGTCAGGCGAGGACTGACAGTGCAGCCGTTCAAGTGCGGTCCCGACTACATAGACACCAAGTTCCATCGGCGTGTTACAGGTCGGGAGAGTGTGAACCTTGACCTGTTCTTTGCCGACGAGCAGCATTTGCAAGAATTGTACAGCAGTTATGGCAGCGATGCAGATGCATGTATTGTAGAGGGAATGATGGGGTTGTTCGACGGCTACAGCAAAGACCGAGGGTCAGCAGCACATATAGCCCATACACTTCACCTACCCGTTGTACTGGTAGTGGATGCCAGCCATGCGGCATACAGCATGGCAGCACTGTTGCAGGGCTATACACGGTTCAGTGCAGAAATAACAGTTTGTGGTGTGATTTTCAACAAAGTAGGCAGTGCCCGCCACGAGCAGATGCTCCGTGAGGTATGTGAGGACACAGGCGTGGAATGTCTGGGATGTATTCCCCGACGCGACACCCTTGCAGTAGGAACCCGCTATCTGGGGCTTGATTTCAGCGCGAACCTCTGCCACGAACAGATGGAGCAGTGGGTGGACATCGACAGACTACTCACACTCAGCAGTTCGAAGTCAGACAGCCGGGTCGAGACAGCAAACCGTTCCGTTAATCCATTTCGGGTGGTGATGGCATGCAGCGACGAGTCATTTTCGTTCTTCTACAAAGAAACCATTGATAGCTTCGCCTCAGTGATAAGGTTCAATCCCGAAACCGATGTTCCTCAGCTCGTCGATTGTGATTTGCTCTATCTGCCAGGGGGCTATCCTGAACGTCATGCCGCTGCGTTGACGCTTAACGAGGCAGCCCGTCGTGCCATTCGCGACTATGCCGAACGAGGAGGCAGAATCTGGGCAGAATGTGGCGGGATGATGTATCTGTGCCGTGAAATCCTTACCGACGAAGGGGCATGGGCAATGTGCGGAGTGCTGCCCTACACGGTTTCCGCCAGAGCAGCCGATCGCAGGCTGTCGTTAGGTTATCGCCAGTTCGAGATGGACGGCAGGCAATATCGTGGACATGAATTCCACTATTCTCAATTCGTTGGTGACACACCCAAGTCCGCTGTCCAGGTGTATGACGCATCGGGCAATCCTGTTGCCACACCAGTCATCCGCCACAAAAACATATTGGCAAGCTATACACACCTTTATAATGCATAATAAATAATTCATAATTATTTTATTTGTATATTAAATAACATTTCGTATATTTGCCAGCGAAATAGAAAAAGTAGAAAAAAGAGGTAATACATTTTCATCTTTGTATGCAAGGGAATGCGGTGAGAGTCCGCAACTGTACCTGCAACTGTAATCCTCATCTTTTAGATTTGTCAACAAAGCCACTGACTTAAGTTGGGAAGGCGACAAACCGGGGAAAGTCAGGAGACCTGCCTCCATTATTCACATCTAAAGCGCACGTTCAGGAATAGACGCAGCGAACAACCATGACAATCCGTAAGTGTATCTTGGGGCTGACCATGTGCAGTCTCACTGTTGCAACATTTGCACAAGAAGCCTTGCGTACCGACACCCTCAGTGAGGTGGTAGTCACAGCTACCGGTACACAGCATCTGCTGAAGGACGCTCCCGTTCAAACGGAGGTCATCAGCAGCCGCCAGTTGCGGCAGTACGGCGGCAGCAGCATCGAAGACATCCTCGGTGCGCTCTCTGCTTCGTTTGCCTTTGCCGAAGGTGACATGGGCAGTCAGATGCAGATGAACGGACTGGGGAACGCGTACATTCTTGTGCTGGTCGACGGCAAACGTATGCACGGAGATGTGGGCGGTCAGAACGATCTGTCAATGATTGACCCTCACAACATCGAACGCATAGAAATTGTGAAAGGAGCTTCAAGTGCCCTCTACGGAAGCGACGCCATTGCAGGAGTGATAAATGTCATCACCAAGAAGCACAACGAAGGTCTAATGCTGGAAAACACCACACGATACGGCACTTACAACGACCTGCGTCAGCACAATGGCATTGCCATGTCGTGGGGACGCTGGAAAAGCTACACCAATTTCCAGTTGCAACACAGCGACGGATGGCAGAACACAGGCACGGAGTACACACCTTCCAGCACTGCCCCCATCACCGACTCTCGCAGCATGACTGTGAACAGCCACACCAGTTG
>Ga0256405_10013116_pt1 | contig 10040 bp, 8 predicted proteins | sample RumenRJG_02DNA_FD_189096 | JGI IMG/M metagenome (GOLD analysis project Ga0256405, IMG submission 189096) | Bovine rumen microbial communities from Lethbridge, Alberta, Canada - RJG_02 | ecosystem: Host-associated > Mammals > Digestive system > Stomach > Rumen | place: Canada: Alberta | collected... | reverse complement strand
CTTCCAGCATTTCAACCTGCTGAGCTCCGCCACCGTCTACGACAACGTCGCGTTTCCGCTGCGCCTCTCTGGCACGGCGGAGGACACCATCCGCGCGAAGGTCACAGATCTCCTCGGCCTCGTCGGTCTCGCGGACAAGGCGCACCAGTACCCCTCTCAGCTTTCCGGCGGGCAGAAGCAGCGCGTCGGCATCGCGCGCGCGCTCGCGAGCGACCCGAGCGTGCTGCTCTGCGACGAGGCGACGAGTGCGCTCGACCCGCAGACGACGAAGGCCATCCTGCGCCTCATCGCCGACATCAACAAGAAGCTCGGCCTCACGGTCGTCGTGATCACGCATGAAATGCAGGTCATCAAGGACATCTGCGACAAAGTCGCCGTCATCGACAAAGGCGTCATCGCCGAACAGGGCACGGTATTCGACATCTTCACGGAGCCGCAGCAGCCCATCACGAAAGAATTCATCAGCGTCCTGCTCTCCAACGACCTGCCCGCCGCGTTCCGCGGCAGCGCCGTCACACAGGAAAAGACGCCCGGCAGCCTGCTGCTGCTGCGGCTCACGTTCCTCGGCGAGAGTGCCGACGATCCGGTGCTCGCGGGCATGATCCGCAAGTTCCCCGACGTCGAGACGACGATGCTCTTCGGCACGCTCGACCAGATCAAGGAGATGCCGTTCGGCCGCATGATCGTCGGCCTCACGGGCCCGGATGAACGCGTCGCGGCCGCGCTCGCCTATCTAAAGGAAAAGGATCTCAAGGAGGAGGTGATCGGCTATGCAAAGCGCCATGATTGACCTGCTCATGAAGGCTCTCGGCGAGACCGTCTACATGGTCGCCGTCTCGATGGTCATCGCGACGGCCATCGGCGTGCCGCTCGGCGTGCTGCTCTCTACGACGGGCAAAGGCGGCATCCTCGAGGCGCGCGCATTCAACAAGACGCTCGGCGCCATCGTCAACGCCATCCGCTCCATCCCGTTCATCATCCTCATGGTCGCCATCATCCCGCTCACGCGGCTTCTCGTCGGCACGGCCATCGGCACGACAGCAGCCATGGTGCCGCTCATCATCGCCGCCGTCCCCTTCATCGGACGTCAGGTCGAGACGAGCCTCACGGAGGTTCCCTACGGCCTCGTCGAGGCGGCGCTCTCGATGGGCGCGACGCCGCTGCAGATCATACGCCGCGTCCTGCTGCCGGAGGCCATGCCGAGCATCGTCGCCCAGCTCACGACCGTCATCATCAGCCTCGTCGGCGAGTCGGCCATGGCCGGCGCCATCGGCGGCGGCGGCCTCGGCGACCTCGCCATCCGCTACGGCTACCAGCGGTTCCGTCCCGACGTCATGATCGCGACGGTCGTCATCCTCATCATCCTCGTACAGCTCGTCCAATTCGCCGGCAACCTGCTCGCGAAACGGCTGAATAAAAAATAAAGGTTATATAAGGAGGCATTTTCATGAAAAAAGTATTTGCTCTCATCGCAGCGCTCGCTTTCTCCGCCCTCGCCCTCGCGGGCTGCGGCAGCCAGCAGAGCGCATCCTCAGGCGCCAGCTCCGCCGCGTCCGGCGCGAAAACGCTGAAGGTCGGCGCGACCGCCGTGCCGCACGCCGAGATCCTCGAGGCTGCGAAGCCGCTCCTCGAGAAGGAAGGCATCACCCTCGAGATCGTCGAGTTCAACGACTATGTCCAGCCGAACCTCGCGCTCAACGACAAGGAGCTCGACGCGAACTTCTTCCAGCATGAGCCGTACCTCAAGAACTTCATGGACGAGCACAAGGAAGTCAAGCTCAAGAACGCCGCGGGCATCCACATCGAGCCGATGGGCGTCTACTCCAGGAAAATCAAGAAGCTCGATGAGCTCAAGGACGGCGCAACGATCGCCATCCCGAACGATCCGACGAACGGCGGCCGGTCCCTCCTGCTCCTCGAGAAAGCCGGCATCATCAAGCTCAAGGAGGGCGTCGGTGAAAAGGCCACAGTAGGCGACATCGCGGAGAACAAGAAGAACATCAAGTTCCAGGAAGTCGAAGCCGCCCAGGTGCCGCGCACGCTCGACGATGTCGACGCCGCCGTCATCAACTCCAACTTCGCCATGCAGGTGAACCTCGACCCGACGAAGGACGCGATGTTCATCGAGGACAGCACGAGCCCCTACGTCAACATCATCGCCGTGCGCGAGGGTGACGAGAACCACCCGGAGATCCAGGCGCTCATCAAAGTCCTCCACAGCGATGAAATCAAGCAGTTCATCACAGAGAAATACAAAGGCGCCGTCGTCCCGGCTTTCTGAGCCGCCGACAGCGCAGCCATATAAAAAGGCTCCGCCCTTCCCTGAGAGGAAGCGGCGGAGCTTTTCTATATGGAGCGTTTTGAGGAGATCGCACCGCAGTTTGCACACGTCAGGCGTATCCGATCTCTGGCATCAAATGCTTTGTATACGTATACGATGAGGCTCTTGACACAAGTTACTTTTATCTAGGCTCTAAAACTTGGCAGAGTCAATCCTCTTGTGTAAACTGTTTATAGCGCCGGCTTTGAGATGAATTCACTCACGCAGCAGACGGATCAGCTGCGTGACAGTCTGATGGAGGTTTTGGCGTGCCGTTTTTTCTTCCATGGCCTCTTCCACACGCATGGGCAGGTGGAGAATGGGGAAGTAGGCGTCAATGCCATGTTCATTGACCGCTTCTGCATCCGGAAGGGCACAACCACAGACTGCAACCGTGCGGATGCCGGGGCTCAGCTGGTGTGCAAGGGTGGCGATACCGGACGGTCCCTTGCCCATCGCAGTCTGACGATCCATGCGGCCTTCGCCGGTTATGAGAAGATCGGCATCCTTCAGTGCATCGCGTACGCCGATGGCTTCGAGGCAAAGCTGGCTTCCAGGAACCAGCTCGCCGTCAAGGAACGTATGGAATGCGAAACCGAGTCCGCCGGCTGCACCGGCGCCGGGGCGCTTGATGCCGTGCTTTTTCTGTGCCGTCTCGGCGAGCTCTGCGAAACGACGGATCGATTGATCCATTGCTGCGACGATTTCCGGCGTCGCCCCCTTTTGCGGTCCAAATACGGCAGAACAGCCTTCCGGGCCGCATAACGGGTTGGTCACATCGCAGGCGATGCGGAACCGGCAGGATTTCAGCCGGGGGTCTGCGCCGCTTCCGTCGATTACGGCAACATCTGCCAGATCCCTGCCGCAGATTCCTGCCGGGGAACCGTCTGCCTTGCGAAAGCGCCAGCCAAGGGCGGTCAGCATGCCAAGTCCGCAGTCATTGGTAGCGCTGCCGCCGATCCCGATGATAAAATCCCGACCGCCATCGGCTATGGCCTGCAGGATGAGCTCACCCAGTCCGTATGTCGTAGTGTTCAGGGGATTTCGTTGCGATGGCGGAACCATCGTGAGCCCGGCAGCATCCGCCATCTCGATGACGGCGGTATGAGAATCCGGAAGCAGGCCGTAACGGCTTTTTACCGGCTTTTGCAGCGGGCCGGTGACTGTGGTAGGGACGATTCGCCCATGAAATCCCTCCGTCAGCGCATCAACCGTACCTTCCCCGCCGTCTGCCAGCGGGAAAACGTCGATGCGAGCGGCGGGAAGCAGCTTCCGGCATGCATCGGCAGCGATTTTTCCAGCCTCCATCGAGGAAATACTTCCCTTGAAGGAATCCACGGCAATAACGATGTGCTTGAGTTTCATGGCGATACCTCCTAGCCGATCAGGAAGAGCGAAGCCACCCAGATGGAGAGGATCGAGACGATGCCGACAACCAGCGTCATCATCGTCTGAGTTCGATAGCCGCCTTGCGGTTCCATCCCGCTGAAATTCGTGACCACCCAGAAATAACTGTCATTGGCATGGGAAACCGTCATGGCGCCGGCGCCGATTGCCATAACGGTCAGCAGCGCAGCCATTTCCGTATTGAGACCGAGCGCGGCCATCATCGAGGAAGAATCCGAGAACATCCCCATGATACCGGCCGTCGTCGTGATCGCGACGGTTGAAGACCCCTGTGCCGTTTTCAGAATGGAGGAAATGAGGAAGGGGAAGAAGATGCCGACAGAAGCGAGGAACGCAGCGTTTTCCTTCATAAATTCGACGAATCCCGCAGCGGTTATGACTTTGCCGAGAACACCGCCAGCTGCCGTGATAAAAAGAATCGGTCCGACAGTTTTCAGGGTAGCCTCCGTCACATCGTAGAACTTATCCATCTTGCCGGTGGCATACAGGACATAGACCGCAAGCAGGACACCAACCGTCAGTGCGATGATCGGTGTACCGAGGAAGCGGATGAGCTCCGGAACGGGGCCGGAAAGCTTCATCATACTGACCACCGAGCCCAGAGCCATGAGCAGGATGGGCATGATGATCGGCGCAAACGAGGCCGCGGCGCTTGGCAGCGTACCGTATTCCGCCACGAGCTCTTCATACGTCTTGGTCATCTCCTTCGTATCGGCGGAGGCGTCGGTCTCCGAGGTCGGTATATGTTTTTTGCCGATGTAAAGGGAAAAGAGATAGGCGGCGATCAGAGCAGGCACGGAAGCGATCACGCCGGCCAGAATGACGGCGGCCAGATTATCAGCCAGGCCGAGCGAGCCAGCAGCAGCGATCGGTCCGGGCGTCGGCGGGATGAACACATGCGAGGTGTAAAGACCGGCAGACAGCGCGACGGCCATTCCGATCGGCGACGCCGTCTTGAGCTTCTGACAGAGCGCCTTGCGAATCGGGTTCAGGATGACAAAACCGCTGTCGCAAAACACCGGGATGGAGACAATCCAGCCCATGAGCATGATTGCCAGCTGAGGATGCTTTTCCCCTACACAGCGGATGACCACATCAGCCAGCCGAATCGCGGCGCCTGTGCGCTCCAGAATCAGGCCGATGAGCGCGCCGAGGATGATGACGATGCCGATGCTGGTGAATGTGCCGGAAAATCCGGCTCCGATAATGCCGGGAATCTTTCCCAGCGGCAGTCCGACCACAATGGCCAGCAGCAGCGAAGTCCCCATGAGGGACAGGAAGGGATGGATGCGGAACTTGGAGATGGCCACGATCATGAGCACGATGGCCAGAGCAAAGACGATGAGCAAAGGAATGCCAGTCATGATAAAACCTCCTTTGAAATCCAATGATCATACCATTTATTATTTCAATTTACAGAAAAATTTTAACATAGAAAAAACGAGAAATACATGTTTTCTATAATATGTATTTCTCGTTTTTTCTGTTACATGTACTATTTACAGCGATTGCTGGAGCAGATGAAGATCCTGATAAAAGTAGATGACGAGATAAAACACGGCGCTGTTGCGCAGAGAGCGAGGATCATATCCCGTGCGCTGCGCGATCTTGCGCAGGTGAAGCTGGAGCGTATTTTTATGGATGAACAACGCGGCGGCAGCCCGCGCAATGGAGCCGTCATGCTCAAAAAAGACCTCCAGTGTGTGAATGGCCTCCTGCAGTTCCTGTTCGCTGTAGTCGGGAAAGATTTTATGGATGTAGGCGTGCTTGGTCTTGTCGGGAATATCATCGGCAAAGATTTCCATGTTGATCTGATCGTAAAATTTGATAAAGACATTCCCCTTGCGCAGACAGGACAGCAGCGCCTTCTGCGCTTCCCGCGCGGCGGCATGAAGCTGGATCGCATCGGCATGGAAATTGTCGATGCCGATGCAGACAGGCAGTGCCGGTGCGGTCATCCCGCGAAGCTGCTGTGCAAAGTCCAGCAAGCTGTCCTGCCGCTGACTGCGGGTCAGCAGGAACAAGGCGGTACGCGTCTGACAGGAAAGAACCGTGTGATCGATCTGCCGCGCCCGCTGCGCGATGGCCGCATAACTCTGCGCGAGGGGGGCATCGGACTGTCCCGGCAGCAGTCCGACCGCGAGAACCCGGTGGGGAATCCGGAGATCGATGCCGAGCGCAGCGGCCTGCTCCACGGTTTCATTGTTGACAAAGGTTTCGCTGCGCATCAGCAGATCGCTCAAAATCTGCTGGCGCTGATGCTCCTGCCTGGCCTGCTGCCAAGTCAGACGCTGATCGCGGACGATGAGCTCTGTCATTTTCCGGATGACCTGAGCCAGCGGCAGAATATCCTCATAAGCTCCGGTAATGCCCAGCACCCCGATGGGTTCGCCGTCCACGCGCAGGATGAAATTCGTGCCGGGCCGCGCTCCCGGATATTCCGTGCAGCTGTAAATGCGCAGCTCGTCGAGATTTTCCTGAATGACCCGAGCCGCACCGCCATGGAACGTACCGATCCGCTGCGTATCCGTACTAGCGATGATGATGCCGCGCTTATTGAACAGATTGATTTTCTGCGGCAGGACGCTGTTGATTTCCTGGACGATTTCCCGCGCATTATATTCCTGCAGCTCCATGCCCTTCTCCTTTTGACATATATGAATTGATCGCAGCGGTGCTGGTTCTCTTTTGCAAAGAGAAGGGGCAGCCCACCTGTTGCTTTCATGATGGAAGCTTCGTGCGTCATTGGTTCGTTGTAAAATAAAGTGGAACAGTTCATCAAAAACAAAAATCCATAGCGACTTCCTATGTTAAAATGGTTTTGAAAATAATCCTCAACAAAGGAGCATCGCTATGAAACGGAACCATTTTAACACAATTGAGGCTGTTCGTAAATTGGAAGTCATCTTACACATGCTGAGCGGGAATGGTTCAGGCTCTGCATGAGGAGGGAATGCCTTGCGCGGTATCGCGAAACCGGAGGCGCAGCAGCAAAACGCTCCAGCGCGTTTTGCACTGAGGATTGCCGGGCGACGAGAAACCGTGCAGACGCGCGAAGACGAAGCGGCGAATGAATCAGTGTTTCTTTTGCTCTCTGATGAGCCTAATGATGCAAGGGCAGTCAGAAAAGAAATCACTTGGTGCAACAGCTCCTGCCCGCGATGCCCTTCCAAAAGCTATCCTCTGCTGATATAATAGAAACAGCAGAGGAGGGAAGCGATATGCCAGTATGGAGAGACTACAACCCTACGAATGATCTCGTATTCAAATTCGTCTTCGGCCGGCCAGAGCGCAAGAATGTGACGCTCGCGTTCATCAATGACGTGCTTGGCCGTGAAGGCGACGCGGCGTTCGTCGACCTGGAGTATCGGAACGTGGAGTTTGCGCCGCTGCGGGAGTCGGAGAAACTCGGTCGCCTCGATGTGTTCGGCATTCTCAATGACGGCACGCGCGTTGACATCGAGATGCAGGTCGTCAACCACCTGAACATGGAGAAGCGGACGCTCTTTTACTGGGCGCACATGTACCTGCACTTCGACGCGCTCAGAGCGGGCGAAGGCTACGGTCAGCTCAAGCCGGCCATTTCCATCAACATCCTGCGCTACAACTTCCTGCCGCAGGAGAATCCGCACGCGAAATACGTCATCATGAATCCGGAGACGCGCCATCAGCTCACGAACGACCTCGAGCTGCATTTCCTCGAGATCCCGAAATACCAGTCGAAGGAAATCAAAAAGATGTCGCGCATCGAGCGCTGGCTGGCGTATTTCGCGAACCAGCTCGACAAGGAGGGAAAGGAGGAACTTGCAATGAGCTCACCGGCCATCAAGGAGGCGATGACGGCCTCGGAGTGCTATGTGATGAATGACAAATCCTATCAGGAATATCTCGCGAGGGAGTCCGCCATCCTCGACTATAACAACGACGTCCTCGGCAATCGCCGCCTCGGAAGAGAAGAGGGGCGCGTGGAGGGACGCGCGGAGGGACGCGCGGAGGGGCGCGCGGAGGGGCGCGCGCAAGGACGCGCGGAAGGACGTACCGAGGGGCTCGATGCGTTTGCGGCCTTGAGCCGCAGCCTGCTTGCGAAGAAGCGGTACGATGATCTTGCGCGCGCTTCCTCAGACGCGGCCTATCGGCAGAAACTCCTCACGGAACTTGGCATTGAATGAAGCGAATACAACGGGGCTGTTGCATCAGTGAAAATTCACTCTTGCAACAGCCCCGTTTTTAATGAAGTGCGGATGAAGGAACCGCTGATCAAATGAGGCATTCCGGATTTGCGCGGATGCGCTGTATCTCTCCAGGAAAAACCGGAAGCGCAGCGGCAAAACGCTCCAGCGCGTTCTCGCTGCGGATTGCGGGGCGGTGAGAGACAACGCCCCGTACGTCATGGTTTCCCCGCCGGAGCAGCCGCTCAGCGGTAGAAATGCTGCGGGTACTCGTAGTAGGAGCGCAGGCGGATCTTGATGATCTTTCCCTCGCGCACGTCAAAGCTCAGCTCGTGGCCGATCTCGCTGCCGTAGCCGTAGTAGAAATACGTCGTCGTATAGCCGTTGTCCTTCGCGGCCGTCGTGAGCTTCGTCGGCATGCCGTATTTCTGCGTGAGGATGCTGTCGCTCATGCCGACCTCGATGCCGGCGGGCGTCGCGATGCCGTTCGGCGCAATGGTCGAGACTTCGCTCACGCCGTAGTCCTGGCCCGTGTAGCCGCCCTGATGGAACCGCACGCCGAACGTATCGCCGTAGGTATAGGTGAGCCACGCGCCATGACCGCTGACGCTCGTCGCCGCCTTCCAGAGCGCGACGACCTGGCTGGGAGAATCATGGATGTGCACGCGCCCGAGCGCGACCTGCACGGGCGCGAGCGTCCCGACGATGCAGGGTGCTGTCGCCGTCTGCGGCGTCACCCATGGCACGATGTCCTCCGGCGTCGCCGCGGAGACACTCGAAAGGCCCAGCGCAGACGCAGCCAGCGCAACGGCCAGAATCTTCTTCCATTTCATAAGCCCACTCCCTTTGTCTGAAGCCCGCAGACACGCGGACCGGTTCACCCTTCCGGAACCACTGATGCATACAGCGTTTCCTTCCCATGTTCTCTTATTCGCTTTTTCTGTGAAAAATCCTGCCGCAGAATCAAGCTCAACGCACAAACGTCCACTTTGTGGACATTGTGCGCACGCCCTTACAGGAAATCCGCCAATCACGCTGCGCCTGCGGCTTGCCCTCTTGGGGATTTGCTAGCAAGCTCAACGCACAAACGTCCACTTTGTGGACATTGTGCGCACGCCCTTACAGGAAATCCGCCAATCACGCTGCGCCTGCGGCTTGCCCTCTTGGGGATTTGCTAGCAAGCTCAACGCACAAACGTCCACTTGTGGACATTGTGCGCACGCCGGAAAGTAAAAAGCCCAGCCGCCATGTACATCTCCAGGTGACTGGGCCTCATCTTTATGAAGCGCTGAAACGCGGCGGCTGCCTCAGGCCGGTGCGCCCTGCCAGGTGACAAAGGGCGCGTAGTCGATGCCGAAGAAGCGCAGGGCCTTGCCGAGGATCTGATCGACCTGCTGCTCGACGGTCGTCGCGCCGCTGTAAAAGGAGAGCATCGGCGGCACGATGGTCATGCCGAGATCCGCGGCCTCCTTGAGGTTGCGCAGGTGGAGGCGCGAGAGCGGCGTCTCGCGCGGCACGAGGACGAGCGGACGGCCCTCCTTGAGGCAGACATCGCCCGCGCGCAGCAGGAGGTTGTCGCTGTAGCCCGTGACGAGGCCGGCGAGCGTCTTCATGCTGCAAGGAAGGACGAGCATGCCGAGCGTCTCGTAGGTGCCGCTCGCGATGGGCGCGGCGAGATCATGGCTGTCGTAGCAGACGCCGGCGAGCGCCTCGACCTCCGCGCGCGTGAGCGCCGTCTCCGCGCGGAAGTTTTCCCAAGCTCCATCCGTCGCGACGAGCTGCGTCTCGATCTCCGGCCGTCCCCGCAGGGTGCGCAGGAGGCGCGCCGCCATGATGACGCCGCTCGCGCCGCTGATGCCGACGATGAGGCGGCGGGGCTGCCCGTCCCGCGTCATGCGAGATGCTCCAGCAACATATCGCCCACGGTCGGATAGACGGCGCGCGCCGCCTGCTTCATGAAGTCCGCCGCCGTCTCGACGGTATAGCCGTGATACCGCTCGATGGCGGGGAGGTCGTTTTTGTCATCGCCGATGACGAAGAGATCCTCCGGCGCGACCTGCCAGCCCGTGACAGCGAGCAGGCGCGCGATGCCCGCCGCCTTGTTCGCGCCCTCCATGTTGAGATCGAGATAGTTGCGGTTGATG
>Ga0256405_10013115_pt1 | contig 10041 bp, 6 predicted proteins | sample RumenRJG_02DNA_FD_189096 | JGI IMG/M metagenome (GOLD analysis project Ga0256405, IMG submission 189096) | Bovine rumen microbial communities from Lethbridge, Alberta, Canada - RJG_02 | ecosystem: Host-associated > Mammals > Digestive system > Stomach > Rumen | place: Canada: Alberta | collected... | reverse complement strand
CCGAGGTCGATGTGAGCTGCAACATTTGCAAGGGCAAGGGTTGCAACATCTGCAAGGGCACCGGCTGGCTGGAGATCATGGGCTGCGGTATGGTGGACCCGAACGTGCTGGAAGCCAGCGGTATCGACAGCAAGAAGCATAGTGGTTTCGCCTTCGGCATGGGTATCGAGCGCATCGCGATGCTCAAGTGGCAGGTCAATGACCTCCGCCATTATTTCGAGAACGACATGCGGTTCCTCCGCGAGTTCTCCGCCTGCGTGGAGGTATAAACCCCAGAACGAAGTGAAGAATCTCTCATTCTAAAGGATATGAAAAAGAACATCGGTGTATTCAATGCGGCGTTCCCGACCCCGATCTGCGTGGTCGGAGCCATGGTGGCCGGCAAGCCGGCTTGGTTCGAAGTGGCGTGGACCGGTATCGGTGATGCCAATGTCGTGACTCTCAGCGTGACGGCTACGCACTATACCTGCGACGGTATCCGTGCCGAGAAGGCCCTGAGCATCAACTTCCTGGATGAGGCCCTGATTCCGCGCGCCGACTATGTCGGTATCGTCAGCGGCGCCAAGGTCGACAAGAGCTGCGTTTTCGACTGGACTCCGGCGTCCAACGGCGCGCCCCTGATCGACGATGCTCCGGTCTCGATGGCCCTCGACCTGCTGGACATCTATGATGCCAACGGCTGCTACCTGCTGATCTGCAAGGTCCGCGAGACCTTTGCCCGCGAAGAGCTCCTCAATGAAAAGGGCAAGCTGGACTTTGCAAAATACAAACCCGTCCTCTTCGAGCCCGGCTTCCGTTACCTTCGTACCGGTGATGTCATCGAACCATGCGTGGCTCCCGGCAAGGCTTTCGCGGCGGAGCAAGGCATCGACTAGCAAAAAAACCGAGAAAATATTTGCAGGTTTCAGAATTTGTCGTAACTTTGCAATCCCGATTCACCAAAACGGGCGCTGAAAAGCGAAGTTTGCGGAAATAGCTCAGTTGGTAGAGCACGACCTTGCCAAGGTCGGGGTCGCGAGTTCGAGTCTCGTTTTCCGCTCAAAATCAAGCAATTAGCCATCAGAATCACTCTGGTGGCTGATTTGTTTTATAGGACTAACCCGCTCTCCCTCAGTACCTTAGCAAGTTTGTGCTCTACCAACTGAGCAAAGCACAAAACAGGCTGAAAACAAGGTAAAACAAGCAGAAAAGGTCCTTATCTGTGACTGAACCTTTCCCAAACAGCCACCCGTCACAAACCAGTCGTCACAAAACGTGCGTAAATGTTTAATGTTTAACAAATTACGCATAATGCAACGCTTCACAAACACCTTCTCCATCAGGTTCTATTGCCGAAAGCGTGACCCTGTCAAGTGTGTGTCCGCGCGGAGATTATTCAAAAAATCTTCAAAATAATTTGGTTTATAAAATAAACTACTTTATATTTGCATCGGGGTTCAATCCCGGACCGGTGCGCAACGGCAAGGGAGCCCATGGTAAAACCCACAAATAAGGAAGAAAATGGAAAACAATCTTTCAGCAGAAAACAGCCTCCGCCTCATTGCGGAGACCATCGAACGCAGTCGGCGCACGATTGCGAAGAACTCCGGCAAACCGCTCATCCTTTGGGGTGTGCTGGTAACACTCTTCTCCTTTATCATCTGGGGTCTTTGGACGAAGACGGGCAGCCCGGCCTGGAATTTCCTCTGGTTCGCCATGTCCGTCATCGGCTTCGTATGCATGCAGACCCTGTTCCGCAACCGGGAGAAAGTCCCGGATACCGAGGTCAGCCGCATGCTTGGGAAGATCTGGATGTGGTTCGGCATCTTCGCCACCGGGTTTTTCGCCCTGGTCTGGGTGGCCTGGGGCGTCCGTTCGCTGACCGGGGTTGAGGGAACGCTCAGCGTTGACCTGTCACTGATCATCCTGTTGATGATGGGCCTGGGCGGGACGTTGTCCGGAGCGGTCCTGGAAAATAAGGTTGTCACGGCCTCCGCCCTGGTTGCCACGACCTTTGCAGCACTCTTCCTGATGGTCATGCCCTCCGGTTCCCCGCACCGGATCCTGGCCTTTGCCATCCTGGGCGTGTTCGCCCTGGTCATACCCGGTGTCATCCTGCAGAAACAAGGGAGAGAATAGCGTATGCCTGACAGTATGAAAACCTTCAAGCCCTTGGATCCCTTGCTTCATTCGGAACTCCGGCTGGCGGTCATGTCGATCCTGATCAGCACCGACAGTGCAGACTTCGTCTACCTGAGAGGCCAGACAGGCGCGACTTCCGGCAACCTGAGCGTGCAGCTCGACAAGTTGCAGCAAGCCGGATACATCGAAGTGACCAAGGGATTCAAGGGAAAGATGCCGCAGACCCTCTGCCACATCACCGACCGGGGGCGCGATGCATTCGCCGCCTACGTCGAGGCCCTCCGAAGTTATATTCCGTCCGGAAAGGACTGATGCAAGCCGCGTTTATGGCGATGTAGAATAAAAGACTCCGCTCCGGCATTGGCCGGGGCGGAGTCCTTTTTATGTCAGAAATGCCTTACAGTTCCTTGACCAGGTCCTCAATGGGTTTGCGCTGGTCGTGGAGTTCCGTGGGCTTACCCTGTCCGGCGGCCGGGTGGCCGATGGCCAGCAGGCCGTAGACGCCGTGCTCCCGGATCTCGGGGAAGGCCTCGCGGATCTTGGCGGGATCGAAGTCCCAGATCCACATGTTCGCCAGGCCGGCATCGGTCGCCGTCAGCATCATGTGGGTAAGGACGATGGCGGCATCGGTCTTGGCCGCGATGACGCCGTCGCTCTCCCGGACCCAGGCCTCTTCGTTGCGGCAGCCGACGACCAGGACGACCGGCGCACCGTAGCAGGGGTGGATCTTCCGCAGGCGGGCGAGGGCTTCTTCGCTCTTGATCACCCAGATACGCACCGGCTGGCAGTTCGCAGCCGACGGCGCCATCCGGCCGGCCTCGAGGATCATTTCCAGTTTGGAGGCGGATACGGGTATGTGATTGAATGCGTGGCAGGAATAGCGGCTTTGCAGGATGTTCATGAAGGCATCCGATCCGTATTTGTGCTGCTTGATCTTCTGCTCGACATCGGCAAAAGCGGCGCGGTTCTGAACTTTGGTGAGGTCGGTGATCCGACGGATAAAAGACTTTTTCATGTTTTGTCCAGGTTATTTCGGCTCACAAGATAAGAAAAAATACTCAAAATAATAATTATGCAGCCAAAACTTTGTTTTCAAGTAAGGATTACGTATCTTGTGCCGCATTCTCTTCAGGACGCCTGAAGGAATGCCCACTGATAACAACCATTCTAAACACATATGAAAACAATCAAAAGTTGCGTTCTGCTGCTTGGCATGATGCTATGCTTCGTGCCGGCTACCTGGCTCGGCGCCCAGACTCCTGGGACGGTCAGCGGTCAGGTAACAGATGGAGACGATGGTTCTCCGCTGGTGGGAGTGTTTGTTTCGCTGAAGGGGAATACCTCCGTGGCGACGGTCACTTCCGAAAATGGTTCCTATTCTCTTCAGGTCCCTTCCAATGGGACGCTGGTGTTCTCCCTGCTCGGCTACGATGAAGCCGAAGTTCCCGTAAACGGCCGCAGCCGTGTCGATGTCGCTTTGACGCTTTCCGCCTCCCTGTTGGATGAGGTGGTGGTCTCCGCACTCGGTATCCAGCGTCAGGCCAAGAGTTTGACTTATTCCACGCAGTCCGTCAGCAGCGAGGATATCACCCGCGCCCGTGACGTGAACATGATGAACGCGCTGGCCGGTAAGGCCGCGGGTGTCACCGTCACGTCCAATGCTTCCGGTATGGGCGGCGCCACCAAGGTATCCATCCGTGGCTTCCGTTCCGCCAACGGCAACAACCAGCCGCTCTATGTCGTGGACGGCGTTCCGATCAGCAACTCCCAGGGTTCCCAGCTGAACAGCCTGTTGTCCGGCGGCCATGACGGCGGCGACGGCATGTCCAACCTGAACCCGGACGATATCGCTTCCATCAACGTCCTGAAAGGCGCCTCCGCTTCCGCCCTGTATGGTACCGAGGCGGCCAACGGCGTCATCATGATCACGACGAAGAAGGGCCAGGCCGGCGGTACGAAAGTGGACTTCTCCTCCACCACGACCTTCGACACGGTTGCTTATCTGCCTGAACTGCAGAACCGTTACGGTGAGAGCGACGGCTTCTACAGCTGGGGTGCCAAGGCGACTCCGTCCTGGGACAAGATTGCTTTCATCAAGAGCTTCTTCCAGACCGGTATCAATACGATGAACACGGTTTCCGTGTCCACCGGCAACGACAAGAACCAGACCTACGTTTCCTACGGTAACACGACTTCCCGGGGTATCTATCCCAACAGCGCTTTCGGCCGTCACAACGTGACGCTGCGGAACACGGCCCGCATGTGGGACGCCGTCACCGTGGACGCCAGCGTGCAGTATATCTATCAGGATGTCAAGAACCGTCCCCGTCCGGGTGGTGCCTACACCAGCCCGATCCCGGGTCTGTACAACATCCCCGTCGGCCATGACGTGAGCGAGTATGCGAAGGAATTCGAGAAATTCGACGCGGACCGCAACCTGATGGCCCAGAGCTGGTACAAGTCCATCGGCCCTGCCGAGCAGAACCCTTGGTGGGTTGCGAACCGGACGAGCCGCCAGAATGTGCGCAACCGTATCATCGCCAGCTTGATGGCCAAGTGGGACGTCACTGACTGGTTCAACCTGCAGGCCCGTACGAGCCTGGATGCCAACGCCGACCGCGAAGAGGTCAAGATGTACGCGACTACGGACGTCTCCCTCGCCGGTAACAAGAACGGTCTGTATGAATACGGCCAGTCCACCGGTGCCAAGCTCTATGCCGATGTCCTGGCGAACTTCAACAAGCAGTTCGGCGACTTCACCGTGACCGCTTCGGTCGGTGGCAGCATCTCCGATTCCCGCAGCCATTCCCTGTATTCGAGTTCCTACAACTCCGGTCTGGCCTACGCGAACATCTTCACCATCCCCAATACGATCACCCAGCAGTTCAGCCAGGGTGCATGGCGTACGCAGAACCTGGCCCTGTTCGCCACCGCGAACTTCGGTTACAAGGATTTCCTCTTCATCGACGTCACCGCCCGTAACGACTGGTCTTCCGCGTTGGCTTACACCGACAGCTTCAAGAAGGGCTTCTTCTATCCTTCCGTCGGTGCCACCCTCCTGCTGAGCGAGTTGCTTACCCTCCCGGAGTGGATCAACTATGGAAAGATCCGCGCTTCCTACGCACAGGTGGGTAACGACCTGCCTACGCGCATCCCCAACCCGCCCGGTTCGGTCAACTACAATGGTACCGTGACCCCGGTGGGTACGGCCGCTTTCGGCGAACTCAAGCCGGAAATCTCCTCCTCCCTCGAGTTCGGTACCGAGTGGCAGTTCTTCAAGAACCGTCTCTCCGTGGATTTCACCTGGTACAAGACCAACACGACCAACCAGCTCTTCACCCTGAAGGCCCCGGAAGGCAGTGGCTACAACTACTACTACATCAATGCCGGTAACATCCAGAACTCCGGTATCGAGGCCTCTGTTTCGATCACGCCCGTGATGACCCGTGACTTCATCTGGAAGTCCCAGTTCAACATGTCCCACAACAAGAACAAGATCATCAAGCTGCATGAGGACATCACGCAGTTCGTCCTGACGGACTCCGGTTCCGATGCCTACCGCATGTGGCTCACCGAGGGTGGTTCCTATGGTGATTTCTACGGCTATGTCTTTGATCGGGATGCTTCCGGTAAAGCCATTTTGGATGAGGCCGGCCTTCCTACGAAGAAAGACGGTTTTGCCTATATCGGCAATGCTACCCCGGACTTCCTCCTGGGCTGGAACAATACCCTTGAATACAAGAACATCTCCCTTGGCTTCCTGATCGACAGCCGTTTCGGCGGGGACGCCCTGTCCCTGACCCAGGCGATGAACGATATCCAGGGTGTGTCCGAAGCGACCGCCGCAGCGAGAGACAAGGGCTATGTCGAATTCGAAGGCAATCAGATCAAGGACGTGAACGGCTTCTACCGCCGCGTCGGCGGTCGTGACGGTATCTCCGGATACTATGTCTACGATGCGACCAACATCCGCCTCCGCGAACTGTCCCTCGGTTATGCCCTTCCCAAGAAGGTGCTTGCGAACCTGAAGGTCCTCAAGAGCGCTTCGCTGTCCTTCGTGGCCCGCAACCTGGTCGTGTTCTACTGCCCCGCTCCGTACGATACCGACTACAGCATGTCCGCTGCTTCGGGCGCGCAGGGTGTTGACTTCTACGGTGTCCCCGGCACCCGTTCCTTCGGTTTCAACCTCAAGTTGGGCTTCTAATCTATGATTGTCATGAAAAACAAGGTATACTCCATTATATTACTGGCCGTGCTCGCCGTTGCGCTGCAGGGCTGCAGCAAATGGGAAGAGTACAATACCAATCCCTACGGCGTGACGAATGAAATGCTCTCCGCCGACTTCAACGACGTGGGCGCCTTTTTCCCGACCATCCAGCAGGGTATCTACAACAATACCTGCCTGTGGGCTTGGGAGATGCAGACGGCCCAGAACCTGACCGCGGACGAATGGTGCGGCTATATGATGCACCCTTCCGTGTTCCAGAACAACATCAATCCCGCCACGTTGTTCCTGATCCGCTCCTGGGTCGGCGGCATGTGGGACCTGACCTACCGGGATGTGATGAGCCCGATCTTCACCAGCATCGAGAGCCGTAAGGATGACTATCCGCATTTCTACGCCGTCGCGCAGATCCTGCGGGCCGTGGCCATGATCCGGGTGAGCGACTCCTACGGTCCGGTCGTGTATAGCAAGTACGGTACCAGCGCCACCGGTGCGTCCTTCGATACGCAGGAAGAGGCTTATAATCATGTCTTCGAGGAATTGGATGCCGCAAAGACTGCCCTGAAAGCCTTCATGGCCGAGTATCCGGGCGCCACGCCTTTCCAGCCGTTCGACCTGATGCTGGGCGGCGACTTCGGCAAGTGGGTCAAGTTCGCCAATTCCATCCAGCTGCGTGCCGCGATGCGCATCGTCAAGGTGAATCCGACCCTGGCCAAGCAGAAGGCTGAGGCCGCCGTCGCGGACGGTGTCCTGGAAGAGGGTACGGTCTCCGTGGTTGGAAAGGGCTGGGTCCACCCGCTTTCCACCCTGGGAACCGACTGGGGCGACTGCTGCATGAACGCCGTGATGGAAAGCATCCTGGGCGGCTATGAGGATCCCCGTATGGCGAAATACTTCAAGCCGGCCAATGACAAGACCCTCGGCACGGACTATAAGGGTATCCGTATGGGTATTGCGCTGACCGTCAAGGAGATGTACGGCGGCCATTCCTTCCCGAACTTCAGCAGCGGCGACCCGGGCCTGATCATGGCCAGCGCCGAAAGCTGGTTCCTGCGGGCCGAAGGCGCACTTCGCGGCTGGAACATGGGCGGTTCTGCCAAGGACCTCTACGAGAAGGGTGTCCAGACTTCCTTCACCCAGTGGGGCGCAGGCGATGCGTCTGCCTATCTGCAGAGCGACAAGCTGCCGGCTCCCTATGTCGATGTCAAGAATCCGGCCAACAGCATTCCGGCCGACTCCCCGTATCTGAACAAGGTTTCTCCCAAGTGGGATGAATCCGCCAGCAACGAGGTCAAGCTCCAGAAAATCATTATCCAGAAATGGATCGCCACCTATCCGGACGGCATGGAGGCCTGGTCCGAGCAGCGTCGTACGGGCTACCCGATCGTGTTCCCGGTGGTGGTGAACGAGAGCCAGGGCGTGTTCAAGAACGACGACATCGTCAAGCGGATGACCTTCCCGGAGTCTTTCGAATGGAACAACCAGATGTCGGAAGCCGTCTCGAAACTCGGTGGTGCCGACAACGGCAACACCCGTCTGTGGTGGGACAAGAACGTTCCGAATTTCTAATCTGTTAATCCTGATAAGAGGACGGTTCCCTTTGGGGGATCGTCCTCTTATTCCCTTATCCGCATTGAGAAAACATGGCATTCCTACGTAGTCGAACCCTTATCGGCATCCTCGTCCTGCTGGCCGCCCCGCTGCAGGCGAACGCCCAAAGCGATACCGCCCTTGTCCGCCAGATCCGGGAAAGCGACCGGGTCCACCGGATCATGCAGGAGATCCCCGGCCGGTCCGGAATGGAACGGTGGCAGGCCAAACCCGTCCTGAAGAGCCGGGAACTGCCGCTGGTTGAGGACTTTGCCGCTCTCCGCCACACGGGCCCCGGTACCATCTCGCCCGATTATACCGTCACCCGTAACGGAAAGGGCTCCGTCCATCTGGACGCTCCCGCTTCCCTGGAGAAGAAGAATCCCACCAACCGCAACTACGGTATGCCGGACATCATCCGTCCCCTGGACGGGGAGGACCTGCGCGAATGGAACCGTTTCTCATGCTGGGTCTATGTTGATGCGCCCGGATATTACCTGGTCTTCCTCGGTTTCGGCCTCCACAACGAGGGGGTCAAGCCGATGCCGACGCCGGGGCGTTTCGAAGGGGAGCATTTCGTCACGGTCCGGCCAGGGGAATGGACGCAGATTATCTGGGAGATTCCCGACCTGTACCGGGACAAGGTCACTGGCCTGTCTGCCTCGATGATGATGAACGGCGAGACGGCCGGCGCTTCGGCCCGGATGCACCTGTATGTCGAGGACATGCGTTTGGAAAAAGTCGATCCCGAGCATTCCCGCGGGTTTGACCTCAAGGAGGGCACGATGGCCTACAGCCATTGCGGATATACCACCGGTTCCCGGAAGCAGGCCCTCGTTCCGGCAGGGGGCTCACGGGCGTTCCAGCTGCAGGATGCGGACAGCGGCCGGACGGTGTTCAACGGGAGGGGAAAGTCCATGGACCATGGTCTCATGCTCTTGGATTTCAGCGACTTCGATACGCCTGGAACCTATGTGCTGACCTGCGGGGACGTGTCTTCCCGACCCTTTGCCATCGGGCCTTCTGCCTATGAAGGAAACCTGTGGCATTCCGTGAATTTCTACTTCTCCGAACGCTGTGGCTTCGACCAGCCCGGCATCCACCAGGAGTGCCACCAGGACGTCTTCCTCCACCATCCCGACGGGCGGAGCGTCAGCATTGCGGGCGGATGGCACGATGCGGCGGACCTGACCCAGGGAACCGGCAATACCGCCGAATCCGGCATCGCCCTCCTCGAAGCCGCCGACCTCATGCGGGACCGTGATCCCGTTCTCTATGGCCGGTTGCTCGAAGAAGCCCGCTGGGGTTTGAACTGGGTGCTCCGGACCCGTTTCGGAGATGGCTACCGGGCCGGCGACCTGATCATCGGCATCTGGACGATGAACATCCGGGGCGACAAGGACGACATGGACGGCACTGCGTCCGACCGGGCCTCGGACAATTTCCGCAGCGCCGAATATGCGGCGATGGCCGTTCCGCATTTTGAGAAGACGGACCCCGTCTTCGCCCGTTGGTGCCGCCTGGTTGCCGAAGAAGACTTTGCGTTCGCCCTGCGGCGGATCGACAGCCAGCTTAATGAAGAAAACACGGCGGAGCTGACGGCGATGGCAGTCACCTCTGCGATGCGGCTGTACCGGCTCACCGGCGATGCGCAGTATCTGGATGTCGCCGCCGAGCGGGCCCGGACCGTCATGGCCTGCCAGCAGCTGCCGCGCCGGACGGACTGGTCGATGCCCCTGCACGGCTTCTTCTATGAAGGGAAAGAACACAAGCGGATCCTCGCCTGGTATCACCAGAGCCAGGAACACCGTCTGGTCCAGGGACTTGCGATGCTGCTGAAGGCGGCCCCTTCCCACCCGGAGGCACCGCAGTGGCGCGCCTCCCTCGCGGCGGCCGCCGACTGGTACCGGGAAACGGCCGATGTCATGGCCCCGTACGGACTCCTGCCCGCCGCCGTCTATGAATTGGACAATACGGATTATTCCGGCCTTTACCACGAAGGGGAGGCCGTCGGACTGCCGACGCTGGAAGAGTACAACGCCCAGGTGCGGAACGGCCTTCCGCTCGGTGGCGGCTTCTACCTGCGCCGGTTCCCCGTCGCCTAC
>Ga0256405_10013114_pt1 | contig 10041 bp, 1 predicted proteins | sample RumenRJG_02DNA_FD_189096 | JGI IMG/M metagenome (GOLD analysis project Ga0256405, IMG submission 189096) | Bovine rumen microbial communities from Lethbridge, Alberta, Canada - RJG_02 | ecosystem: Host-associated > Mammals > Digestive system > Stomach > Rumen | place: Canada: Alberta | collected... | reverse complement strand
ATCCCCAATCCCCAAAAAAATATAATATATTTATTCTTTTGACAAATATCAAAAAAATTAATTAGATATAAATATATTTATTTAATCTAAAAAATAAAATATTATAAAAAAATGACAACCAGTATATTTAACTGGGCTATAGATAAATATCTCAGTAAATTCCTCGAAATAAACAAAGAAGAATTAAAAGTATCTTTATGGGAAGGTAAATTAGAAATGTCCAACGTTAAAATAAAGCCGGAAATATTTACTACCATGAATTTACCATATTTCGAATTAGTAAATGGTTATATCGGCAAAATTAAATTAAATGTATCTTTACCTCGGTTTTATTTATATCCAATTAAAATGGTAGTTGAAAAAGTTTTTTTTCATGCAAAACAAAAAAAATTAGAGACAATAAATAAAAATGTCGAAATAGATAATATGGAAAAATATAAAAATGAACAATTATTAAGCATGGAAGAATTATCCAATGAGGTTAAAAATTTACAAAAAGAAGGAGGCTCTGGTTATCTTGATAAAATAATAAATAATTTAGAAATAGAAATAAAAGATATTTGTATAAGATTTGATGATGATTTATCTTATAATTTAATCCCTTTTACTTTTGGTATTTTATTAAAAAATTTAAAAATAAAAACAGTCGATGAAAATTTCGCCGAAGCAGAAGAAGGTAAAACTATACCAATTGGTGATATTAATAGAAAAATTTTAAAAATGGAAAATTTTTCGATATATTTAGACACATATGAAAACGAGAAAAAGTTGGTACCATATGATTCAAAGATAGTAAATACAGAAATTACTGAAGTGAAAGACGAAAAAATGGTAAAATATTTAGGACCTATGTTGAATTATTATAAATATTGTATATCTGAAACAGAAATACATATAAATGAACGAAATTCACATCAATATTTAAATTATAATTCTGGTTTTTTAATAAAATTATCAATGAATCCAAAATTGAAAAATGATAAGCCACAATATTCATTAGATTGTATTTTAGATAAAATATTAATGTCAATAAGTTTAGTCCAAATTAAAGCAGTAATGAAATTATTAGCATATCAAGATTTAAATTCTAAATATCAAATAGGACTTGCTAAAGAATATTACAGCAAAGTATTGACAGAAAATGAAAAAATTTCTTATACAGAAGATTATACTGAATATTTCAAAGCAAAATATGGTACAAAGAAAAATGAAAAAGAAGCAAAAAAATATGAGGCAAAAATAAAAGAGGTAGAGAAAGGATTGAAATATGAAGATATTCAAATAATGAGAGAAGCAGCTGAATATAAATTATTTCATAATAGTGAAATAGATAAAATAGATGAACAAATAAGTAAACTTGAAGGAGGAGGTGGTGGATTCTGGGGTTTCTTTTCTTCAGGGCCAAATGAAGAACAAAAAAAACAAATAGAAGAATTAAAAGAAAAGAAAAAAAAATTAATGAAAGAAGATATCAATAAAAGTTTCAAACATAAATTATCAGCATCTTCATCAAGTGAATATGATAAAATGAAAGATATTCCTGATGATTATTCTCTTTATGAAATATCATTAACACTCCCTACATTTTCTTTAGATATAAATAAATCATTTGATGATAGAATGTTATCAATGGGATTTAATAATTTCTTTGTTAAAGGAATCATAAGGAAAAAAGGACAATTATTTAAATTATCAATAGATGATATTTCAGTAAAGCAATATCAATTAAAAAAAAATAAAATATATGAAACAATATTAGCCACAGTGGAACAAAAAGATGACAGAAATAAAAATATAGAAAATAAAGAAGAGAATAAAGGTGGAGCATTTGATATTGAATTCGAGAATAATCCAAAATTAGAAAAATCTAATTTTAGATTTAAATATAGGAATACTAAACGTTTTATAATAACAGTGAATTTATATAGTATTCAATATATAATGAAAAAAGTCTTAGATAGTTTATCCACTACTATAAGTAAATTTGGTTCTGAGAGATATATAGGTTCTGGTGAAATACAAACATTAATTAAATCAGGATTTGAATCTGATTATATTTCTGGTGGTTTCCAACATTTTAATATAGATTTAGATATTGAAATGAAAACTCCTATTATTTTATATCCACAAGATATATTAGATCCTTCAAATAAAAAATGCTTATTAATAAATTGCGGAGATTTTGAAATAAAATCTGATTTACCTCAGAGACAAATATTAGGAAAAAATTATGAAAATAGTAATGATAGAAATGAATTGTTTGATAAATATAGAATGAAGATAGAAAATTTTTCTATGTCTACTTTAAATAATTTTAAAGGAGATTATAATAATTTAGTAAATATAAAAGGATTAAAATTAGTTGAAGATATCACTGTTAATTTTCAAATTGAACAAAATTTTGAGCCTAAAAATAAAAATTTCGAAAAAACAAAAATTTTATTAGATTTAGGTGAATTAAAATTTAAATTAAGAGATGATCAAATCATATTCTTTATTGATTTATTAGCTAAAATGCAACAAATGAATAAAAAAGTATCAATAGAAGTTGAAAAAAAGACATCTTTATATGAATTAGAAGAAGAGAAACAGAATAAGGAAGATTTAGAAAAAGAAAAGAAAGAGATAGAAGAAAAAAAAGAACGAAAAAAAAAAGAGAAAGAAAAGAAATTAAAAGAAAAAGAAAAAAAATTATTTGAACAAAAAGAAAAAAATAAGAAACGAAAAGAAGAACTTCTTAATAGATTAGAAAAAGATGAAGATCCAAACAATATATTATTTGCATTTAGTATGAAAAAAATAGAACTTAGTTTAATGAAATCAATGCCTTTAGAAGATATAAATTTAAAATATACTGATTTTATAATTTTATCTTTAAATAATTTATTAATAGATGTAATTACAACAGAAAAAGGCAATATGTCAGTAGATATATCAATGGAATCAACAGGAATTAAAGACATGGAAACTCAATTAAATAAAGAATTTCAAAATATAATAGATATGAGTGTGAACGAAGAATTAACGGAAAGAGAAAAAAAGATGAATAAACATCTTGTGAAAAAGGTTTTAGAATTATATGGAATAGAAATAAGAAAAGAAAGAAAGGAAGAAAAAGAAGAGAAGAAAAGAGATGAAAATGAGATATTATTAATAGAAGAGAATAAAGAAGAGAACAAAGAAGAAAAGAAAGAAGAAAAGAAAGAAGAGAAAAAGAATAAAAATTTTCTGAAAATATTTTTTAGAAGTGATAATATAGCTAAAACACAAGAAGTAAATATTATTTTAGAAAAAATAAGAATATGTTTTTCACATAGTTCAATCGCAAGAGTATATCAATTTTATTCTTATTATTTTGATATGTATACAAAAAGTTGTGATAATGTTTTATATATTTTAGCTGAAATGGATGAACAAAATATGAAAGAAAAAGATAAAGGTCAATTTAAATTAGAAAGAAAAAATTCAGAGGAAGAAGACAATTCTAATGATATAAATACACAAACAGATATTTCATTAAATATAAAAGATAAAGAAAAAGAAAATGAAAATAATATTATATTAAATGAAAAAGAGCAAAAAGAAAAAGAAGAAAAAGAAAAAAAAGAAGAAGACAAAGAGAAAGAAGAAGTAGCAAAAATAGTAAGAGAGAAAACAAAGATGAAAATAACATTTCAAATGAAAAAAGCAAGTTTATATTTTCCTTTGGATGATACAAAGAATAAAACAAGAGTTTTAAAATTTAATTTTAATTTCCTTTGTACAATAGTAATGAACAATGAATTTGATAGTAAATTAAATAAATATGGAAGACAAATAGAAATTGAATATTTTACTAAAAATATGAATATATCAGCAAAATGTGTCAATGTTGAATTTAAAATTTCAAAATTTGAAAATGAAATTTATTCTACAAAAGATTGTGATTATATGCTTAAAGGTTTTAGATTCAATTCAAATATTAATTCTTTTTTATTATTACCACATCGACAAAAATCAGTAATGGCAATAAATGTCTTTTTTGAGCCTCTTATATTTAATATAGGATTTAGACAAACTAAAGCATTAATGGGATTTATACCAATGTTATCTCAATTTTTATCAGAAATGAATAAAAAGTATGATGATCCTTTAAAAAAAATAGATAATAATGAAGAACATGAAGAACTAAAGAATGAAATAATTTTAATAGAGGATGAAAATAATATTATGAATGATAACAATGATTTTCCAGAACAAAAAGAAGAAATAAAAGACAAAAATATGAAAAAAAAAGAATTATCAAAAAGAAAAGAAAAAAAGAAAAAAATTAAAAAAGAAGAAAATAAATTAAAAGTAAAAACAAATATTGATGAAATAAATAATATGATTGATGTCAAAGTTACTTTTGAAAAATTATCTTTTAAATATTTCGACGATTCAGGAGCATATTTAGTTCCTTTATTAAGAATAGAAAGTTATGATATATTAACTCATTTTATACAAAATAATAATCCAGATTCAGTCGAAAATATTAGTAATTTATTATTAGAAAGTATTTCAGGGAGAGAAATTCCCTTAAAAGATTATGATATTAATGGATTATATATGTATGTTCAATTTGATTTTAATACATCAATTAATTTTTATAATGATAGAATTAATAATTGGGAACCTATTATTGAAAGATATAGTGGTACATTAAAACTTGATCAAGTTACTTCATTCTCGAGAATGAGAGTTTTATTTAATAGTGATGATATATTTAATATAAATGTATCTATATCATCTATGAATGTTTTAAATCGAGTCTTAAAAAAATTTGGTGAATCAGAAGAAAAATGGGATAAGGAGTTAAATATAGCAGAAGATATAGATAATAATACAAATCCAAGAAAAACTATAGAATTTATTAATAATTCTGGGGTTGATATTCAATGTTGGTTAGATGCAAAAGAAGAAGCACTTAAAAAAACAAATAATACTAAATATAGATTTTTATTAGCAGGAAATGGTGAAAAAAATAAGAAATTAATACCAAATAAAGAAATAACATTATATTATCAAAAATTATCAGAAGCTCAATTAAGAATAAAAAAAGATAAATTTTCTTTTCAAATAAAGAATTATGTACCAGTATATAGTAATGATTTTTCTTCAAATTATACATCAAGTTTTAGAATGAAAAAAGATAAAAAAGCAAAAGATGAAATTCGTTCAATATATACAGGAATGAAAAATAGAAAGAATCAAACAAAGAAAGTGGATCCAAATGCAGTAAATAATAATGAGAATGTAATAAGATCAAATAGTTTAGCTTTATCAGAATTATTAATAGAAAAAGATGAAAGAGATTTAATAAGTGAAACAAATGATAATTATTCAGAAAGTAATGTAGATTTAAATGAAGGAATGAAAGAAAATATCAATGAAAATGAAAATGAAAATGAAATAGTGACAAAAGAACAAATAAATTTATTTGAAGATGAGATAGAAATTTTAGTAAAAGTAAGACAAAGTGGACCAAATAAAACAATAATATTTGAAAGTAATGTTTTCATTTTTAATAATTTGCAAACTCCAATATATTTATCATTTATATCTCCTAATGATTATATAGAAAAATATGGAGGAAAAGATTCAAATATAAACCATTTAGAAAATAAAAATCCAATAATACCATTAAAAACTTGTAAGAAAAAAGCAATCCCAATAAATTATATATCAAATAAATATCGAGTCTATGTCAGTTTTAGTGATCAAGAAAATAATTTTGTTTTATTATATGAAAATTTTGAACCATTAAAAAGAAATTTGCCTGAATTTATAAAATATAATAGAGAATATTCTCCAGATTTTGAAGGCGATAGAAGAACAATATTAGAAGATAAATATTCGAAGATAATAGAAATAGAACACAATAAGAATCAATATTATATAAGTTGTAATTTATTACTTCAAAAAGGAGGAAGTGATATAATTAAAGAAATGCCAAATATTTTAGATGAAGCAAATGCGTATATAAATATAGATCAAAATAATAAAGAATTAAGAACTAAAAAAATAGATTTATTAATTGATTCATTAAAACATGATTTTTATAGTAAAACTTTTTCTTATTTATTTATTTTAGATGAATCTTTAATGATAGAAAATAAAATGCCATTTAATATTCAATGTAAACTTTCAGGAAATAAAGAAAAAGATATGACAATAAGACCATTACATCAAAAAGAATTTTTAGATATAGATCAATCAAAGACATCTTTGCAATTTTATTTTGATTATGATAATAAGAAATTCATATCGGATATTTTAAATATAAATGAATTAGATATAAAAAATAGAGATAAAAGTAAAGAATATAAAAATGAAACAAATCAAATAAAATTATATAATGAACAAGAAAAAGAAGAATTTATTGAATGTAATATTGTATTTCAAAATAATTTTGATTCATCACATATAATAGGAGCTTATGAAAAAGAATATGAGAATTCATTACGTTCATTCCAAAATAAAAAGAAAATAGTAATATATTCTAAATGTATTTTTGTCAATAAAACGAATAATTTATTATATTTATTAAGTGAGGATGAAAAAAATTTAGAAAAAGAATCAATAGATAAATTTAATAATTATAGTTATAAAATTTTACCAAAATCAATAAGTTTAATAAATGCGAAAGATATCAAAAAGAAATTTAAAATAAAAACAGAAAATAGTGATTGGTCTCAAAAATTTAATATAAATACTGTAGGTAATACTGGAGTAATATCATTGAATATTCCTGATAAAAATAATAAAGATAAAATAACAATGTTAGATGTAGGTATAAGTATACCAACATCTTGGTATTTTACTGATTCTTTATTAATTACAATTGTGCCAAGATTTTTACTTATAAATAAATTAGGATTAGATATTGAATATATTCAATATAATAATAAAATAAGTAAAGAAAAAAATGATGAAAATAAATTATTCGAAAAAAAAGTGTTAAAAAATAATGAAGATGTTAATTTAAATTTATTGAAAGCGAATAAAAATATGAAAAAAATGATAAGAATTAAACTCGAAAATTCTAAAGAATTTTCGACTCCTTTTGATTTAGAAGATATGGGAGATACAGATTTAAAAATTGAAATAGATGAAAAAATGGCTAAGTCATTAAAGGATAAAATATGGAATGATTTAGAAGAAGAAAAAAATGAAGAAATTAAAATTAAAGAAGAAAATAATATAGAAAATGACGAAGAAGAGGAAATGAATTTAATAAAAAAAGATAAAGATAAAGATAAAGATAAAGAAATATTACCTAAAGAATATGAACAAAAACAAAAAGAAGAAGAAAAAAAATTATTAGAGAAATATAAATTAAAACCAAGGAAGTACAATATATTTAAACAAAATCATAAAAATTATTTATTAGTTCATGTATCTAAATCAACAATAAATGGATTAATTAATATAATTATATTTCCTCCAGAATATCCTCAATATAAAATATTAAACGAAACAAAACATACATTATCCTTTAAACAAAAAAAAGATGAATATAATAATGAATTATTTTATTTAGAAGGAAATACTAAAAAAAAAGAAATTAAAAAAGATAATAAAGATAATAATGAAGAAGAAGATGGATCAATTCCATATGTATGGGGTGATTCATTAAAAAATGAAAAAATATTAATAATAAAGATAGATGAAAATGAGATAGAAATAAATTTAAATGATATAAAAGTAATAAAAAAAGAGATAATAATAAATGAGAAAGGAAGAAGTGTTCCTTATATATTTTATTTCCAAACAATAATAGAAAATAATAAAACAAGAAAATTAATAATAAAAAATGAAAGTACTGAGAAAAAAAATAGTGGAAATGTATTAGATTTATTAAAGGAAAAAAATAAAGCATTAAATATAAAATTCAAAATAATAGCAAAAGGTTTAGGTATATCTATAATAAATAATGAACCAAAAGAAATATTTTATATATCATTTTATGGAAGTACAATAGAAGGAAATAAATTTTCATATATAAGAGATGGGTGTGAACATTCAATAATAAATGTAATGTTTACTTTAAGAAATTTCCAAATTGATTATTGTTTAGAAGATAACTTTAAAAGTATGTTTATTCCTGTAAAGCAAATTACTCCTCAAATAGAACAAGATAATAATATAAATAAAGATGATTTAACTCCTTTAATTTTAAGCATAATTAGTTTTCATTCAATAAAAAATCCTTCAACTTTAGTATCATCAGATGAAATACCACAAATAGATATAAATATACAACCATTTAAACTTAATTTTAGTCAATTCCAATTAATTAGTTTAATGTCTTTATATCAAGCTATAAAACCAGAATTAGATTTCTTCTTATCAAAGCCAGAATCATTGAAAGAATATAATAATGTAGAAGAATTAATTCAATTAGGAGAAGAAAAAAAAGAAGAGAAAGAATCAATATATCCTCCACAATATTATGATAAAAATTTAAATGTATTATCATTAGGTTCTATTCCTCAACAACTTATATATGAATCAGAAAATCATTGGATGTTCTTTGTAAAAAATATTCATATAGGTTCTTTAGAAATATCAGTTACTACCAGAATTGATTTAAGTGCTTTTGAAGATATTTTACCTTCATTTTTACTTGGAATCATCAGTGCTTTAGGAAATGTATTTTTACATATAACAGATTACAAATTAAAATTTACAACTTCATTATTTAGAGATGTTTTTACTGATATATATAGTCTCTCTAATACTTTATATAATACTTATTATGATCAATGCATTCATGGTTTATTTAGAATTGTTGGAAATTTAGATATTATAGGTAATCCAACAGGATATGCATCATCAATAGCTGATGGTTTCTTACAAATAATAGAAGCACCAAGAAAAGGATTAGTCAATGGACCTTTAGGTTTTGGAGAAGGAATAGCTAAAGGTTTTGGAACTTTTATTACTACTGTATTATCAAGTACTTTTGATGTTGTTGGAAAAATATCAGGAACTTTATTAGCATCTTGTGAAGTACTACAAGGAGAAAAAGTATTTGAGCAATTAGAAGATAGAGAACCTGAACATGTATTTGAAGGTTTATATGTAGGACTTAAAGAAGGTGTTATTGATTTAGGTAAAGGAATTGGTGGGATATTTTATAAACCATTTATGGGAGCAAAAAAAGAAGGTGTAAAAGGATTTTTTAAAGGTTTAGGAAGTGGAATTTTAGGAGCTGTTGTATCACCTTTTACTGCTATATTAAGAGTTACTAATAATTTATTTGTAGGTTTAAAGAATACTGTATATTTATTTAATCCTAAATTAAAAACAAAAAGATTTAGATATCCAAGAACAATAGAAAAAGCAATAGGATTGAAATCTTATGATGAAGATAAAGCTATTATAAAAGCTATACTTGATTTCTTAAAAGATTACCAAGAAGAAGAAATTTTATATTTCAAACAATTTTATTATTTGGAACCTATGTTAGAAAATTCTTGGTCTTATTTAATTTTAACAAATAAATGTGTTCTTGTAGTATATGAAGCTAAAGAAGAAGTATTTAAAGTTATGGTTAATTATATAGATAATATTGAAATACATAGAGAAGAAAATGGAGTTAATTTTGATATTGTTTTTAATTTAAAAGATGATTCAAAAGAATATATAAGAACAAAAGATGTTGATTTATGCATTGAATTTTATCTTATGTTCGAAAGTTCTAAATAATAAAATCAAACATTTTCAATATTTTTAATAAATATTGATATTATTAAGTAAACAAAAAAAATATTTAATTTAAATATAGGTATTTATATATTAAAATTTAGATTTATGTTTATATTAATTGGGGATTGGGGATTGGGGATTGGGGATTGGGGATTGGGGATTGGGCCCAATCCCCAATCCCCAATCCCCAATCCCCAATCCCCAATCCCCAATTGTTTCTATTATTATTATTTATTTAATTATTTTTTAAATAATTTAATAAATTTATTTATTAAATTAATATTTATATCTAAGATGATTCAAGACACA
>Ga0256405_10013113_pt1 | contig 10042 bp, 11 predicted proteins | sample RumenRJG_02DNA_FD_189096 | JGI IMG/M metagenome (GOLD analysis project Ga0256405, IMG submission 189096) | Bovine rumen microbial communities from Lethbridge, Alberta, Canada - RJG_02 | ecosystem: Host-associated > Mammals > Digestive system > Stomach > Rumen | place: Canada: Alberta... | reverse complement strand
ATAAATATATATTTATACATTATATATATAAAATTATATTTATATTATTATTATTACCAGGGTATTATTTTATTTATTGTTATTATCTGAATGTTTTTATTTTTATTATTCTGTTTATTATTTTATGTTATACCAGATAATAAATATTTTATATTGTTATTTATATTATAACTATTTATCTATTTATTTGTTTGTTTATGTTTTAGTTATATTTTATTCTATCTGTATAGTCTTTTATTTATGTTTATATATATATTTTATAATTATAGTCTCTTTATTATACATAGATATTTTTTTATATTGTTTATGTATTTTCGCAAATTAAAATAAAAAGAAAATAAAGATAAAAAAGCAATAAAGAAAATACAAAAAGAAAAATGAAAAAATAGAAAACAAGAAAAGCGCAAAATTGATTAATCAGGATAAAAGCGAGTATATTTTTTTTATACGTTCGTTTATAATTAATATATCTTTATTTTGCCGTATGTGTCCGTTTTGCGCTTTCGATAGGGAATAGGGAGGGAGGGAAACAAGCTGCAAAATTATAGGGTGCAAACACCCCTTCTTTTTTTTGAAAAAAAATTTTTGAGAAAGTCCTGTAGAAATTTGGAGATTTCCGAAAAAGTCATTACTTTTGCATTTGACATTAAATTTATTAGGGCTTAAATTCTTATTCTTGTGCGCTGTCGTTGTGAAACGGTGGCGTATTTTCTGTATTCTGCGATTCATTCTACGATTTTAGGCGATTTGAGACGCGAAAACACCTTCAGATGATAACTTATACCACTCAGGCACTAAAAACGTCTCAGAGGGGCTAAAATCAGCCAAAAATCGAATGTATTGACAGATAGGTGATATTTTAACCGAAAAGAAGTCTTTTTACGCGCGTGCATATACGTGCGCACACGAGAATAGATATTAGTTTATTAAAAAGAGTTAAATATCTCTTCAGTATTTGCATATTCCAAGTGAAATATATACTTTTGCGGAGAATTAACTTAAAAAAAACGAGAAAATATATGGCATTAGAATTAGAAGGCAGGGTAGCGAGTCTGCTGCCTGAGCAGAGCGGGAATGGTGCTCGCGGTGAATGGTTTCGCGCAGGTTTCGTAATCAAGACTGAGGGAGAGTATCCTCGCAATGTATGCTTCGAGGTGCTCGGAAGGGAGCGTTGGGAGCGTGTGCGCCAGTATCTGCGCGAGGGCGGTCTCGTGAAGGTGTCTTTCGACGTAAGCTCAAGAGAATGGAACAATCGTTGGTTCACGTCACTCACTGCGTTCTCCGTATTCTCCAAGGAGTCGGAGATAGGGCAGTCGGGAACTCAGAGTGTGCAACAGAGTGCTGCTCCTCAACCACAGCCACAACCACAGAAGGAGGAAGACCCACTCCCTTTCTAACGGAGAGGGAGAGAAGAATAATAAACAAACTAAAAAATTTTATGAATTATGAGTAAGAAGACTTTCGCCCTTGTAAGCGGCATTATCGGAGGATTGCAGACAATCGGTGTCGCATTGGTTACTTACACAAGCCCTGAGTACGCTACGGCTATCAACTCGGCTATCGTGATTGCGGGTTCTGCCGCCATCGAGATTTGCAACCTGTTTGTGAAGACAGACGGGGAAAATGCTTAAAAAGTATTAAAAAGTTTGCATATTACGAACACATTTAGTAATTTTGCACTCAGCTTTTAATAAGCTTCCATAACCAAAGGTGGCGTAGTTCCGAAGCGCATTGGCTACGCCACTCTTTCTTGAAAAGAATCGTTGTTTGCGTTGTCGGTCATATTAGACGCAAAAAGCGTTAAGGATATATAGTAATTACTCTTTCTCACCGAAATGGGTGATGCGAACGTTGAATGACCGCAACAAGTAGCATCATCCATTAGGTTTTATAAAACGGTCATAAAAAAATGAAGTATTCTATTAACATCAACCAAAAAGCCATTATAGATTTAGGCTTACAAGACAAAGTCGATTTTATCGACCTTGCAATCTATGACTTTATCACCGAATTTATGTTGTGTGATGAATGCAGAAAGCTAAATATTGACAATATTCAATACTTTTGGGTGAAGTCCGACACAGTCATCGAGAACCTGCCGTTGCTGGGTATTACCACCGCAAGGGGTATAAGCAAGCGAATCGACAAGCTCGTGAACTGCGGATTGTTGGAACGTTGTGAGGATAATCAGACGCTGCATCAGTCGTTCTTCAAGGTCGGAAAAAACTATCAAGCATACAAGTTCTTTACTTGGAACGAAAATTCCAAGGGGGCTTGGAACGAAAATTCCAAGAATTATAATAATAAATTAGATTATAATAAAGAAGAAGATACTATCATATCTTCCAAGAAGAACGACTATCAAGCAATAATCGAATGTTGGAACACATACAACGGAGGCAAACTCGGAAAAGTCACAAAGATAACCGAAAAACGCAAGAAGGCGATTAAGAATGCACTGCTTGACAATGAAATAACGCAAGAACAGCTCCTTCGGTTCTTCAAGTCATTACCCTATGCAGACAAATGGCTCTACAACCCAAACAAGCAACACGCGAATTGGAAGCCCGACTTCGACTGGTGGATGGCTAACACTAACGGGTGGCTCACGAAAGCCTTGGAAGGTAAGGTACACCTCGAAAATCCCAAAGCGTTTGAATCAATAATCTGCTCTGCAACATCAGAAAAGATGCCATATACCCCTCAAGGTCGCAATATATGGTTTGACGAGGGAACGCAGTCATACTGGTCTATGGACAGTTTTTATGACGGACATGTCTACGACGGATACGACGACGGAAACAGACCTGACGGAGCAGAGATAACCTTGAACAACGGAAGAGGGCGCATACAGTGGGATGCAAAATCAAAAGAATGGAGGAAAATAATATGAAAGAAGTGTGGAAGGATGTACCAAGTTGGGAAAGTTGCTATCAAGCAAGTAATTGTGGGCGTGTCCGTTCAAAGGATAGATACGTGAGAACCAATCGTGGTAGTATGAGGTTAGTAAAAGGCTCTATAAAATCATTGTATCATAACAAGGATGGTTATTTATCCACTCATTTTAGGGATTATAAAACAAATCGTAGTGCAACGTTACTTGTTCATCGTATTATTGCTGAAACCTTTATAAAAAAGATTGATGGGAAAAATGCGATAGACCATATAAACGGCATCCGTGATGATAACAGGGTTGTCAATTTACGTTGGTGTACGAACAAAGAAAACTCGAACTTTCCGTTAGCACGCAAGAATGGACTTGAAGGACAAAAGCTCGCATATATTAAAAACCCGTTATTAAAAAAGATAAAGGCAGATAATTTAAGAAAATTAAACGCCACACCTATAAACGTTTACAAAAATGGTGTTTTATATAAATCGTTTAATACGCAAAAAGAAGCAGAAAACTTTTTAGGTTTATGTCAAGGTATGATTTGTAAATATCTAAAAGGCAAAGTGAAAAATAGTACAAATTACACGTTTGAATACGCATATAATTTATGATAGACAAAGTAGAACTTAAAAAGACTTGGGATTTATTCGTTGGCAATGACGGATTTACCGAGGTTAGAATATTAGGAAAATTCCAATATAGCGGATATTTCAAGTCATTTGACAATCTTTGCAAGCAACTTGAACCTTATACGGAAATGGATGATGAACAAATCTATTTCGTAATGAATGAAATATCAAGTGACTGCTATGCAAGACCGCAATGCGAAAGGTTTGTGAAAAGTCCGAAAGCTACCACAAAGGATGACGAAATAGTATCAAGACGTTGGATTTTGTGCGATTTCGACCCGATACGCTTACCGAACATATCAAGTAGCCCCGAACAATTTGAGCTTGCACACAAAAAAGCGCAAGATGTTTATCGGTACTTAAAGGATGATTGTGGGTTCGAGGATATGGTTGTGGCAATAAGTGGCTCTGGTTGGCACTTACTCATTCCAGTCAACATATCTTGCAATGAGGAAACGGATAAGATAGTAAAAGACTTTTACGCATACATGGGAAGTAAGTTTACCGATGACAAGGTAGAGTACGATGTAAAAGTTTATAATCGCTCAAGGATTACAAAGCTATATTCCGTAGTATCAAAGAAAGGTGCTAACTTACCATCAAATCCGTGGAGGCAGTCAAAGATTGTATATATCCCAAAGGAATTAAAACCTACACCTATTGAGAAAATTAAGGAACTTGCTGACCTTGCTCCAAAAGAAGAACCCAAGCAAGCACCTAACAGACCTAATAGGCAACACAACAATGCGACGTTTGACTTACGGACATGGTTAAGCGAACATAGTATTGTTTACAAAGAGGAAAAGCAAGGTGATGGTACGAAGTTTGTTTTGCAGCATTGCCCGTGGGAAAATACACATAGCAACAAGCAAGAATGGGATAGTGCATTGTTTCAAAACATAGACGGTCAAATAACATTCAACTGTTTCCACTCCCACTGCAAGGATAAGACATGGTTTGACTTTAGGGTGTTTTACGAACCAGACGCATACAGCAAGCCCGCATATCAGCCGCAGCAGACGGTCTATGTTCAGCAGCCGAGACCGTACAAGCCAAAGTACGAGATAAAGGACGAGATACCCGAACTCGGAGAGAAATGGATGTCCCTGTCCTCCATCGAAAAGATAGACCTCACGAAGCTTGAGAAAGTGACGACGGGCTTTACGGAACTCGACTATCGCATCGGAGGTCTCTACATGTCGGAGGTGACAGTGCTGTCGGGCAGTAACGCTTCAGGTAAATCCTCTTGGCTCAACACCGTACTGCTGAATATAGTTCAGCAAGGCTATAAGGTCGCCTTATGGTCGGGAGAGTTAAGGGCAGACGTACTGAAGTCATGGATACAGATGGTGGCAGCGGGCAAGTACAACCTGCGTCCGTCGCAGTATGAGCAAGGCAGCTATTACGTACCTGACGGCATAGGAAAGCGAATAGACGAATGGACGGACGGACGGCTCTTTGTGTACAATAACAAGTACGGCAATGTCGCATCCCAAGTTCTCGCCGACATCAAGATACTTACTAAGGCAGGCGTAAAGATATTCGTCATAGACAATATGATGTCAATGAATATAGACGTGTTCGACGGGGACAAGAACGACAGGCAGAAGCAGTTTATATTGGAACTGAAAGACTTCGCAATGAAAGAGCAAGTTCACGTCATACTCGTGGCTCACCCCCGAAAGTCCGTCACTTTCCTGCGAAAGACGGATATTAGCGGTAGCGGAGACATTATCAACGCAGTCGACAACTGCTTTATATTCCATAGAGTGAACGAGGACTTCATACGCGCCATTTCGGAGTTCTACGGCAATGCTACGGCAAACAATCTGAGGCAGTACGGCAACGTGCTCTGTGTCGAGAAGAACAGAATGAAAGGCGTTGTGGATTTGATGGTGGGTATGCACTACGAAATCGAGAGCCGCAGATTCAAGAACTCGCCCGAAGAACGTGTTATATACGGATGGGAAGAGCCTCCGCAGCAGAGTTCGGTATTCGATGCGCATTATCCGTATTCAGAGCCGTCCAATGGTGACGACATTCCGTTCTCTCCCGAAGAAGAGGTAGCTCCCTTTTAATAATAACTGATAAAAACAAAATACAATGGAAAAAGAAACAGACAAGCAAGTGGGCGGAACACACTATTCCGACATGAAAATGCAGCCGATAGAGTTCATAAGTGCCAACAACATGAATTTTATAGACGGCAACATGGTAAAGTACGCAAGCCGACATCATGCAAAAAACAAGGACGAGGACTTGAAAAAAGTCATCCATTACGCAGTGCTCGCGCTCAAGTACGACTACGGATACTCACAAGAAGACGTAAGAAAATTCCTGTCGGAAACCTTTATGGGCGGAAAATCGCCGTCAGAGCCGATAAAATTCAAGTAGCGGACACTTTATCGTACTAACAGATAAAAAGCCGTCAGAAGAGCGGAAAAGTACAAAAAACAACGTAATATGGCATCAATTCTTATTGTAGGAGTAATATCGAACATTCAGTACCTCCCTAATCATGGCGGTTGCGTCATGCTCCTCTCAGAGTTCAGGAGGGGGTACAAGCGCAAGGACGGTGTCAGAGTGGAGGATAAGATAGACCAATGGAAGGTGATATTCCGTCCGAGTATGACTAAATTCGTCAGCGACCATTTCTCGAACGGCATGGCTGTGGAGGTCAAAGGCGATGCACGTCCCTTTGCCATTGAGCATGACAAGGCGGTAGAGGGGTATTCGGTGTTAGGGCAGACTGTCACGTTATTCTCGTATCCGAAACCCGCCGAGAGCCTTGAGCGCAGGGCGATACAGGAAAGTCAGAGAACTTCATGCGGAATGCCTGACTTGTCCTCGCTAAAAGAAGACGATTTCTAAACAGAGAAGAGGGAAGAGCGTTAGACGTTCCTCCCTCTTTCGGTTTTGTTTATAGTATAACTTTCTTGGCTTTCTGATAATAACTTTTGACGCCGCTGTTTCCGTAGAGACCGTTTGTTCCTCCGTTAATCTTCTTGCGGATTGCAATTAACACGCTGTCAGAGCCGCCTTTGTCCGCCAACTGATTACAGCCTCTTGACTGAAAGCAATGGCAGGCTGAGCGTACTGCGCCTTTCGGCTGAGTAAGCAGGTCTGGGTCGTTTTCGACATTGTAGCCGCACCATCGAGAATATTCCTTGTAGTTGTCGCGGAATGTGTACTGAATGAGTCCCCGTCCGCGAAAACGCCATCCGTCACCGCTTGCTTCGTTTCCATTGCCGTAGCGGTTGGCATACACGTGGTTGGCTATTTTCTGCGGCTGTCGCTCATAAGCCTTCGCGGTGGAGGTGGTGAAATACTTGGGGAATACTTTCAGAAGACCGAGTGCGCTGTAGTTCAGATTCTCGGTTACTGCCCTCAACTCACTGCTCTCAACGGCAATGGTCGCGAGAAAATGACATACACGCTCCCTTGTGTTGATTTCACACTCTTCCATGTGTCGGTTCAGGTAGGGGAGATATTTGTCCACCACCTTGCCCGCATTCGGCATGATAGTCAGAATCTGTGCTCTTGTAATGTTCATAGTGGTCGGTTGTTAGAACTCGTAGATTACTCCGAGATAGTTGATTATGGAAATCTGATAAGTCTTGTTCGGCTTTATTACCTCAGACACGTTCACACCTCCGTTCCAAGCTATGCTGTCAGGGAGGGAGAGTGCCGTAGGAGTGTCACCGCTTCGGAACTCTATCATGAATTGACTTAGAGTACCGCTTTCGCTTTCGCCGAGGGAGTCTATTGTCAGTCCCTCAACCTCGTCCCATTTGTGATAGACGTTCGGGGAGAGGGTTTCTATGAAGGTGTCAGTTTCGTAGGCGATAGACGTCATTGCGCTGTCTCCTTTATCCCCCTTTGCGAAATAGAATATAGTGCCTTCTAAAGTGTAGTCTTCGGTGTTGAACTCTACTCCTGCCTCTATCCCCGCGTCCTTAGTGGCGGCTACGACCTTTATTTTCTTGCGTGCCATGTATCTGCATGGCTGTTCCATGTTGTCATAGCAGAGTACGGATATGCCGTATGTTCCTACGGGTATTTCCCCCTTGTCCTCTAAGGATACCATATTGCCGTCGACTTCGGCTTCGTAGGAAATCTCCATGTTGTCGCTCCTCGTAAGATTGACCTTGACGGGGAAGTTAGGGTTCGGATAGAAGTCCGACTCCGTCTCCGTTTCCACGCCCTCTACCAAGGTGCGTACTCTCTGAGTGAGAGGTATGGCAACTCGCATGACGTTACCATATACGTGTCTTAATATTATATCTTCCATATCTTACTGCATTTGTTGTTTCTGTTCCTCCAGTTCAGGGTCTTTCAACTCAACGATTTGCCTTCTGCTGCACTTTACAACTCCGCAAGTGAACGGTAATACCATTTCCAGTCTTCTGCCGAGTCTTGCCATATCGCGTTTCAAGTCCATTATCTGATTTTCCATATCAGTATATCTGCTTCGCCATTCGCGATTCTCCTTGTAAAGCATGTCCTTGTCTTCTTTCAGACGGTCTCTGTCCTCCCTGACGCTGTCTGTGATAAGCTGCATGTCCTCGAAATGCTTCTCGTAGACTTCTTGCATAGCTTTCCAACCGACAGCCTCTTGCTGAGTAGCCTCTGCATCGGAGCGTCTGCGTGTTGCTTTCCAATTAACAAACCAACCTCCGCCTGCAATGAGGGTCAGAATACCAAGCAATATGTTCAAGGTCTCGTTCAGTGCCATAGTCCTATTCCTCCTTCTTGGTGTTGTCGATTATCTCGTTGCTTTTGTTGCGTGAGATGTTCCCTGCTTTCTCAGCCTCGCTCTCAAGGCTCTTGTCGTTTCTGCTCGTCAGACTGCCACGCTCCTTGATAATACGTGCAACCTCGTCAGGAGCTGCGTCAGGGCAGTTCTCCACGATAGTCTGAGTAGACAGATACGTAGCCTCCATTTGAAGGTTGGTAATCTTCGTATTGTTAGTCTCAAGAGACCAAGGAGTGATTTTCGCGCCTATCCTTAATTCTGCAAACTTGTTTGCTCCGTTGGTTTCGAGGTCAAGTCCCTCCTGATGGAGATAAACCATGTCTTGCATGAACTTTTGCCAGTCGAGTGCGCTCTGTGTGGCGAGTGCGAAATCGTTAGACATCGCAAGGGCGATTCCGTTACCCCCGCTATTTGTGTTGGTTATGTCCCTCGGCGTGATAAACGACGTGGAAGAAAAGAGAGAAATCTTCTCCTCAAGCGTCTTGAGGTAGCCGTCCATAGTCTTAGGCTCTGGGAAATCAAGGACTTTTGCGTCCTGCTTGCCGTTTGTCGTGTCACTTGAAAGATTTACTATTAATGTACTGCTGTCTCGTTTGAACGATTCATCATCCATGTCTCCTATGAGCACAAGGGCGAACGTGCCGAAACGCTTCAGTGCGATGGCGTTTATGTTAGCCATCAACTCCCACATTTCTATCGTAGACTCGGCATATTCCCAAGCAACCTTGCCTCTCTTGTAGAGCAGAGGACAGCGTGAGAAACCATGTATCTCGGACTGTATAGTCCAAGTGCTCTCACCGTCTACTCCCTCTCTCAGCCTGTAGTGCTTCTTTGCGTCGTATGTGTCGATTACTGTCTTGCCGTCAATCTCATACACGAGAGAACGTGCAATCTCGTTTCCGTACTCGTCATAGTTAGGTACTATCTGATAGCCGTCCTCATAGCTGTAGGTCTTTACGCTGTACTTGTTTGTACCTTTGTCGAAAGAGAACAGAGTGCCGACGTTTCCGAGCTGCTTGCAGACGTTTACGGCTTGGTATTTCTCCCATTCCATACCTCTCCAAGCCCACTCGTTCTTGACCTTCATAAAAAGTTTCTTTGCATTCTCGTTGTCGGCATCCTCACACAGATTGAATACAAGAGGATTTGCCGTAAGGTTGCGGACGTGTGCCGAATGAATTAGTTTCTGGAAAGACGCAGTCTGTGTCATATCCATCATTCCCAACGGCATTTCGACGCCGTTCAGCTTTACCTTGATGTGCGGAATAGCCTCGTTCAGTATAATGCTGTGCATGTCGGGGCGATACTCGGTGATATACCTGTCTTGAGAGATAGGATGCAATTCAAGGCGTGTAAACCCTGTGTCAAGAACAGTGTTCGGAAGAACTGTGTTCCCCTCGAATCCATGTCCCATCATTGTACCACCGCGTGTAAAAGGCTTCATTACCTTCAGACGCTGCGGTGCTTCGAGAAACCAATTAATGTCGTGCTCTCTAATCATAATGTCAAATCATGCTTAATTTTAATAGTATATTTCCTGCGTTGCGGATTTTCTTCTTGCGATACCGCATATCGTCGTTTTCACTCGTTACGTCCAAATTCAGCAGTTGCAGCATATCCTCGCTCTGCATTTTCTTCCTCATAATTCCTGCATCCTCCCTCAGCATTCGGTGACAGTCGTAGCAAGTACCGCCGCACAGAAGAATGACGTTGTCGAAGAGGTCTGGCGACATACCCTTGAGGTACGTTTTCATTTGTCCCTTG
>Ga0256405_10013111_pt1 | contig 10042 bp, 8 predicted proteins | sample RumenRJG_02DNA_FD_189096 | JGI IMG/M metagenome (GOLD analysis project Ga0256405, IMG submission 189096) | Bovine rumen microbial communities from Lethbridge, Alberta, Canada - RJG_02 | ecosystem: Host-associated > Mammals > Digestive system > Stomach > Rumen | place: Canada: Alberta | collected... | reverse complement strand
GATCAGGACGCCTCTCTTCGCGATCATGTAGCCCGCCACCGGGGAATCGATGCCGCCGGAAAGCAGGAGCATGGCGCGTCCGTTCGTCCCCACCGGCATACCGCCCGGTCCGGGGATGCTGATGGAATAGATGCTGACGCCCTCGTTCCGGATCTCCACATGCAGCGGGATCTCCGGATTCTTCACGTCCACCTTCAGGTTCGGACACCCGTTCAGGATCACTTCTCCAAGGTCCGCGCTGATCGTCTCGGAGGTGCCGGGATAGCTCTTGTCGATGCGTCGGGTGAACACCTTGAAGGTCATCTTCCGGTCGCCGTAGACCTGCTTCATGTACTCCACTGCAGCACGCTTCACTGCTTCGAAATCCTTCTCGGCAAAACGCACCACGGGGCAGATCGTCACAAGGCCGAAAACGCGCTTCAGCGCGTCCACCGTATCCTCGTAGTCGTAACCGTCCTCCATATCCACATAGATCCTTCCGTGCTCCCGGACGATCTCGTAATCTGCCCCGGTCTTCCGAAGGGCAAGGCGGATCTGATGGATCAGGGCGTCCTCAAATTTGAAGCGGTTCTTTCCCTTCACGCCGATCTCGCCGTACTTCACCAGAAATGACTTGAACTCCATAAAATAATAATTCCTTTCTCACCGCCGCGTGTACTTCCGAAGCATGGGAACCAGCTCCCGCATGGCGGTGAGGAACAGTTCCGCGTCCTGCATGGTGTTCTCCTCGCAGAGACTCACCCGGATCGTGGCGTCCAGAAGCTCCTCCGGGAGCCCGATCCCTTTCAGTGTTCCCGAGATGCCGGGATGATGCGTCGAGCAGGCGGAACCGCTGGAAACATAGATCTGCCTGTCCTCCAGTGCGTGAAGCAGCACCTCCGCGCGCACAGACGGCACGGAAATGCTGACGATGTGGGGTGCTGAGCCGCTGCCCTTCTCCGAGTTCACGGTGATGCCGGAGAGCGGTCCCTCCGGGTCCCCGGTCAGTTCGTCGATCAGGTAGTCCTTGACCGCTGTGATCTCCGCGATCTTCCGGTCAAAGTCTTCATATGCCTCCGCCGCGGCCTCTCCCATGCCGGCGATCCCCGGCACATTGATGGTCCCGCTGCGCATGCCGCCCTGCTGGCCGCCGCCGAACAGAATAGGACTCAGCTTCACACCCTCCCTCACATAGAGAAATCCCACACCCTTCGGCGCATGAAGCTTATGGCCGCTGACACTGAGCATGTCGATCCCTTCCCTGGCGGGATAGATCCGGTACTTTCCGTACCCCTGGATCGCATCCGCGTGGATCAGCGTCCCGGGATTCTTCTCCCGGACCGCCCTGGCGATCTCCGGCAGCGGCTCCTTCGCCCCGGTCTCATTGTTGACGTACATTACGGAGACCAGGACCGTGTCCGGCCGCACCGCCTCCTTCAGTTCCTCCGGATCCACATGCCCCGCCGCGTCCACGGGAAGGACTGTTACTTCGTATCCCATGGACTCCAGAAACAGGAGCGGCTGATAGACGGCCGGATGCTCAATGGACGTGGTGATGAGGTGTTTGCCTTTTCTTTTGTTCGCCATGGCGGCGCCGATCAGCGCCAGGTTGTCGGATTCGGTGCCGCCGGAGGTGAAGATGATCTCCTTGGGGGAACACTTCAGCGTCTTCGCGATCTTCCCGGCAGCATCCTTCACATACCGCTCGGCATCCACGCCCATCCGGTGCTTCGCGGACGGGTTTCCGTAGTCTTCCCGCATCGTTTTCACGACAAGCTGCATCACCCGCTCCGAGACCCGCGTCGTCGCGGAGTTATCAAAATAAACTGCCATTTTACTTCCCTTCTGTCTGCGCCATCAGGAGAGACAGCACCACAAAACCGGCCGTTTCCGTCCTGAGAATGCGTTTTCCCAGGGTCACGGCTTCAAAGCCGGCTTCTTCCGCCTGCCTGATCTCCGTCTCTTCAAATCCGCCTTCCGGGCCGATGAACACAGCGATCTTCTGCCCGGGCACGACGCTTTCCAGGATCCTCCTGGTCCGCTCCATTCCTTCCGCGTTCTCGTAGGGGATCAGACGGATATCGGAATCCGCCGCCTCTTTCAGCGCGGCGGCAAAGGGCATAGGCATGGCGACTTCGGGGATCACACTTCTTCCGGACTGCTTCGCGGCGCTCTCGGAGATTGCCTGCCAGCGGCTCCGCTTCGATTCCGCTTTCTTCCGGTCCAGCTTCACCACGCAGCGCGCGGTCTCCACCGGGATCACCCTGGCTGCCCCCAGCTCCACTGCCTTCTGAATGATGAGCTCCATCTTATCACTTTTCGGCAGTCCCTGGTAGAGGGAAATCTTTACCGGCAGTTCTCTGATGTCCCGGTTCTCCTCCAGCACGGACAGAAGGACTCTCTGTCCGGCGCGGTCCACTTCCCGGACCGTGCACAGATAGTCCCAGTCTTCACCCGCGCTTAAAAGGACCTGTTCTCCCGGTCTCACGCGAAGCACATTGGCCGCGTGATTCCAGTCAGGTCCTTCTATATAAGCCTCTTTTCCGGAGATCTGCTCCGGTCTCACAAAGAAATGATGCATCAGGTCAGATCCTCCGGACAGTCACATTGACCCACTCGCCCTGATGATTCACCTCGAGGAGTTCAAATTCCGGATTCTGTTCAAATGCGGCGACGACCTTTTCCTCCATGGTATCGATGATACCGGAGGTGATGAAAATGGCGCCGTGCTTCAGATGGCGGGCGATCTCCCCCTGCAGGGCGATGATCACCGGTGCCAGGATGTTTGCCGCGGCCAGGTCGTAACACTCCTCGCCGCATGCCTTCTGCACTTCCGGGTCGTCGATCAGGTTGCCGCAGACCGTCCGGAACACGTCCTCCGAAAGGCCGTTGCTCTTCAGGTTTTCTCCCACGGCTTCCACCGCGTTGTCATCCAGGTCCGTGGCAAAGACACTTGCCGCGCCCAGCTTCAGGGCTGCGATGCCCAGGATCCCGCTGCCGGTCCCGACGTCCAGGACCCGGACCTCCGGATTCTTTTTCCGGATCTCCGGCAGGTATTTCGCGATCTGCCGGATGCAGAGCTGCGTCGTCTCATGGGCGCCGGTGCCGAAGGCTGTTCCCGGATCGATCTGGATCAGGGTCTTTCCTTCCGCGCCTTCCGGCAGTGCTTCCCAGGTGGGCTTGATCAGGATATCGCCCACGGTGAAGGGATGGAAAAACTCCTTCCAGTTGTTGATCCAGTCTTTATCCTCGGTCTCGCTCTCCGAGATCGTGCAGGGGCCCGGGTCCATGAACTGTCTCAGTTCCTCAAGACTCTCCCGTACCTCCGAGAGCTTCTCCTCCACCGCGTCCTCCGGGTCCAGATAGAAGCTGACCCGGGCGGTCCCGTCATCCGGCGGGAGCTCCGGCAGGATGTCGATGAACATCCCCTTGGTCTCGCTCTCTGTCAGCGGCACATTGTCCTCGACCTCAACGCCCTCGATCCCCAGCTCCGCCAGCGTGGCGCTGATCATGTCCACCGCGTCCGTCGTCGTTTCCAGCGTATACTTTTTCCACTTCATAGGGTGTTTACTTAAACAGTCCTTTCTTTCTGGAATTGCCTTCGCCAGTCATCGCGTCGTCGAACGCCTGCAGGGCGTCCTTCTGCGCCTGGGTCAGCTTGGTGGGCACATCCACGACCAGCGTGACGTAATGGTCGCCCCGTACATTCCTGTTGCGGAGGGAAGGAACTCCCTTGCCGCGGAGCCGCACTCTGGTATCTGTCTGGGTGCCGGCCTTCACAGTGTACTCCACTTCCCCGTCCACGGTGCGTATACGGATCGTTCCGCCCAGGGCTGCTCTCGCGAAGCTGATGGGCACGGTGGAGAAAATGTTGGTGTCCTGGCGCTTGAAGATGGGGTGCGGACTGACGATGCACTCCACCAGCAGGTCGCCCCGGTCGCCGCCGTTCAGACCCGGTTCGCCGCCGCCCGCCATCCTGACAGACAGGCCATTGTCGATCCCTGCGGGGATGGTGACCCGGAAAGTCTTCCTCTTCTGGTTGTAACCGGTACCGTTGCAGCTGGTGCACTTCTCCTTGACGACCTTTCCCTCGCCGCGGCAGTTCGGACAGGTCTGCACGTTCTGCATGGTTCCGAACATGGTCCTCGACATGTGGACGATCTTGCCTTTACCCTGACAGGTCGGGCATGTTTCCGGATTCGTTCCCGCCTTCGCACCGGTTCCGTGGCACACAGTGCAGGTCTCCTTGAAGTTGACCGTGATCTCCTTCTCGCAGCCGAACACTGCTTCCTCAAAGGTCAGGCGCACCGACGTGCGGACATTGGCGCCTTTCTGAGGTTCGTTCGCGGAAGCCGTGCTTCTCCTCCCGCCGGTGAAGAAATCGCCGAAGATCCCTCCGCCGTCCCCGAACAGGTCGCCGAAGATATCGCTGAAGTCCGCGGCATTGCCGTAGAAGCCGCCCCCTCCGCCGCCTCCGGGTCCGTCAAAGGCTGCGTGTCCGAACTGGTCGTACTGCCTTCTCTTCTCCGGATCGCTGAGGATCGAATAGGCTTCGCTGGCTTCCTTGAATTTTGCTTCCGCCTCCTTGTCCCCCGGATTCGCGTCCGGATGGTACTTTTTGGCCAGAGCCCGGTATGCTTTTTTCAGCGCTGCTTCGTCCGCATCCTTCGGGACGCCCAGCACCTCGTAATAATCCCGTTTCTGTTCTGCCATCGTGGTCCTTTCTTTCGTCTGTCATGAACTGCGCGGATATATCACTTCAGGTCCCGGAGGGCCGCAGTCAGCGGACCTCCGGGACCCTGGATCATCGTGATCTTCGTCATTCAGACGTTTTTCTTTCTTTCTGTCAGACTTCCTTGAAATCTCCGTCCACTACGCCGTCATCCGCCGCGTTCGCCTGAGCGCCCTGGGCGCCGCCGGCCTGCTGCTGTGCCTGCGCCTGCTCATAGACCTTGGAGAAGAGCTTCTGGGCCGATGCCATCAGCTTCTCCTTGCCGGCCTTGATATCGGAGATCTGGTCATCCGTCATGGACTCTGCCGGAGCGCGGTTGATCGCTTCCTTCAGCGAGGAGAGATCCGCCTCCACTGCTGCCTTGTCAGTGGGATCCAGCTTCTCGCCCACTTCCTGGATGGCCTTCTCTGTCTGGAATACCAGGGAATCCGCTTCGTTCCTGGTGTCTATGTTCTCCTTCCGCTTCTTGTCCGCCGCCTCGAACTCAGCAGCTTCCTTCACTGCCTTGTCGATATCATCCTTGGACATGTTGGAGCCGGAAGTGATGGTGATGTGCTGCTCCTTGCCGGTGCCGAGATCCTTTGCGGAGACGTTCACGATGCCGTTGGCGTCGATATCAAAGGTGACCTCGATCTGCGGCACGCCTCTTCTCGCCGGAAGGATGCCGTCCAGGCGGAACTGGCCGAGGGTCTTGTTGTCTCTCGCGAACTGGCGCTCGCCCTGCACGACGTGGATATCCACTGCGGACTGATTGTCCTCGGCGGTGCTGAACACCTGGCTCTTCTTGGTCGGGATGGTGGTGTTTCTCTCGATCAGCTTGGTGGCGATGCCGCCCAGGGTCTCGATGGACAGGGACAGCGGAGTCACATCCAGAAGAAGCACATCTCCGGCACCCGCGTCGCCGGCCAGCTTGCCGCCCTGGATGGAAGCACCGATCGCGACGCACTCATCCGGGTTCAGAGTCTTGGAGGGCTCGTGGGCAGTGAGCTGCTTCACCTTCTCCTGTGCGTTGATCATTCTGGTGGATCCGCCGACCAGGAGCACCTTTCCGAGATCGGAGTTCGTGACGCCGGCATCTCTCATGGCGTTCTGCACCGGGATGGTGGTCCGGGCGATCAGCTCCGCAGTCAGCTCGTCGAACTTCGCCCTGGTCAGGGTCATGTCCAGATGCTGAGGGCCTGCGCTGGTGGCGGTGATGAAGGGCAGGTTGATGTTCGTGGTGGTCGCCACGGACAGCTCCTTCTTTGCCTTCTCAGCTGCTTCTTTCAGTCTCTGAAGCGCCATCTTGTCCTGGGACAGGTCGACACCCACGGTGTTCTTGAATTCCCTGATCATCCAGTCAGTGATCATGTTGTCGAAGTCGTCGCCGCCGAGGTGCGTATCGCCGTTGGTCGCGAGGACCTCGATGACGCCGTCGCCGATCTCGATGATGGAGACATCAAAGGTGCCGCCGCCAAGGTCGTACACCATGATCTTCTGCTCGCTCTCGTTGTCCAGGCCGTAAGCCAGGGCAGCTGCCGTCGGCTCGTTGATGATACGCTTGACGTCAAGACCTGCGATCTTGCCTGCGTCCTTGGTCGCCTGGCGCTGCGCGTCGTTGAAGTACGCCGGAACGGTGATGACTGCCTCGGTGACCTTCTCGCCCAGATATGCTTCCGCGTCAGCCTTCAGCTTCTGAAGGATCATTGCGGAGATCTCCTGGGGAGTATAGCTCTTGCCGTCGATCGTGACCTTGTAATCCGTGCCCATGTGTCTCTTGATGGAAGAGACGGTGCGTTCGGAGTTCGTGACTGCCTGACGCTTTGCCGGCTCGCCCACCAGGCGCTCTCCGGTCTTGGTGAATGCGACGACAGACGGTGTGGTCCTTGCGCCTTCGCTGTTGGGGATAACTACAGGCTTTCCGCCTTCCATAACTGCTACACAACTGTTGGTCGTACCTAAATCGATTCCGATGATCTTGCTCATATTATTTATCCTCCGTATGAAAGAAATATTTTTTATTTAGTTTGCAACTTTTACCATGCTGTATCTTAAAACGCTGTCCTTGTACATGTAGCCTTTCTGGAATTCCTCAACGATCACATTCTCTCCGAGGGATTCATCCTCCACGTGCATCACAGCGTTGTGATAATTCGGGTCAAAGGGCTTTCCTTTGCAGTCGATGGGCGTCGCGCCGGCATCCTCAAGATTCTTCAGGAGCTGCCGGTAGATCATCTCCATGCCCTTCGCATACTGCGCGGCTTCCGGGTCCTCCGGGACCGTGGAAAACGCGCGCTCAAAATTGTCTATGACGGGAAGCAGCTTCTCCAGAATGGATTTTGCGCCCATATCGAACATGGCGCTCTTTTCCTTTTCCGTGCGCTTCCGGAAATTGTCGAATTCCGCAAGATTCCGTTTCAGCCTGTCCTCAAGCTCCTCGATCTTCTGATCCTTCGGATCTTTCTTCGTGGCTTTTTTTCCGGTCTCTTTCTCAGATTCCGCTTTCTCCGCGGTCTCCTCCTGAGGCTCCGCCTGTTCCGCGGCTTCCTCCGGGGCCTGTTCCGCTTCCTCCGCTTCGTTCTGCTGCGTTTCCGCGGCCTCCTCCGGAGCCTGTTCCGCTTCCTCCGACATGCCGTTGATCACATTGTCCGCTTCATTTTCGTAAAATTCTTTCATGTCCTCATCCACCGTCCTGAATTCTGTTCTTCCGATCATTCGATTCTAAGGATTCCCTCCGAAATTCTGGTCCAGCTGGTTCATCAGGGTCCTGAGCGTTGAAAGCACCTTCTCATAGTCCATCCGCTTCGGTCCCACGATACCGATGGTGCCGCGCAGACCGTGACCAAGATCGTAATTTGCCGTGACCATACTGCAGTCGCTCATGTCCGGCACCGGAGATTCCTCTCCGATAAACACCCGGATCCCGTCCCCGTCCTTTCCGTCCGGGGGATTCATGTCCTTCAGGATCTCCTTCAGCTTGTCCTTCTCTTCAAAGGTATTGATGATCCGGCTCGCACTTTCTCCGTCCGTCAGTTCCGGGTACTTGAAGATGTTGGTGGCACCGCTGGTGTAGATCTGCAGGTCCTCATCCTCCCGGAACGACTCCGCCAGCTCGTTCAGGACATTCTCCACCAGGTCTCTTCTGTCCCCGGCGTCCTCCTTGAGCTTCCGGATCACATCCAGGTTGATCTCGTTGATGGTCAGTCCGTTCAGGCTGGTGTTCAGGAGAATGTTCAGGTTCAGGATCTCCGCGTCGCTCAGCTCTCTGTCCACCGTGATGATTTTGTTGCTGATGATATTTCCTTCCACCACGATGACGACCAGCATCCGCTTCTCATCCATCCTGGAGAGCTGCAGAAGCTTGATCTTCGCCTGATGGGCGCTGGGGCCGCTGATCATGGCCGCGTAGTTCGTATTCGACGCGATCAGCTTCGCCATACGCTTCAGGACCAGCTCCAGGCGGTCCACCCGCTGAAGCATCAGTTCCTTCATTTCCTCCACTTCCGTCTGCTTTTCCCTCAGGATCTCGTCCACATAGAAACGATAGCCTTTGTCGGAAGGGATCCGGCCGGCGGAGGTGTGCGGCTGGATCAGATATCCCATATCTTCAAGGTCACACATCTCATTCCGGATCGTCGCGCTGCTGAAGGAACACTCCGGAAGTTTGGAGATGGTCCTGGATCCGACCGGTTCACCGGTTTCCATATAGTTTCTGATCACGGCCTTCAGGATCATGATCTTTCTGCTATCCAGTTCCATTCGCTTCACCTCTCTTGTTAGCACTCATATCACGAGAGTGCTAACATCTTCAATGCCTAATATATGCCCCTGCAGGAAGTTTGTCAACACCTTTCTTGTGATTAATCTGTGAACGTATTTTCTGTACTGCGGAGGGGTGATACAATAGAGGACGGAGGAAAAAGAAATGATCACGAACAAACGTATACTTACGATCCAGGACATCTCCTGCGTCGGCCAGTGCTCCCTCACTGTGGCGCAGCCTATACTCTCTGCCTGCGGCATCGAGACCTGTATCCTGCCTTCCGCCGTGCTCTCTACGCACACCGGCGGCTTTCAGGACGTCTGGTTCCGGGATCTTACGGAGGATATCCCGAAGATCCGGGAACGATGGGAAAAAGAAGGGATCCTTTTTGACGCCGTCCTGACCGGTTATCTCGGCAGCCCTGCCCAGATCAGCATGGTAAAAGACATCATGAACAGCTGTCTCCTTCCGGGAGGACTCCGGATCGTGGATCCGGCAATGGCGGATCACGGAAAACTGTACCGCGGCTTCGACGAGACTTACGTCCGCGCTATGGCCGGGCTGTGCGGATGCGCAGATATCCTGCTCCCGAACCTGACGGAAGCGTGTTTCCTCACAGGGACTGAATATATGGAAGGGGAACTGGAAGAATCCTATGTAAGGGATCTTCTGGAAAAGCTCTCGGCCTTCGGCGCCGGGTGCGTGATCCTGAAGGGCATTTCTTTTGAAGAAGGAAAACTCGGGAACGCAGTCTTCGATGCCGCTAAAGGTGAGGTACGCTTCTGCTTCACCGACAAAGTCGTCAGAAGCTCCCACGGTACGGGGGACTGTTTCGCCGCCGCCTTCACCGGAGCCCTGCTGCAGGGAAGCAGCGCTTTCAACGCCGCCGTTCTCGCGTCGGATTTCATCGTGGAGTCCCTCCTGCAGACCGCGGACGATCCGGACCACTGGTACGGTGTGAAGTTCGAAAAGGCACTTCCCCTGCTGGTCCGCCGTCTGAATCACCCTGAGCCCCTCAGCCGGAAGGCCAGGGAAGCAGCCCGGGAACGTCTTACCTACCGTCTGGACGGCAGCAGCTTCCGGGACGCCGCCGGATTCTACCGTAAGATCGCTGAGCTCATGACCGACGGCACCACGGAGACAGGGAACAACCTGGACGCCCTGAACGACATCCTACGCGGAGGTTTCGGAAAGCACAGGTACGGCGAGCCCATCGAACTTGTATGGGAGAACTTCCAGGACAGCCGGGAGACCCTGGGCGATCCTCTGACCCTGAGGATCCTGAACGTCATTCTGAACGCGGACGATGACCACGACTGCCTGCTCCGCATCACAGAATAAATTTATAAAGAAGGACGGTGCCCGAAGGACAGCGTTCCCTCTGTCGGTTTCACTTCGCAGCGATCCGGACGCCGCTTTGGGCTCCATAAGGTCGTTGGGTCGCCGTCGCGGCGCCGCGCTGCTTGCGAAACTCTCCGGCGGGAACGATCTGTCCTTCGGGCACGCGTCCTTCTATTCTAAATATAAAGAGACAGGGCTCAGTTCACGTGAACAGGGCCCTGTCTCTTTCTGTCTTTTACTGCTTTTTA
>Ga0256405_10013110_pt1 | contig 10043 bp, 8 predicted proteins | sample RumenRJG_02DNA_FD_189096 | JGI IMG/M metagenome (GOLD analysis project Ga0256405, IMG submission 189096) | Bovine rumen microbial communities from Lethbridge, Alberta, Canada - RJG_02 | ecosystem: Host-associated > Mammals > Digestive system > Stomach > Rumen | place: Canada: Alberta | collected... | reverse complement strand
TTCCTATTTCGACAGAATCCGGCAATCTTAACAAATTGTCAAGCAATCAAAGAGCCCGCCCCCGGACCGGGAGCAGGCTCTGACAAAGCTGTGCGCGAATTACTTCTCCTCCTGGGATGCCTTGTACGCCGCGATGACCTTATCCGCAAGGTTGCTCGGCAGCTCGGCGTATCTTGCGAACTCTACGGTGAAGCTTCCTCTTGCCTGTGTCATCGATCTCAGAGCGATGGCGTAGTCGAAGAGTTCTGCCTGAGGAGCCTCGGCGTGCAGGACCTGTCCGCCGTGGATAGGATCCATTCCGAGCACGATGCCCCTTCTGTTTGGCAGGTCGCCCATGACTGCTCCTACATAAGCCTCAGGGACTGTGATGTCGAGCTTCATGATAGGCTCGAGCAGGCAAGGCTTGGCCTCAACGATACCCTTCTTGAATGCCAGCGAAGCAGCGATCTTGAACGAAACTTCGTTGGAGTCTACTTCGTGATACGAACCGTCATAGAGAACGGCCTTGATGTTCTGTACCTTGCATCCGGCGAGAGGCCCCTTGTCCATGCACTCGAGGAGTCCCTTCTCGACAGCCGGAACGTAGTTCTTTGGGACCGATCCGCCGAAAAGCTCTTCGCTGAACTCGAGTCCTTCCTGTTCCGAAGGCGAGAACCTGATGTGAACGTCACCGTACTGGCCTGCTCCGCCGGACTGCTTCTTGTGCTTGCCCTGTACATCGGAGTTGCCCTTGATGGTCTCTCTGTAAGCGATCTTCTGAGGAACGACGTTTACACTGACGCCGTATCTGTCCTTGAGCTTGGCCTGGATGATGCCGAGCTGGATGTCTCCCTGTCCTCCGAGCAGAGTCTGATGTGTCTCTGCGTTTCTCTCGAGCACGAATGTCGGATCCTCTTCCATGAGTTTGGAGAGGCCCTGAGCCATCTTCTCGTCCTCATTCTTGTCGGCAGCCTCTACCGCTACGAAGTAGCACGGGTTCGGGAATACAGCCGGCTTGACCGTTACCTGCTTGGCCTTGCTGCAGAGCGTGTCGCCGGTCTTCGTGTTCTGGAGCTTTCCGAGAGCGAAGAGGTCGCCTGCGGCTACCTGATCTGTGTTCTCCTGGCTCTTGCCTCTTACGAAGAATACCGAACCGAGCTTCTCGGCCTTCTCTGAACGAGGGTTATATACGTCAGCGCCCGGCTTGAGCGTTCCGGATACCACCTTCGCATAGGAGATCTTTCCGAGGAACGGGTCTGCCAGTGTCTTGAATACGTAGATAACGAGATCGCCGTTTGGATCGCACTTGATCTCGATGTCGTTTCCGTCAGCATCCTTTGCCTCAGTGACGACAGTCTCAGGCTTCGGAACGTATTTGCAGAGAGCGTCGAGAGCCTCGTCGACTCCGTCTCCTGTAAGGCTGCACATCCTGAGTATAGGCATGATGTCTCCGTTGTGGATCCCCGTTGCGAGTCCGCGGGCGAACTCCTCGTCAGTGAAGCCTTCTCCCTCGAAGAACTTCTCCATGAGTTCCTCGTCAGCGCCTGCGACCGCTTCGTCGAGCGCATCCTTATCGTCGAGAGTAACACATGCTGATCCGAACTTCTCCTGGATAGCTGCGATGACGCCGTCAACATCGATGTTGTCCTTGTCTGTCTTGCTGATCATGAAGAATGTCGGCGAATTGAATTCCTTTACCAGGTCCCATGCCTTCTCGGTACCTACCTGGATACCTGCCGATGCATCTACCATGATGATAGCTGTGGCGCCTGTCGAAAGAGCGGCTCTTGCCTCTCCTGCGAAATCGAAGAATCCCGGAGTATCGATGAAGTTGAGCTTTGTGCCCTTGTATTCTACAGGAACGAGGGTCTGGTTGATGGTGTAGCCCTTCTCGATCTCCATCTTTTCGTAGTCGGATACGGTATTGCCGTCCTCGACCTTGCCGAGTCTGCTCACTACCTTTGTATTGAGCAGCGCCGCCTCAAGGAAAGTGGTCTTGCCGGAGCCGCCGTGTCCCAGCAGTACGATGTTGCGGATCTTGTCAGTTGAATAGCCTTTCATGTGTTCCTCCTAAATATATGCGATGTGCGGTTTTATCAGTTCTAGAATTCTGCGTTGCCCGGCGTGCGCGGGAACATCTGAACGTCTCTTATGTTGCTCATGCCCGTGAGGTACATGAGGATGCGGTCGAATCCGAGACCGTAGCCTGAATGGAATACGCCGCCGTATCTTCTGAGGTCGAGGTACCAGTCGTATGCGTCCTCGTCGAGGCCGAGTTCATTTATCCTCTTTACGAGCACATCGTAGCGCTCTTCTCTCTGGCTGCCGCCGATGATCTCTCCGACTCCTGGCACCAGCATGTCCATCGCCGCGACCGTCTTTCCGTCGTCGTTGAGCCTCATGTAGAAGGCCTTGCAGTCCTTAGGATAGTTGATGACGAACATCGGCTTTTTGAATACCTCTTCGGTCAGGTAGCGCTCGTGCTCTGTCTGAAGCTCGAGGCCCCACTCCACCGGATATTCGAATTTTTTCCCGGACTTCTGCAGTATGTCCACCGCCTCAGTGTATGTGATCCTCGCGAAGTCCGAGTTTACGATGTGGTTGAGCCTCTCGAGCAGTCCCTTGTCGATGAAGCTGTTGAAGAACTGCATCTCTTCAGGGCAGTGCTCCATGACATAGCTTATGATGTACTTGATCATCTCTTCGGCCAGATCCATGTTGCCGTTGATGTCGCAGAAGGCCATCTCAGGCTCCATCATCCAGAACTCGGACGCGTGTCTTGCCGTGTTGGAGTTCTCGGCTCTGAACGTCGGTCCGAATGTGTAGATGTTGCGGAAGGCCAGCGCCATGATCTCTCCCTCGAGCTGGCCGGATACTGTGAGGTTGGCCTTTTTCCCGAAGAAGTCCTTGCTGTAGTCTATGTTGCCCTGCTCGTCTCTCGGAAGGTCATCGAGGTCGAGAGTCGTCACCTGGAACATCTCGCCTGCGCCCTCGGCATCGCTGCAGGTGATCTCAGGCGAATGCACATAGATGAAGTTCTTTTCCTGGAAGAATCTGTGGATAGCATATGCCGCGACGCTCCTTACCCTGAAAACAGCGGAGAAGGTGTTGCTGCGCGGTCTCAGATGAGCGATCTCTCTGAGGAATTCCATGGAGTGACGCTTCTTCTGGAGCGGATAGTCCGGATCCGAATCGGCTACGAGCTCGATCTCATCCGCCTTGATCTCGAACGGCTGCTTTGCATCCGGCGTCAGAACGAGGGTCCCCGTGACCTTAACACCCGCGCTCAGACGGTACTTTGCCGCCTCGCTGAAGTTTGCGAGCTTGTCAGCTTCGTATACCACCTGCACAGGAGTGAAAAACGACCCGTCGTTGACCGAAAGAAATCCGAACTGGTTGGAGCTTCTGTTGCCCCTTACCCATCCGTAGACCATGATCTTTTTGTCTGCGTAAGCGTCCGTATTTCTGAATAATTCTCTGATCTCAATATCTTTCATTCAATGTGTTTTCCTTTGATTTTTCTTTCTGCCGGCAACAGGATGCCAGCCCGAAAATTATATCATACGCGTGCCCCTGCTGTCATCAGCAAAAATTGCATCACTTTCCCTGTTTGCAAGTATTTATGAGCATTTTCTATAACGCACTCGTATCTCCATGATCTCCACCACTCCAACAACGAGAACTATCTCGCCGCTTACGAAAGCGACCGCGAGAAGTACTTCAGCAAGCTCGCAGATATCCCTGTCACCGATGTGCTGACCGGACCTGACGACGTCGATGTAGATAACGACTCTGACGACGGAGCTGCTTCACAGGACAATAAAAAAACCGGCAGCGGCCACAAGTTGAAGGCCGACAGCCGGAAACATATAAAAGTAGAATTCAGGAAGAAGAACTGATCCGTCAGCCTTTACCTTCTTCCAGTAATCACTGTAAAGCTCCTTAGTCTTCGGATCGAGGGTGACAAGCGACTCGCAGCGTGCGATGGTCTCCTCGGCCGTATCGTAGGAGTCGAGTATGACCCTGATGCCCGTCTCGGCCTCGAAGTCCTCAGCCAGCATCGGATCAAAGTAATCTCCGTAGATGATGTCTTTTTCAATATATCTTCCCTTTTCCCTTTTGATCTAATAGCTCACCATGCTCTCGTCGAGCTCTCTTACAATGCCCTGCTTTTTGCGGGCCTTGTCCTCGTACATGCGCTTGTCTGCTCTCTTGAGCACTTCCCCTGCAGTCTTGTCCCTGTCAGCTGCATAGACGGCTATGCCGCTTGCGAGATTGACGGTCTCCCACGGCTCGCTGGCCTTCTCGCATGACTCCGCGACGCGCCTGTCGAATTCAGTGCACAGCTCGAGCCTGTTTATAAAGTCATCGCCCTCAAGAATAGTCACGAACTCATCTCCGCCCAGCCTGAATACCGGACTGTGGGCGAATATATCGCAGATGAGAGCACATGCATTTTTGAGATAGATATCTCCCTTGTCATGTCCGTAGTTGTCGTTCATGATCTTGAGGTTGTTGCAGTCAAACATGCAGATCGCAAACTCAGGTTCCCCCATCTCCCCGGCATTCTCTATCCTGTCCTCAAGCTTGCGCAGGTAGACATCGAAGGCGCCCTTGTTCCTTACAGATGTAAGGGCATCCTTGTAGGCCCTGTCGCTGAGATCACCAATGTAGATCTTGAGATGATCCGAAAGCTGATGAAATGTATTGGTGAGAACTCCGATCTCGTCATCTCTGTTGTAGTCAAAGCTGACATCGTAATCGCCTTCATCAAGCTTGCGTGCAACATCTGTAAGATCTGTCAGAGGCTTTGTTATATGGCTTGCGATCAGCGTGGTCAGACCTATGAATATGATAAGTATGACTATCGAAAACATGACCACGTAGCCAAGGAGATTGTGCCAGGTCTCGTTGATCTCGCTCATAGGGACGACCAGGAAGAGCTTCATGTCGTTTGAGAGATTGGCCCAGCATGCGATCTTGTCCTGATTGCCATACGTGTATTCGATCAGCTGATTGGCCCCTACCAGATTGCTCTTTTTGAGCTTGTCGGATATAGATCCGATCGGAGTACCCGCCTTGATCTCGGGGTGATATATCACCTTGTCATCCGCGTTGGTGAGTACCGCGTAGCCTGTCTCAAAGGCCTCAATATTTTTGAGTCTGTTCTCCAGGAGCCTGTAGTCGACATCTATGCCGATGACTCCTACGAACTTGCCATCATGATATACCGGCGTTACATAGGATATCATCTTGGTCCCGCCGAGATTCTCATTGGCATACGGATCCAGCCACAGAGCATAGCCCTTTTGCTTTGGCGAGTAATACCATCCGACATGCTCCCTGTCGTACTCATCGTACGCCTTGATATCCGTAAACTCACGAAGCTCGAAATCATAGCTGTCGTATTTTGTATACCAGAAGCCCTGATTCGTGGTCCCGAGATCCGGATCTATACGATAGTAATAGGTGTATACACCGTTGGTATTGTTGGCCACACTGTGGAAAAGCGTATCGACACTGGAGATGTACTGCGAGAACGCCTCATCCGATTCGTCATTGTACTGATCCTCTGCGAAGTGCAGTACGGTATCGACCGACTGGTCTATGCTGTCAAAATATGCGTCCAGCTGGAGTTGTTTTTGCTCACAGGTAAGCTTGAGCAGATTGCGCGATGCCTCCTGCCCCGAGTCTCTGATCAGCTTGACGCTTATGATGCCTATCGCAAGCACGCTGATCACGACCGCAAGTATTACCAATGCTGTTATACGGCTTCTGATCGATTTCATAGTCTATAGATTATACTAAGCACGCACCATCCCTACAATAGAACACATATCTCAGTTGTGCGCGCTATACACAGCCTTTGCCTTAGTCTCAGCTTCGTTACGTGATTCATAGCCCCCGGCTGATTCCGATGTGCCGTATGTTCCCTCGGCCGTTACGACCAGATAGAAGAACTTACCATTTTGCGGAGGATCACCTTGCGCGTGCCTTTGACAGATTCTCCCCAGTATACCAGCAGTCTTGTATTGTCGGAATTCGAAAACGTACCGAACAGATACTCAGTCAGCACCCCGCCGGAGGTAGACACATCGTCGCATGCGTTTCGGAATACCTTAAGACCGTTGATGCCGGTATGATCCAGGATCGCAAACTGCATGTCCTTCATATAGTGTTCTTGGGCCTCTGCCCATACCCATATTGAGCCTTCCGGGCCTGTCAGATCGTCCGTCACTTTGAGGCTTTGCAGATTCGCGCCGCTGCCGGCTTTCCCTGCCAGATAGATGTCCTGACGCACCTTGTTCCCGGCAGGATAGCTCTCATTGCCGTTCTTCTTATCGCTGTATCCGTTTATTGTCAGGTAATTCCCGTTAGCGGCAAAGCCCTGTCCGCCGAAATCAGGTGAACCGGAGATTTCCATGCTGCAATTTGCGTTTACCAAAATGCCGGCACCGTTGGTCTTACCTGTACCGGTGCATGTATTATTTGTTATCGTGCCGCCGGACAGGATCAGCTTGCCTACATTGTTCCCGTTGTTCTCATATTCAACATGCGCAGCGCCGCCGTAAGCGCCATAGCCTCTGTTGATCCCGTTCGCTTTATTGTTGCTGATAACTACGTTCCCGGATATATTGGCAGTTCCGCCATGTACGGAAACACCGCCGCCTTTGGCGCTTCCGCCCTCTGCTTTGTTTCCGCTGATCGTACCGCCGGTTATTGTAAGTGTCCCGGTAGTACTTACATGCATCGCGCCGCCGTATACATCCCGATCAAGATCATTTGTTACCTGATTATTCTTGATCTCAACATTGCCGGAGATACTTCCCACAGCATATTCGTTGATACGGATGGCCCCGCCACGTAGTCATTGTACTACTTTTTTTATACAAACATCATCATATATAGTGGAAGTGTGTACTTTTTGTCTTTGAGACCTGAGTTCTGTGATGCAAACTTGTATCCATAGCGTATGCGCTCATCCTTGAGTATCGCGTTCATGGATTTGGTCCCCGTCCTGCCGGCTTTTATCTCTACAGGAACTACGCCATCACTGTTTTCGAGCAGGAATTCCATCTCACGCGTGCCAGTCTCATTCCTGTAGAAATGAAGGTCCTTGTATCCTGACTTATGCAGCATATCTGCCGCAAGAGCCTCGTAGATCCCACCCTTGGCAGTCCCGAGTACAATGTTGTCCGGTGCGCTCTCAAGATCGCGATCATTTAGTATGGCAGCCTTGAGTTCATATCCATATGTACTGATCAGCATGCCGATATCGTGATAGTACAATCTGAAATTACTATCATCGGTAAAAGACCCAAGCGGATATTCCACCCTTGTCACGTTGTGTACAGGCACGACCATATGTGCATTGACAAGCCAGTCAATGCATGTCTCGAACTTCCCGCTCGTGCCGTTGTGCTCGACTTTACTGTACTGGAATTTGTGATTGTCTTTGGATAGCTGCTGAGGGATAGAGCGATAGCATTTCTCGGCACGTATCCTTACATCAGGGCTTGCGTATCTTGCGATATCCAGCAGGTAGTCCTGATACAAACGTCTTTGCACCAGATCAGCAGCATAATAATCACCGGTATCTGTAAAGGTCTGTACTGTCTCCGGCATCCCGCCTATGACAATGTATTGCCTCAGATACTGCATCATTTTGTCGTGGATGGCGCCGGGCACCTTGACCGGTGTCTCCCCGGCATCCGGGAAGTATCTCCTGATATCAGCGATGGTATCCTCGCCCACGCCAAGGGCCCACAGGAATTCCTCAAAGTCAAGAGCGTACATCATCAGATGCTGAACCGATCCAACAGGATATGAGCTCACCTGATTGTATATCATGCCAAGCGCGCTGCCGCTGCATACGACATCGATGCTTTTCTCCGCAGCAAGGAACTTCAAAGCCGTGACAGCCTGCGGGCACTCCTGTACCTCATCGAGGAACAAGAGCGTCCTGCCTTTAATGATCTTTGTCCCAGGCATATACAGGCTTATGCCGGTAAGTATTGTGGCAGCATCGATATCCCCTGAAAAGATATTTTGAAGACTAGGATTCTCAAGGAAGTTCAGCTCAATAAATGATTCGTAATTGCTCCTGCCGAACTCCCTGATTATGAACGTCTTGCCTACCTGCCTGGCTCCCTCAACGATAAGGCATTTATCTGTACCGCCAGCTCTCCATTCATTCAATTGTCCGCTGATCTTGCGTTTTAACAAATCTGAACCTCCATGTTATATGCTTCATCTTCGGCATCATTATATATGCATAAGATATCGCAAACAATCAATAACTCGAAAAAATATTCATTTAAGTAGATTTTTAAGATGAAAAATCTATTATTTCTAATATTTTTTCGAGTTTTGAGTATTTAAATATAGTTTGCTTTACATCTGTGTCTATGGAATTTAATGACCTTTCGAAGTATAACTATCCGTTCATCTATCGGGCCGTTCCACCTTAGAGTTGTTCTTAGCAGCCTGTTTGGCTTCGTCATGTGCCTCACGCCAGGCCTCGCGTCTGACTTCATCGAGGGCATCCATAGCCCATTCAACGACGTGGAACGGATCAACGCATCGTTCACAGTCAGGAGTGAACTCGTTGACGCACTCGGTGATCCACTTGGCGCCATCGCAGCGACTCTCGGAGCAGACCAGAATATATTATTTCAATTATCGGGACAGGGCATTGTAACCCACTAATATGCCCGAAGCCTCGCAAAAATACGGATATTCGGGCGAATCAGGCTGCTTTCTGTGGTAAAATAGGTGCGTAAGAAAAACACTAGTCAAGAAAGGAGAATGCTTATGTCTATCCCAACTCCTCATATAAACGCGAAAGCAGGAGATTTCGCCGAAACAGTACTGATGCCAGGCGATCCTAAACGCAGCAGGATGATCGCAGAAAAATTCCTCGAAGACGCAGTCCTGGTGAACGATGTACGCGGCGTGCAGGGCTATACCGGCAAATACAAGGGCAAGAGAGTGTCCGTCATGGCGTCGGGCATGGGCCAGCCTGCGATCGGTATATATTCCTATGAGCTCTTCAAAGAGTACGATGTAAAGAACATCATCAGGATCGGGTCCTGCGGATCGCTTCATCCTGACCTTCACCTCAAGGATCTCATCATCGCTCAGGCTGCATGCACGGACGGCAACTACGCCGTCCAGTACAGACTGCCGGGAACATTCGCCCCTATCGCGGATTTCGGTCTGCTGAAAAAGGCAGTTGAAGAAGCAGAGAAAAAAGGCGTGAACTACAAAGTCGGAAACATCCTTTCGTCGGATATTTTCTATGATGACGCCCAGTCAGGCATGGAATGGGCAAAGGTCGGCGTGCTCGGGATCGAGATGGAATCCGCTGCGCTCTACTGCAATGCGGCAAGGCTCGGAAAGAATGCTCTGTGCATATGCACGGTATCCGACTCCTTCAACTATCCGGAAGAGATAATGAGCGCAGAAGACCGCCAGAATTCTCTTACGGCGATGATCGAGATCGCGCTCGAGATCGCATAGTTTCACATTGGATCAAAAATGACGCCGTATCGACATTTTTGTCGTACAGGCGTCATTTTTATTTCTTCAGTTCAGAGCGGCTGAGCTGTCAGTCCTCGAGCATCAGGCGTATTATCTCTTCATCCGTTTCCTTCATGCCGAATCTCGCAAGCCTGCCGACCGCGTCGATGGTGTTCTCTACTCCGTTCTTTACAAGGCCGTCGCCTCCGAAAAAGTTGTTGCCCTTGCTGTACATCGAAAGCCCCATCAGTCCTGCTTCGACCGCCATGGATATCTTGGCGGCACAGCTCGCCTTTGCGCCGTCGCACACTATTCCCGAGTCGACAGCAAGCGCGTTGACGACGGTATGCGCGACACCTTCAACACCTTTGCCCTGCATGTATGCTATGCCGGCTCCGGCGCCGCATCCTGCGCTGACAGCTCCGCAGTACGCAGAAAGCCTTCCTATGCCCGTTTTGAGGTGGATGGTGACCAGATTGGACACGGCGAGGGCCTTGAGGATCTCTTCTTTCGGCTTGTTCCGCGCTCTTCCGTAAACGATG
>Ga0256405_10013109_pt1 | contig 10043 bp, 7 predicted proteins | sample RumenRJG_02DNA_FD_189096 | JGI IMG/M metagenome (GOLD analysis project Ga0256405, IMG submission 189096) | Bovine rumen microbial communities from Lethbridge, Alberta, Canada - RJG_02 | ecosystem: Host-associated > Mammals > Digestive system > Stomach > Rumen | place: Canada: Alberta | collected... | reverse complement strand
TTCCTCCTGAGAAGAGTGTTTGGATTTTCAAAAACATACCCTCTTCTTATGGTCTTACTTTGGCAACAGGAACAGTATACTACAAATATCTGAAATATGTACAGCAAAATATGAATTTTATCGGTTCTTTTTCTCTGTATTTATATTCCCATGATGCAGCCGTCGCCGCGGGGGTCCGTGCCGCCTACCAGAACCCGGCCGCTCTCGTCCGTATAGCGGATGATCTGTCCTCTGCCGAAGGGCCTGTCGTTCTGTCGGATCCTGTGGGTGTTCTCACAGGATCAGGCCTTCATCTTGCCCGCTCTGACGGAATGTGATAAACTGGTTGGCAGAAAAAAGATTGACCCATCGGACGGACGGGTCGGGAGGCAGGTATGAAGAAGGTTATCATTCTCATCGGAAACTACGGCTCCGGCAAGACGGAGATTGCCCTGAACATGGCTTTTCTGGCCGCGGCAGAGGGGAAGCGGGTTCAGGTCGTCGACCTCGACCGCATCAACGACTACTTCCGCATGTCGGATCATGTGAAGCTCCTGGAAGAGAGCAACATCAACCTCGTCTCTCCCACTTTTGTCGGCGCCGGGATCACCCAGACCAACATGCCCGCCGCGGTCGGCTCGGCCTTCGCGCAGGACTGGGATCTGGTCGTCTTTGACGTCGGCGGGGACCCCGCCGGCGCCCTGTCTCTGGCGCGGTATCACATGGACTTCGCCGCCCTGGAGCCCGGTCAGCTGGAGGTCTATGACATCATCAACGTCCGCCGCCCCATGTCCGAGACGCCGGAGAAAATCCTGAAGCTCAAGGGCGAGATGGAGGGCTTTGCCCGCCAGACCGTCACCGGCTTCATCAACAACTCGAACCTCCAGGCCTGGGCCAGCGCCGCGGATCTGCGCGACGGCTACCCCGTTGTCAAGGCCGCCAGCGAGATGAGCGGCATCCCGGTTGTCCACACCACCGGACGAAAGGAATTCCTGGAAGAGTTCCTGCGGGACGACGGCCTGGACCCGGACTACATCGGCATCCCCATCGCGCTGGAGACCTATATGCACCGCAGCTGGGACAACTTTGAAATCTGAAAGGAAAAGGGACCGAAATCATTGAGATTTCGGTCCTGCTTTTCGCTGACTGCGTAGATTACCAATAAATTTACCGGTAAATTAACAAGTAAAAAGTATTGACTTTTCATGTATCTCGGATATACTCTAGACGAGGAGGCGATATCAATGGTAAATCTTACAGGCGCGATCCGTCATACCATTCCGATTTCTCAGTTTCATAAAGGAATGGCTGCGCAGATTTTTTCCGATGTTCGTAAGCACGGCGCCAAAGTTGTAATCAAAAACAATGAACCGGAGTGCATTTTAATGTCCCCGGCCGAGTATATGGATTTTTTTGACGAGCTGGCGGACGCCCGGTTGGAGCTCCTTGCTCTTCAGCGCATCGCAAACGGCGCTTTGGAGCATACCAGCACGCAGAAGGAAGTCATGGAAAGTCTCGGTATCTCGGAACAAGACCTCGATGACACAGAGGAGGCCGAGATTGAGTGAGTTGGGAAGTCCTTTACACAGACGACGCAAAAGCGGATCTGCGCACGCTTGATGGAAGCCAGAGAAAAACTGTTATCAAAACAATTGCAAAGGTCAGCCGGAATCCGTTGCCGGCCAATGAAGGCGGATATGGTAAGCCGCTGGGCAATAAGCACGGCAATGATTTGACAGGCCTTTGTAAGATCAAGCTTGTCAAGGAGGGCATCCGTGTTGTTTATGCCCTGGTTCGTACGGAAACCGCAATGAAGATCATCGTGATCGCAGCAAGATCCGACGATGAGGTATATGAACTCGCCGCGCAAAGGCGTGTCAGAGGAAAGTAGAGTTTGAAATCTGAACCGAGCACCCCGTAACCGGGGTGCTCGGTTTCACAAAACGGTTCGCGAGATCGCCGCTCATATTGTCCGGAGGTAGAGCGCGGTCAGGGGAGATCTGTAAGATACTGCCTCTGCTTCAGGATTTTCTTCAGCTGCGCCGCATCTTTGGGCGCAAGCCCCTCCAGCGGAATGTCTGACGCGGATTTCAGGAACCCCCTGGCCGCGCTTCCGGAGACGCTCTGACCGGAGAGGACTCTCCGCACACGGTAGTTCATGCTCCATCTGTTTTTTGCGCAGCTGAGCCAGCCGCACGTCACCAGCGTCCGGGCCGTCTCTCTGTCACGCTCAGAGAACAGGCGGCAAAACAGCTCATCGGAAATCCCATCCGGCGGGAGCAGCGTCCCGCACTCCAGCACGCTCTTTTCTTCCGGAGAGAAACCCGCGCCGGAATACAGCATCTGGATGATTTCCCCCGGCCTGTCATCGTAGTATTTCGCGTGAATCAGTGTTTCGGCCTTTAACGTACAGGCTTCTCTGCTCAGCGTTCCGGCGGTCAGCTCGGTCAGGAAGGGATCGCGATCCAGGCATCGGATCAGCGCAAGGCAGGTATCCGGCCGAAGTCCGGGTACCTGTTTCATCCGTTCGAGAAGTACCGTTTCCGACTCTTCCGCCACTGCGGTCTCGATGAATTCCTGCAGCGCGGCAATCGGGTCCTCCTGCGCCGCGCAGAAGAGTAGCAGCCCGCCGTAAGGCTGTCGGGGATAGAGTTCCGTACAGCCCTCCTGTTCCAGGCTGAGATTGGCAAAACGCAGAAACTCTTTGAACCGCTGTTCCCGGTTCATGGACGCGGGAAGCTTCACATGATAGCAGTAAAACAGCAGCAGGCAGAACATTTTATAAATCTTATCATAGCTGCAGACATCCCCGATGCAGATCTTTCGCAGAATCTGTCCCGTCGGGAAATTTGAAATCAGCTGCGGCGGCAGAGATTTCAGAGAGGATACCATGCCCGCCGCACCGACCGTGCTGCGCTGGGCATATCCGAGAATATTGTTAATCAGCGGTTCATACGGGATATCTGCTTCACGGCTTCTTCCCCGTCCGATTCTCTGCCCGGATTCCGACGCAAGCTCCGGCGTCATTTGCCATGCTTTTCCGGCATATTCGCGAATTCTCTCCCGGGCTCTGGCAAAGCGATTCTCTTTGACAAAGGTGTGCGGGTGAGAAGAGAGGAAACGTAAAAACTCCGCCTCGTTCATGGCTTCCGTCCGATCGGCCAGCAGCACGGTGTTCCGCACCGGCTGTTCTGCAGAAGGCTCATCCGGCTGTATCATCCCGCGCACATCTTCCCATACTTTTTCACCGGTCTGATACCATCGGCAGCCTTCAACGCCGTCTTTATAGTCCTTCCTGGCAAAAAAGAAAAACGCGAACTCCTTCATTGCCTTCAGGTCAAAGGCCCGGGTAAAAAAGACCTTTTCAAACAGCTCTTCGGTCAGCTCCATGTCAAGATCGAATGCCGCACACAGGCGATAGATGTTTTCACGGGTCTGTTCATCACTGCTGCTGACACTGGGATCCCGTCCGCCTGAAAGCCATTCGTTCAAAGTGCTTCTGGAAATCTTTACATGGTGGTCCGCTGCACCTTTATTGATGGCTGCGGCAAGCGCGGTTTTTCGACTGACATGCTCCACAGGCAGCACGTCAAAATACGATTCGTAGAATTCTGCCAGTCGATCCGGAAAAGGAAGCGTATAGGCGTCCGGCCTCCATTCCCCCGCTTCGGAATAAATCTCTCCGCGGGAAAGGCGGCTGATATGCCCTTCTGTGAGCGGTCCGTATGACATCTGATCTCTCCCCTGTCAGTTTGTTTCAGCTTTCAGACATTTAGTATACCCGATTGATTTCCGTAAAACAAGAAGATGTTTCCTCCTGCCGGTTTAGCCGGGCGTCCTTGTTACCCTGCCATTTGTTTTCTGCGGAACAAATAGGATTTCAGGTGGAAGCATTCGCCAGAATCTGATATAATAGATACAGTATATATTGAAATCCGAATGGATAAGAGGGAACAGAGAGGCTCATATGGAAAACCGGATCTTTCCGGATCATACTTTGATCCGTCTGTTTAAAGAAGAAGACCGCAGGTCACAGCACCCGCTTCGCTTTATTCTGGAATCCTGTATCGGAACCGGCGCCACCTGTGTCGCCTACCAGGCCGAGGGCGAAGACGGTATTCCCGTCAGGCTCAAGCAGTTCCGTCCCGAGGGGATCCCCCGGAATGGAAAGCTGTATCAGGCGGCGGAAGCACGCTTCCTGCAGGCCTACCGGCAGCAGCTTTCCATGATGAAGGATGAGAAAACAGCTGCCGTCACCTCTGGATTGTATGGTCTTTACCGGGATGAAATGGGGTATTACTGGACCTCGGTCAGCGGGATGGTCGGCAGGACGCTGGACCGGCTGCTTCCGGAGTATTCCCTGCAAAAGAATACGGAGACGATCCACAGAGTTGCCGAATGCATCAAGGCCTACCATGAGGCCGGCTGGCTCCTGCTGGATGTGAAGCCGGAAAACATCCTGGTCATTGACAGCCTTGGAATGCAGGGCATCAACTTTTTTGATTTTGATTCCTTCGTACAGACAGCGGAGCTGAAAGCCGCCGCCGAAGCAGGTCAGACGATGGTTCTGTCATCCTCCGAGGCATATTCCGCGCCAGAGCTGATGAGCACGGAGGTGGATCTGAACGAGATCGGAATCACCGCCGATTTTTACTCCGTCGGCGCGCTTCTGTTTACCGCGCTTTTCGGCAGGCGGCCGGAGCTCTTTGACTGTCTTCCGGACGGTGATTACGATTTTTCCTCCCTGACCGATGCTTCCGCTGTGCCGCTCTCCGCAGAGCTGCGCCGGGCGGTCACACATTTTCTGCAGCATACGCTGACGCTGTCCCCCGTCGGAAGATTTGAGACGGACGACCGTCTGATTCACGCACTGGACGAGATTCTGAAGCATTTCGATCTCTCCTCCCCGCGGCTTGTCAGAAGCCTCCCGCACGCGGTGAGCTCTTTCACGGGGAGAGAACGGGAAATCTCTGCGCTTCAGGAGGCAATTCAGTCCTCTGCTGCCCCCATTGTCGTTTCCGGAATGGGCGGAATCGGGAAAACACAGCTGGTTCTCAAGGCGGCAGAGTTGCTGCGAGAAGACTATGATTTTTGTTTTGTCCCGTTTCAGGGTTCTGCCAGGAATACCCTTCTCTCTCTTCCAATGGAAAACCTCGCGAGAGAAGCACCGGACGATGCCGGAGTCATGCAGAGGCTGCCCGACGAAGAGGTATATCGGAAGATCCTTTCGTGTATCCGAAAAACCTATGACGAAAACACAATTCTCATCATCGATAATTTTGATGCGGCATCCGATGAGGATACCCCTTCTCTGCAATATGATCCGGATTTTGCGGAGCTTACGTCACTCCCGGTTCGCCTTGTTTTTACCTCCCGCTGTCGCTTTGACGGCATTCGCAATATTCCGGTCGGTGAGCTGGAAGACATTTCAATCATTCGTCTTCTTCAGGATGCTTTTCCGGAGGATTCGGAAGCGACTTTGCAGGCGATTGCCGATGCAGCCGGGAAACATACGCTTACACTCGATATTATTGTTCGTTCCGCCCGGGAGAGTAAAGGGAAGCTGTCTGCCCAAAAGATCCTGCAAAGCCTTCGTTCCGGCACGGCAGAAAGCAGCAGTGTTTTTGAGAACCTGAGACAGATCTTCAAGGCTTCTGCCTTAAGTAAGTCTGCAAAATCCGTAATGGCATGTGCACAGCTGTTTCCCCAGGGAGGCATCCGTTCTGACCTTCTGGTCACAATGTTGTCTTCCGAGCAGTGGCTGACAGCCAATCAGTTGGAGAGAAGCGGCTGGCTGCGTTTTGACTCTTACAGCAGTGTGTGGTCTGTCCATCCGCTGGTGAAAGCAATCTGTGCATCAGAGAAAGGTGTCCAGCCGAACTGGGAGAATGTTGGAAGCTTCGTTTCAGTCCTTCAGAAGAATCAGAAAGCCGGTTTATATGAAGATGCCGGCATAGACGGGAAGCACCAGCTTGAGGAGATTTTTGCCAATGTCGGCAGATGCTCTCTTCACAAACCTTTCCCATGGAAAACGATGTGCGCTGCGGTGTTGATCATTGCGGCGGTCGTCACCGGATTCTGGTACAGCAGGAGAGAAATCGACGACAGTCCTATGCTCACTCTGATGCTCTCCCCTGATGAGGAAGCATCCGCAGAGGAGATCGCCCATGACAGCGAGCTTCTTCAACTGCGCCTGAAGGAGCTCGGGATCCGGAATGTTTCCGTCGACGCCGAAAGCGGAACCGTCACGGCCCATGCGCACACTTCCGTATTTGGTCAGATCGAGGATCTGTCTGACACCATTCGCCTGACCATAAACCGGCCATGCTATCTGTATGTTACCGGCGAAAAAAACTATCCAAATGTATCCAAACCGATCGACCGCGATTTCATTCGTGTGGCGGAAGCCCGTTTCGGAAGTCTTCCGCAGATCGGGACAGTCGAACGACAGCAGGCCGGGCTGAGCCTTACGGAAGACTATCCCTACCTCTATCTCGTTCTGGATGAGCGTGCACAGGATGCAATAGATGACGTACTCGAATACGGTGATACGCTTTCTTTCGCTTTCGATGTGGATATACTACAGAACCAAAGCCTGAAAGTCGCCCTTGTGCTCCCGGGGGAGGAAGCCGGATCCTATTACCTGCTCGACGGCAGATGGAAGAGCCTTTCTGTTTGGAAAGCCCTCGCCAGTAATCTCATGCACGATCCTCTCTGTTCCCCCTATTCCTTTTCCACGGAACTGGATCCCGCTGCGAGCTGGCAGAATCCCGCCGTTCTTGCTGCCGGTACATGCGGAAAGAATCAGCTTTCGATTGATTCCCTGACCGGTGATACGGTTACTCTGTTTTACAGTATTAGTTCACCGGAAAAAACCTCAGACTTCAGCTATGACATGACGCTCCTTGCGTTCAAGCGGAAACTTGACACACTTGGCCTGCCATACGCCATCGGGACAGACTTTTTTGATCCGCGCAGCATCGTCGTCTGTATGCCTACAGAGCAGCTACCTTATGACGTCGTGTCCAGTATTTTGCCGGCAACAAGTATCTGGCTGAAATCCGCCTATGACCATGGTGACAGCACAGTCTTTCCCTCTTCACGTTGTCAGGCAAGCGTGCGTCTGAACGAAAAAGGCTGGTATACGCTTGTTCTGTCTGCGGCTGATTACCGTGGCCGAGATCAGATCCTTACCTCCACAGAGACAATGCTGGCCGATGGGGATGATACGATCGATCTGACATGCGGGACTTCGATCAAAATTGCCGAAATGAATATCGAATCACCTATTGACGACGGGATTCTCGTTTTCGACTCTCTTCCCTTTCTTGGCGTGAAACACATTCCGGAAGAATACCTTCCGATTCTTGACCTGCTCTGTGAGATCATCAATGCCGACTACCGAGTAAACGGAGAATACTACTCTCTGGATCATTTCTCGTTTTCTTCGCCGGATGGCCATTTCGGTATTCCCAGAAACATTGCAGAAGGTGCCGCTCTGATCGAAAGCATCAGTCAAGACTTTCCTCCCGCCGAAGCCTGGCGCAATCCAACCGATCAGCACGACATGATCTACATCTCCATGCACGAGGAACTTGTCCCCGGGTTTGCAGACCGAGTGGCAGAGCGGATCGAAGCAATCTATCAAGCCTACGACATTGAAAACAGTAATGTTGACAGTTATATGTTTATTCTGACTGATGAGAATAATCAGGGCCTGTGCAGGATCAGCATAAGCAAATCATCGTCCCTGATTCATTCTGACTTTCACTATACTGTTGAAGCAGTTTTATCAGGCGATAAGTTCCTGCAATATCGTGAAGAGATAGAGCAGGCTTTCTCCTCACGGACATTTTTTATCGATCATGCTTTCAGTGTCTCGGAATTCTCATAAATGAAGGACACAAACCGCCCGCAGGGTTCTATCATCATGATAGCCACCCTGCGGGCTGTATTTATGATTCATCCAGGACCGGGAAGATCAGGCCGCCGGACTTCCGATCTCCAGCGTAAAGCCCTTCAGCAGGGGAGATGCCGTCCGGATCAGCTCCTTCAGCCACCAGCCGTAGGCATAGCCCTCCGCGCAACGGAAGAACGGCTCATAGCCCGGCATGGCCTCAATCCGCGCACGCTGTTCACTCAGGGTTCCGCTCCAGAAGGCGTTCATCACCGTATAAAAGAAGCCGACCGCATTACCCTTTTCCTCTTCCGTGATGGGATTGCGCTCCGACATATAGTTGATGTTGCTGACAGAATAATGGTACAGGCCTTCCTGCTGCCAATCGGCAAAATTCTTCAGCACCGGGTCCTCCTGCCCCGTCGCCGCGGCCCAGGCGTCGACATCAACGCGCCGCGGCGTGTAGCGCAGCGTCTTCCCTGACAGATCCAGCAGACTGTATCCGGTCGGATAGCCCAGCAGATACTCGGTCAGGAGCTCGGTCAGGCCGTCCTCCTGATACACCCCTCGGGTGTGCATATGTCCGCTCAGGTAAAGCGGAACATGATAGGCTTTCAGAAGTTCCGTAAAGCGCTCCCCGTTTTCGATGCAGTAGCCGCTCCCGGGCTGTCTGCTGATCTCGGGCAGCAGGTTATAGTGCCCGGCGGCCAGGACCGTCAGACCCTTTTTCTGTGCGTCCTGCAGGCAGCCTTCGGCCCACTGTAGCGTCTGCTCTGAAAAGAAAGGGGCATTGCTGCTGCGGGCCTCTGCGCCGGGCAGGTCGATGGCGCCAAGGCTGTAGCCCGCCGTATCCATCATCAGCAGCATGATCCCGTCCCGGATCACGCAGTAGCTCAGCGAGACCGGATCCCGACTGCAGGCCTCTGCATAGCCGAAGTCTTTATAATACGACGCAAATTCCGTCTGTCCGACCGGCGCCAGGTCATGGTTTCCGGGGAGCACATAGACCGGCAGGCCTTCCTGCTCCGCCTGTCGGAGTTTCTCGGCCAGGGCTTCATGCCGCTGCGGCTTGCCGCCGTTGACCAGATCCCCGGTGAGCAGGAGCATTTCTGCCCCCTGCTGCCTTGCATCCCAGAGTAGCGCGTCGACAAGCTCCATGTTGTATACGACCTCGGTTCCCTGGCTCTTATCCGTGTTGTCCGGATCCAGGTGGAGATCGGAGACCACCGCAATCCGGAGCGTGGAAGCCTCTGCGTTCCCTGATCCGGCCGCTTCTGTTTCTGCCCGCGCCGGCACCGGCCAGGCCAGCACCTGCAGAAACACGCAGAGCAGCAGAACGGCCCCGTAAAGCCGTTGTCCTCTCCCATTTCGTTTTTGTCTGCGCTCCGCCATTGCCTCCGCCTCCGTTCCATTCGGTCCGTCTGTATGTCCATATCAGAAATTTTACTTTACAACGGAATTCTTACCTGCTACAATTCTATCCGAAGAGCTCTGTCTTGTCAATCTCTCATATCATACAGAGCCGATCCATCAAAGCAACCGAGGTGAAGACCGTGTCTCAGCATCATCTGTGTCCCTGCTCGGAGGAATGTTTCCTGCAGGCCGCCCTGTCCGCCATCGGCGGGAAGTGGAAGCTGCCGATCCTCTGTTCGCTGGCAGCCAACGGCGCCAGCCGCTATAATGACCTGCTCCGCAATGTCCACGGCATCTCCAACACCATGCTCTCCAAAACTCTTCACGAGATGGAACATGACGGACTGATCCGCCGGACCGAATATCTGGAGGTTCCCGTCCGGGTGGAATACGAGCTGACGGAAAAAGCGAAGAAGCTGCAGCCGATTCTGCAGCAGCTGATTCAGTGGCAGGCATCCGAAAGCTGAAGCTTCCGGTCAATTTCTTTCAAATCATCACAAGACACAAAAGGCGCTGCGTACCAGCTTGTACCCAGCGCCTTTTGCTGATTCGATGATCAAGTGCCTCTGCACTGCGTGCTTTGCTGCAAAACAGGTACTTACTTTTTATCAAGTGTCTTACCTTGATTGTTGTAGCTACGCCGAAATAGCAAAATAATGCTCTACTTGCGTGTCGCTGGATTGCTCTGTATACTGTCAGGGAGTATACAGAAAGGAAAAAGAAAGTCCAGCGCACCCTCCCGTCAAGTCGTGTG
>Ga0256405_10013108_pt1 | contig 10044 bp, 8 predicted proteins | sample RumenRJG_02DNA_FD_189096 | JGI IMG/M metagenome (GOLD analysis project Ga0256405, IMG submission 189096) | Bovine rumen microbial communities from Lethbridge, Alberta, Canada - RJG_02 | ecosystem: Host-associated > Mammals > Digestive system > Stomach > Rumen | place: Canada: Alberta | collected... | reverse complement strand
TATAGACCTTGGCGTTGGCCTTGCCCACGCCGCCCAGGCCGCCCATGCCGCCCATCCGCCGCATGAGGAGGACCAGCAGGCCCACCATCAGCAGCATGGGCAGGATATAGCCCATGAGGACGTTCATCAGGTAGGAGGACTCCTCCTTGACCACGGAGCCGTACTCCACCCCGTGCTCATCCAGCAGGGGGCGGATATCCTGGGTCTCCAGGGGGATGGTGGCGGTGATATACCGGGTGGCCCCGCCCTTGCGCATCTGCTCGGCCATGACCTCGGCCAGGTCCTCGCTGCCGTTGACCAGGGCCTCGGGCATATCCTCCTTGAGGTAGAAGGTGTACTTGTTGGCGGCCAGCTCCACAGTGGCCACCCGGTCCTCCTTGACCATCTGGACGAAGGTGGAATAGGGGACCTCCTCCGTGCCCCGCTTTTCGATCTGCCCGGCCACGAAGTGGAAGAAGAAGACCAGCACCAGGGCCCAGAGGACGGCCCCGATGAGGAGGGAGCGCCGGCGGGGGTCCTTGCCGCCCCGGTTGTTCTTGTTTTTGTTGGGGTCCAATGGGGACGCCTCCTTTGCGGTCCGCGAAGGACCGGGGAATTCAGGTTTCCTTTTAGTATATCACGTTTTGGGCATAAGAAAAAGCCCCTTTTTTGGGGTTTTGGGGGTGGGGGGAATCGGGGGAGAAAAAAGCCCCCCGGGCCGTGAGGCCCGGGGGGTGAGTGTTCAATCGAGTGAACGGTCAGCGTCAGGGAATTAGGATTCGGCTTTAACAATGGAGGAGGGTTCAAACGTCTTTCCTGCATCAGAAGCAGAGGTATGAACGTTGAAAACCACCGTTCCACTGCTGGAGCTGGCAGTGGCAGTCAGCGTTGCGGTGCCACCGACTTCTTTCAACGTCAGCTTATAGCTGCCAGTATTCCACTGAGTAGGAGTACGAGTCGCAGTAATCACAAAGTCCTTACCAGCATCGACAGTAGCATGCTCAACTGTGAAAGAAACATTTTGATCACTATTATAAGCGATAGTCTTGTTCTGATAAGTAACCGTTGTACTATTCACAGAAGTGGTGCTCTTGACCATCTTGTTGTTGCTGGCCACGAAGATGCCGCCGATGTCACAACCATCAGGCTTGGTGTCTTTGTTGTTGTAAACTTTGCCATCCTTCACATAGAAGATGACTGCGTTGGGGACCTCGTCAGCAGTGTCGATGGTGAACTCAGCACCCTTGGTATCCTTCACGTTGACGCCGATCTTGGCAGCATCATCATCGTAATCGTAGCCATTGACACTCTTGTCGTCATAAGCGGTAATTGCCTCAGCGTTCTTTTCGATCGTTGCGACTACGAGGGTATCCTTGTCAACCTTGCCTTCGGAGTTGAGGGTGTAGGCAATGAAGTCGCCCTTGGCGAAGGGAGCCTGATTGGCGGTCTGGCACTTACCAGTGATGGGAAGGTCCTCGGTGCCGTTCCAGATCGTGGTCGTCCAGAAGGTGCCGTCGTTGGTCTTCTCAAACTCGGGGGCAGCCACGACATAACCATAGAGGTGATCATTGGCGCCGGGAACGCTGGAAGTATTGGTCAGGTTGATGGCGCCGACCTGGATGTAATTGTAGCCCTTCTCGGTATCGTACAGACCAGCAATGTCGGTGTCTGTACGATCAGCCCAGCCAGCAACGGTCTTGCCGCTGATGACCTTCACTTCGCTGTCGCCATCCTTGACGGCCTTGACGAAGACGATGGAGCTGTCGTTGACGCGCATATTGTCTTTGGCATTTCCGTCGATAGCAGTGGCGGTACCACTAGTCTTGCCGTCCTCCAAGGTTGCATAGCTCGCGTGAGCATAGCCGTCGAAGGAAAGAGTCTCATTCCTAGAGTCAAGCTCAGTCAGGATATAGTCGCTTCCGTCCTTATCGAACATCCACATTTTCCCTTCAAGGATAGCTGCGATGTTGTCTGCGTCGACAGAATTTGCATATTTCGTGGTAGCGTAGGTGCTTGTGCAGAAAGTCTGCGCCTTGTCAGAGTCATCTGCACCGGCTTTATAGATCTCAGAAATAGTGATCGTTTCGCTGGAAGCACCGACCTCAGCGAAGTAGACCTTAGCTTCGATCTTGCCGTCCTTCTTGGCAACGCCATTGATCAGAGGAGCAGCAACGTCAACGAACAGAATGTCCTCAGCGGTGGCGGAACCGGAGTTCTTGTCAGCAGCGAAGACATAGGAGCCCAGAGTGGCCATGTCGAAGGTCTTGTTCAGCTTCAGGCCAGCAGTCTGATCGTTAGCAACTCTGGTGTACCAGGAACCGTCGGTCTTCACATCAGTGATGGAAGTTACGTTGTTCTCAGTCTTGGTCTTGGTGGAGTCGATGTTTCCGGTGACCATGTCAGCCTTGGTGGCAACAGCGGTGCCGTCCACGGTGTACTTAGCGGCAGTGATGACAACATAGTCGTCCTTGGCAGCGCCGTCATACAGGGTGATGTCGCCGTCGTCCACGTCATAGGTGGTGGGGTCGGTCACGATGGCGTCGTCGCCAGCGATGGCCTTCAGGGTCAGGTCTTCAGAGGTCAGAGTCTTGATCTGAGCGAAGGAAACGGGGGTGCAGATCGCGATGTCGATCTTGCCGTCGCCGTCGTTGTCGATCAGGGACAGGGTCTGATAGTCGGCCATAGCACCAACCGTGCTGGCGTTGCCTGCAGCATAGACGGTGCCGGGGGTGAAGTAAACGGGAACAGCTTCCATGTTCTTGAAGGAGCTGTCGGGCTTGTAGGTCTCACCGTTGACGGTGGCCTTGTTGGAGTCCAGATCGTCCATGTCGCCCTTCTGAGCAGTCACGACGGTGTTATTATCGGTGGCATAAACGCCGATAACCTTAGAGTCCTCACCCTTCTTTTCGGGTGCCTGAATCATAACTTTGACTTCCTGGCCCAGCAGGTCGGAATAGTCTTTTGCTACATCATTAATGGGACGGCCGTTATCTACAGTGATAGAGTAAGTCTCCTTGCCGTCAGTCTTTTCAACAGAGGTCAGAATGCCCTTCGGGATATCGACATTGTACTTGTCCTGCAGCAGGGTAATCTTGTCGTTGTTGCTGCCGACGACCTTGTCCTGAACGGTGGTCTTGGAGGTGAGCTGACCGTTGGCATCGGTGGACAGGACGGACTTGTACTCGACTTCGTAAGCGTTCAGAGCGTTCCAGATCATCTGGGCGGCGTGCTCACGGGTGAGGGGCTCGCTGGGGTTGATGTCTTCCAGTTCCTTGTAGAAGCCGCGGGCGGAAGCGTCGGTATTGACGTTCACTTCCCAAGCAGAGCCGGAATACTTCTGGTGGTCGGGGCTGAAGCCCAGGGCAACCAGCAGCATCTTGGCGAGCTGGGAGCCGGTGACCTTGCCAGCGGGGGCGAACTTGCCGCCGCCGATACCGACAATGATGTCCTGAGACACGCAGGACTCAATGTAGGGGCAGGACCAGCGGTCGTTGGCCACGTCGGAGAAGCTGGAAGAACCAGCGCCCAGGACGGGGTCCTTGCCGCCGTTGAGCAGGACGCAAATCATCTTAGCGGTCTGCTCGCGGGTGACGTTATCGTTCGGCACAAACTTGCCGTTTGCGAAGCCGGTGATGATGTTCAGAGAAGCACAAGCATCCACGGCTTCCTGGTGCTTGGTGTCGATCTGATCCTGATCAGCGAACGCCGCGCCGGCGCCCACCACCATGATGCTGAGCATCATAGCCAGGCACAGAACCAAGCCCAGAACCTTCTTCAGGGTTCACCCCTATGGATTCCGGCCTCCGCCCAGCCCCTTCCCACACAAAAACCACAGCCGAAAGGGCAACACATTTCTGTTGCCCCCCGGCTGCGTCTTCCCCTGCTTTCTCCCTCACTTCCGCCCATACAGCACCTTCGGCCCCGTCAGAAACAGCCGCCGGGTCTCCCGGCAGGCGCTTTGAATCTCTTCCCGCCTGGTCATGGCCGTCCCCCTCGCTCGTTAGTTTGCGCCAACCTCTATAGCCCCTCCGACAGCCTCCGCCAATCAGGAATCCGCCGGCTCCCTCCCCGGGAACAAAAAAGGTGCAGCCCCCGAAGAGGCTGCACCAAAGTGTTTTTTCTAGCGCCGGGATCAGAAGGTCCCCAAGTCGGCAGAGGCGTCGCTCTCCGGGTCCTCGCCGAAGGTGTAGTCCTTGCCGGGAAGGACGGCGTTGAGGATGACGCCGGCCAGAGCGGCGATGGCCAGGTTGGTCAGGGTGACGGTGGCGCCCCCCACGGAGAAGCTGATGCCGCCGGAGAAGCCCAGGCCGCAGACGAACATGACGGCGGCCACGATGAGGTTCCGGCTCTCGGTCAGGTCCACGTGGTTCTCCACCACGTTCCGTACGCCCACGGCGGAGATCATGCCGTAGAGGATGAAGGACACGCCGCCGATGATGGCGGTGGGGATGGAGTTGATGACGGCGGCGAACTTGGGGCTGAAGGAGAGGATGATGGCGTAGAGGGCCGCCAGCCGGACCACCCGGGGGTCATAGACCCGGGAGAGGGCCAGCACGCCGGTGTTCTCGCCGTAGGTGGTGTTGGCAGGGCCGCCAAAGAAGCCGGCCACGGCGGTGGCCACGCCGTCGCCCAGGAGGGTCCGGTGGAGGCCGGGGTCGGAGATATAGTTCCGCTCACAGGTGGCGGAGACGGCGGAGATGTCCCCGATGTGCTCCATCATGCTGGCGATGGCGATGGGAGCCATGACCAGGATGGAGGTCAGGTTGAACTTGGCCAGGACGAAGGGGGGCAGACCCACGGCGGAGACCTCTTTGGCCCCGGAGAAGTCCACCACGCCCATGCACAGGGCCACGATGTAGGAGATCACCACGCCCAGGAGGATGGGGATGATCTTGATCATGCCCTTGCCCCAGATGTTGCAGACGATGATCACCGCGATGGCCACCAGGGCCAGGGGCCAGTTGGTGGAGGCGTTGTCCACGGCGCTCCCCGCCAGGGACATACCGATGAGGATGATCATGGGGCCGGTGACGATGGGCGGGAAGAAGCGCATGACCTTCTCAGTCCCGGCCACCTTGAACAGCAGGGCCAGGACCAGGTAGAGCAGGCCGGCCACGCAGATGCCCCCCAGGGCGTAGGGGAGCTTTTCCTCCCCGGACATCCCGGCAAAGACGCCTGAGTTCAGCTCGCCCACAGTGGCGAAGCCGCCCAAATAGACGAAGGAGGAGCCCAGGAAGGCGGGGACCTTCAGCTTGGTGCAGATGTGGAAGAAGATGGTTCCGATGCCGGCGAAGAAGAGGGTGGTCTGGACGCTCAGGGGCAGGCCGTAGGCGCTGCTGACGATGATGGGCACCAGCACCGTGGCGCCGAACATGGCGAACATATGCTGGAAGCCCAGGACGATCATCCGGGGGCGGCCCAGCAGCGTGGCGTCGTACACCGGCTCGACCCCGATCTGTTTTTTCTCTTTGGCCATAAGATCTCTCCTTTTCTCTGGTATTCGTAGTTTCACCCTGATTTCCGGCGGGGAAGTCAGGGTGAGTGTTTATCATAATTATGTATATCAGAAAACGCCGGATTTTGCAAGGGGGTTCCCCACCCTTTTCGACGAAACCCGCCGGGGGGCTCACCCCTTCATCTCAAACTCCGACGAGCAGCCCTTGCAGGTGATCCGTACCTTGCCCACCCCCCGGGGGATGCGCATCTGCTGGCCGCAGGTGGGGCAGCGGAAATAGGTGTACTGTCCGTCGGTGCGGATGGTCTTTTTCCCCCGGAACCAATCCCGCGCCGACCGGAAGAGGACCAGGAACCGGGCGTTTTCCATCTGCCGCCGCTCCGCGTTTTTGGAGAAGAGCCGGAAAAAGAGATAGACCAGGGCCACCAGGGCGGGGATCCACAGCGGCGGGAAAAACCGCCCCAGCCCCGCCAGGACCAGGAAGACCAGCAGCCAGAAGAGGCTGTAACAATCCGCCCCCGGGTGCCGCTGGAAAAAGTTCCCCTGTTTCATTGGTGCTCGCCTCCCCTGTGGGATCTCTACTTGCCATTATACCCACAGCAGGGGCCCCGTCAACCCTTTTTCGCCTTCACCCGCACCTCCCCGGAGGACAGGGACCGCACCCTCCCGTCGGCCTCCCGGACCCGCAGGGAGAAGTCGGGGTCCAGGTCCAGGGCCGTCGCCGGGCGGACCTGGCCCCCTTCCAGGACCTCGATCTCCCGGCCCAGGAGGAAGGAGCGCTTTTTATATTCGTCAAAAAAGGGCTTGGCGGCGATGTCCCGGTAGAAGGCGAAGAACCGGTCCAGGATGCGCCCCGCCAGCAGGCTCCGGGCCTCCAGGCCCTGGGGCCGGGCCTCGAACACCGCCCCCATGATCTCCGCCAGCTCCGGGGGATAGCCCCCCGCCGGGGGAAAGAGGTTCACCCCAATGCCTACGATGGCGTACTGCAGCCCCCCGGACTCCAGGTCCAGGGCGGCCTCGGTGAGGATGCCGCAGACCTTTTTGCCCCGGCAGAACACGTCGTTGACCCACTTGATCTCGGCCTCCGTCCCGGCGCATTCCTCGATGGCCAGGGCCACCGCCGCCGCGGCGCAGGTGGTCAAGGACAGGGCCTCCCGGGCCTCCAGGGCGGGGCGCAGCAGGAGGCTGAGGTAGAGCCCCGTGTCCGGCGGGGAGAAAAAGCTGTGGCCCCGCCGGCCCTTCCCGGCGGTCTGCTCCGTGGCGATGAGGACGGTCCCCTCCGGGGCCCCGGCCTCGGCCTGCTGCCGCAGCAGGTCGTTGGTGGAGGTCACCGTGGGCCGGACCTCCACCGTGACCCCGGGGGCGGTGAGGTACTTCCCCACGCTCTGGGCGGACAGGATGGCGCTGTCGGCCTCCAGGGAGTACCCCCGGTTGGACGCCGCCCGGATGGGATAGCCCCCCTCCCGGAGCTGGGAGACGGCCTTCCACACGGCGCTGCGGCTGACCCCCAGGGTCTGGGCCAGGGCCTCCCCGGAGAACCAGGTTCCCCGGTTGGCCTCCAGGGCGTCCAGGACGCGGTCTTTGACGGTCATATAATCCCCTCCTGTCGAACAGGTGAAGCGCCTCTCCCAGGAAGGAAAGGCGCGATATTGTCAAATCATCGTGGGTCTGATATACTGACATCGCTGTCGATCCTTTCCAGCGGAAAGGAGGTGTCAGTCATGTCCCACATTACCACATTTTTGATTTCTGTTATGGCGGGTGTAATTGCCTGTTACATCTACCCATGGCTGAACAGAAAGAAATAGCGACAGCCTGCGGTCCGGTCAGCCGCCGGGAGTCCCGAAAATGACAAGAACCCCTCTGGAAGAGCCTACCTTCCAGGGGGGTTCATTGCTTGGTGTCAGTCACAGTCACATTACCACTGCTTCTGTTACAGTGTGAGTATACCACATCCCCCATACGGATGCAAGGACATTTTCTGTTTTCGCCCGCTCCTCTTGGCAAGGGAGTCAAACAGCCGTCACACCTTCACGGCCTTCCCCACCCGGCGGCTCACCGCCAGGGCCAGGGCCATTTTGACCAGGTCCACGGGGATGAAGGGGAAGACGCACATCCCCAGGGCCGCCCAGAGGGTGGTGGGCTCGGTGTACACCCGGAGGAACCACAGGGTCCCGAAGGCGTAGCACACCGCCAGGCCCAGCACCAGGCCGGCGATCTTGGCCCCCAGGCTCTCCCCCAGCTTCGCGGTGATGGCCCAGTACACCAGCCCCGTGCCCACGAAGCCCAGCAGATACCCGCCGGTGGGGCCCAGCAGGGCCCCCACGCCCCCGGAAAACCCGGAGAACACCGGCAGGCCGACAAGCCCCAGGCACAGGTACAGGACGATGGACGCCGTCCCCCGCCGTCCCCCCAGCAGGGCCAGGGCGGTGAAGACGGCGAAGGTCTGAAGGGTGAAGGGCACCAGGGAAAAGGGAATGGTGATCCAGGCGCAGACGGCGGTGAGCGCCGCCATCAGGGCGATCATGGTCAGGTCCCGGGTGCGGGCCCCGTTTTTTGTCTTGGCTGCGGTGGTCATAGCTTTCAACCTCATTTCTCTCTGGAATGAGGCTATTATACGATACCGCGCCGGAATCGTCAACCGTCATAGTGAACAAGGTTTACGATTTAGGCTTGAGCTTATCCATGTGATTGAGCACTGCCTGGGCGCACTGGCCGGTGAAGAAGCCGGTGACGATGCCGGCGATGAGGAGGACCACGCCGTACCAGGCCACCTCCAGGGTCTCGGTGATGGCCACGGCCACCAGGAGCTGGCCGGCGTTGTGGGCGATGGCCCCGAAGACCGACATGATCCAAATCTGGTTCCGGCCCATGTGGGGCTTGAGCAGGCTCATGACGATCCAGCACAGCAGGCCGCCGGCCAGGCTGTAGAGCATCCCCATGACGTTGCCCACGATGAGGTTGCCCAGGATGATGCGCACGATGAGCACCCCCCCGGCCTCCTTCCACCCGTACATCCACAGGACGAAGAGGGTGATGACGTTGGCGATGCCCAGCTTGATGCCGGGGACGGCGAAGGGCAGGGGGATCTGGGCCTCGATGAGGAAGACGATCATGGAGATGGCCGTGAGCATGGCCAGGGTGGTGAGTTTTTTTACGTTCATGAAGACACTCCATCCAGCGCTTCGGTCCCGCCCGCGGGGGCCAGGACCTGGACTACCAGGGTATGGGGAAGACAGACGATGGGATCGGCGGTCTGGTCGGTGGGGCCGTGGCGGACGCAGATCTTGTCCGGGCAGTCGGCCTCGGTGACGGCCACCTTGCCGTCCCGGATCTCGACCACGTTATAGCCCCCGCCGCTCTCATAGCGGTGGGTGCCGTTTTTGGACAGGGGAAAGGTATCCACCACTTCGCCCCCCTGGGTGACCTGGACCATGGCCCCGGTCTGCCGGTGGGCGTGGAGGGCGAAGAGGCCGACGATGGCCAGGACCAGCAGGAGCCCCAGGATGCACAGCCAGAAGCGGGTGGATTTTGGTTTGGCGCCGTCCATGTGGGGGCCCCCTTTCTCTTGTTGTGTTTAGTTTACTAGATTTTGGGGAGAAGTGCAAGGGGGTGGCGGGGGTTGGGGGAAGAAAAGACCCCCGGGCCAGGTGGCCCGGGGGTAACAGGTATTAAATAGACGAGCAGTTATAGATCGTAAAAATTACGCTCCCAGCGCGCCGCCGAAGTTCATTGCGACTTCCGTTACGTTGTCAGCAGCTGTAAATGTCGCTTCCTTGCTTCCGTTCGCATTGAAGGTAAGAGTTTTCACCGTTCCATTATAGGACAGGGTCACTCGTTCGCCACGATTCGTATGCACGATATTAGCACAAGTTACGGTCACTGTAAAACTATCGCCAGCGAAAATCTCATTAGGAGAAATTGCTGTGGTAAAACCGCCGTGCTGGTTTCTACCAGAAGTTACCGCAGCGATTTCGTTAGGATTCACAGTGATACTCATAGGAACAATGTTCACAGGAGTGGTATTCGGAGCAGGAGTCGCGCCAGTATTGCCATAGGTGTTGTTTGCGGTGTCGATAACCAGAACATCCAGGTCAGAGCTGGCGCCGGCTTCCTTGTAATACAGGGCGTTCACATTGTAGTGAGTACCATCGGGCTTAGCGGAAACCGCAACGGACTCGCCGAGGATGCCGGATTCCTTCACATCAACATCGGGATCGGTGTTAACGAAGATGAGCTGAGTATCATCCTTGTCAACAACCAGGCCTGTGGTGGTGGCTGCAGTGTCATTGCCGAAGACAATGTCGCCGGAACCACTGTTGTAGCCAGTGATAGAAACACGGTCAGAGGCATGCTTCAGAGGAGTAACGGAATAGGTGCCGTCAGTATTTGCCTGATATTCAACCAGGTCATAACGGTACAGGCCACTGGTGGAAGTCTGAACGTCATCGATATAATCCTTGCCGTTCCAGATAGTGAACTCGTACTTGTTGTCCTTAACGGCAGAGACCTTGCTGACGATGACGCCGTAGGTGGTGTCAGCGGTGGGCATGCTGAGGGTGCCCAGGTTGATAGCGCCGCCCTTAACGACGGTCATGCCATTGTCTTCC
>Ga0256405_10013107_pt1 | contig 10044 bp, 20 predicted proteins | sample RumenRJG_02DNA_FD_189096 | JGI IMG/M metagenome (GOLD analysis project Ga0256405, IMG submission 189096) | Bovine rumen microbial communities from Lethbridge, Alberta, Canada - RJG_02 | ecosystem: Host-associated > Mammals > Digestive system > Stomach > Rumen | place: Canada: Alberta... | reverse complement strand
AGAATATAAATTCTTTAGTAATTTCTGGTTGAAAGACTGAAAAATACATAAGTTAATCAAGAATCTTAAATTTCTAATTAAACATCAATATCGTCTAAATCAATATCACTATCCTTTTCATCAGGATTATTGTCAGCCATAGGAGTAGGCTTAGCTTCTTGATATTTCTTCATTTGAGTAAGCTCATAATTAGAGAAGAAAAGCAAACTCTTATCAAGAGATACAAAGTTAAGAGCTGAAGGCTTAGTATCAGCAGTAGCAGTCTTACTTAATACACAAGCGTTTGGAAGTGTTGCGAATGTAGAACCATTTTGAGTACGACCAACAAGCTTCAAGAAGAACTTAACATCATTCTTACCAGTAAGAGCTTTAGTAATAAGATCAATAAATTGATCCATGCTCTTCAATTTAGAAGCATTTTCCTTAATCTTATCAGCACCCTTAGGATTAACTACTTGAGTAAGCTGCATAAGAGTATATTGGAATTGTTCAAAAGCAGAAGGATAAGGAGTACCACTGGTTTCATTTACTCTTCTTTCAAAATCGGCATCCTTGTTAGGAATGAATAAATTATGAGTATAAACTCCCTTAATATCTCCACAACCTTTAAACTCTAAAGCAACAACACCATATTCTGTGCCGTCTTTACCCTTTAAAACATCTTTCTTAATATTTGTAAGATTAACTTCATAAATATCGTAAGGACGAAGGTACTGAGGACCATTATTAGTAAATGAGGTATCGGCAAGACCGCCAAAATTAAAATTGTTCATAATAATAATTATTAAATCATTTTCATAATACGAATCATACATCTATGATTACAACTATCTACTTTAATAATTACTATCTACTATTATTTATTATTTAAACATCTAAATCGAAATTAATATCAGCAGCTTCTACTCCTTCTTCAATATCATCGATTTCATCTTCTGGATCAGTTATTTCATCAGGAACATCAATAATATCGTCTTCTTTTTCAGGAGCATTACCTACTAGTTTAAACCAGCCATCTTTACCTTCATATGGAATTACATCAAATTCTGTTCCATATTCTGATAAATTATCATGCTTAGAACCTCTACATGAAATTGTATTAGTCTTTGTTAAACGATTACCCTTAGATTCATCCTCCTTCATAATAGGAGTAATTTTTCTTCCTTGTTTCTCAAAGCCAATATCAATTTTCATTTCTGCTTCCCATCCAGTTAATTGCATAGCAGCATTGTTTAACTGGATTTTACCTTCTAACAATTTAGCTTTAGGATTAGGATCTCCATCATCCTTAGGTTTACGTGTTCTGGTTGTTGTAGCTTTCTTAGTTACTTCTTTAAAATCTCCAAGAGTGGCTTCTCTTGTAACTAATTCTCCTGTGCTTTCGTCCAGGATTTCGACAATGAGTTTTGCTGAGTTAATTTTCATTAGTCTTCATTATATTCTTTAATTACTTTAAGTATCTCGTTTAAGTCATTATCAATTTCTAATTCCTCAAACATTCCCATTGGAGTTTTTGCTAAACATTTGCCATCATTATTAGTGACAAGTTTATACTGCATTCTTCCATCATCACCTTCCTCTACTTTAGTAAAGAAGATATAAGTAAATAATCCTTCAAGAGTTACTTTTTCACTTAAAAGCTTTCCAATAGTTTTAATAACATATTTAGGATCAATATCAGTTCCTACATTATCAGCATGAGTTAAAAAGCACATAGTACAATCATCACGCATTTGTTCAGAATATCTTAAAATATCCATCATATGCTGAGCAATCTCACTAAAGCGACTATACCCTACTTCTGTAGCTCTATCTACGAACTCATAACTCATAATATATTGCATGTCATCTATAACTACAGTCTTTATATCAGGCATTTTACTATTAACTATCTTAAGTATTTTAAGAATTTGTTCAGAATTTGAACTAACATAGTAATTTCCTGAGATTTCTTTAGTTTCTTTATCAATCTTAAAAGGAATATATTTTTTCTTCCATCCTTTAAAGCTTAGAGGTTTTCCAGTTGTACTAATAATAAAAGTACTTTCTGGATTCATATTTCTGAGTGATGTAGTTTTACCAGTACCACTTTCTCCGTAAATACATAAAGCTTCACAAGCCATTTTAAATAATTAATTTAAATTGTTTTTCTTCTTTACTATCTTCTACTTCTTCATAATCATCTGTCGTTTTTTCATTATTTAATAAATAATCTGGTGTTGTATATTTATCATAATCATAAATATCATTAGGTAAAGGTAATTCAGCCCAAACATTAATTTTTCCTTGATAATTTACTGCAACCTCTACATCGCAACTACCAAATCTGGTTTTAAGAAATTGAATAATTCTAATAAAATCTCCCAATTTCTTTATATCATATCCTCTATAAGTATTAAGTTTATCCCTATTTGGACCATATAAAGCTATTATAACTTCTGCGGCATCAGAAATATCTCCAGTTTCTTTTAAATCAGAAAGTTGAATTCCAGTTCTACCTGCTTTAAATCTTTCAATATTACTTTGCTCTCTATTTATTTGTTGAATAATAGTTGGAGAAATTCCACACATATTTCGTAAAGTAACAAGATATGCAGTAGCTGTATCCATTTCCCCTTTCTTATTTCTTCCATTAGAAGGCTTTAAGAGTCCAGCATGATCTATAACTACTTCATATAGCATATCAGGGTTATCAGGATAATATACTTTTCTATTTTCTAATTCTTCAAATGCTCCAAATTTTTCAAGTTTCTGCATCAATATTGCATATAGTTTATCGGCATTTAAAGATTTATCATAAACATGGATTTTCTTTTCTATTTTATTTAGCCATCCAATACAGTCTTTAACTATTTTATAATTTTCATCATTTAAAATATATCCCTTTTTCCTGGATAATATTTCAGTAATACTTAATTCCTTATGATACTTTTCAAAAATATATGTAGAAAGTAATTTTCCAAATATGACAGTTGCAGGCATCTCTAAACTAAAATAGGAGACATAGAAATTATCATCATCAAGATGTTCCATTAACGGTCTATATACATAAGCATACAAAACAAAACTAGATTTTCCTTGTCCTGTACCAGATGCTATGACAGTCATAGTTCTTTTAGTTACTCCATCAATTATAGATTCTGTTTTGGGTAACCCCATAGAGTAACCCTGAGCTTTTCCTTCTCTACCTGAATCCACCTCTTTAAGAAGTGCTTCAGTTATTGTCATTCTTTTTCGTGGATAATTAATTGTCCTTTATCTCCTATTTCCATCCATTTACAACCTTCTATCTCACAATCTCCAAGTTCATTTTTATGAGATTGTAAAATATTAATTAATTCAGTTATTGTCATAGTTCACTGACCATATCAATAGATGCTATATTCCAATGTTCATCTTTAATATTTTCAGCAGCTTCTTTTTCTGAATTGGCATAACACCATTCTTTATCATAGTCACCATCTTTGGTGGTAAATCTTACTAAATACTTTTTCATATCATTTTAATTGCTTCAGTATTAACATTAATACCATTACCTTCTTTCATAGCTTTAATTGCAATCCAACTATTATCAACTATAAAGGAATCTAAAGTTGTAAAATTATATCCATTATCAATACCCCATTTAACCAGTTCGATAACTTCTTGATGTTTTTCTGGAGAATTATGAATATATTTAGCATATTTAGCAAAAGCATCCTCTAAAGAATCAAATTTACGAGATACTCTTTTTAAATTATATATTTGACCATTTACTATAGTTGATTGTGGATATATATTAAATAATTCTTCACCCATTTCAAATGAAGCTCTAAAGTATTGCTTTTGAAAATTCTGGTTAAATGGAATTTCTTCAACTATTAGTTGTTGCCCCTCTTTCGGAAGTTTCCAACTTTTGAGAATTATTCCCTTTTCTTGAAGACTTACGAGAATTTCTCTTAATTTTACTATTTGAACATATCTTTGCAACCATTCGTATTCTCCATCTTCTTTAGCTAACAAAATTAATTTAATAGTAAATAATTCTGTTGGATTTAAATTATATTTTTCTAATAAACAAAGTTCATTTTCTAATGTAAGCACAGCATAAATTTATTCATTTAGCTGCTTAAGTGTTATTCAGATTTCTCTGATTTATTCAATGCATAATCTTTAAGAAATTTATCTAATAATTGGCCATATCTCTTATTGATTTTTTTACAGTCATAATATTTGCCTAAAAGTTTTATAACTTCTTCATCATGAAATTGCAAATTTTCTATCAATAATAATATAATGAATTCTTGTAGGTCTTTAGATTCCATAATTAAAATCTAAACATTAATTCTCTAATTTGTTGTTTAGGTGGATCTGGATTTTCTCCTCTTAAGACTTTATCTAACCCTTCTTCATCAATGACAATATAATTTTTATCAGTTTTATGATTATTTTTTACCCACTTTTCCTCGGTTGTTTCTCTAATAACAATATAAAATATTTCTGCTACTTTATTTTCTTCTTTTCTTACTGCCCTTCCACGACGTTGGCGAGCTTTAGTTTCAGAAGAATCTGTTCCAAGAATTATAGCAACTGAAAGGCCTTTTACATCGAGTCCTTCATTAGCTTTAGCACAAGTGTTTAATACTCCTGTACTTGCAGCATTAAAATCTTCTATCATAGTATCACTTCTTTTTTTAGATACTCTTCCAGTATATACGTTCCCATATCCTATGGATTCAGCCATATTTACATTATTACTAAATGTTATTATTTTTTTATCAGAACGAGCTTCTATTATTTTTCTTGTAATTTGAATTTTCTTTGGATGATTATTTATGAAAAGTTTTCTTTTTTGAGTGTTTCTCATTAGTTGAATTGCATTAATCATTGTAGCTTTTCTAACTTCTTTTCTTCTATTCTCATCATTTCCTTTATATAATTCATCAGCAAATTTTATAGCAAATTTCCATCCATCTTTGCCACAACATTTTTTAGCTGAATTAAAATCAAAATTAAAAAATTCAAAAAGTCTAATAAATTCTTTATTTAATGCTTTAAATTCTGTAATATCATCAACATCAATTAATACTATATATTCTTTATATTCAGATACCCAGCCATTAGCTTGACACTCTAATATAGAAATTTTATCTATAATAGGACAATATTTTTGCATTATAATATGTTTTCCATCAAGTCTTTCAAATGTTGCAGTAAGTCCTAATATAAGCTTATATTTTACTTTTTGAAATATTTGACTAAAGTCTTCTGAATTATATCGATGTTCTTCATCCAATATAAGTAAATCACATTGCCAAGTGTGTTTTATTATTGTATTAATTACTTGTATTTCAGCATTAAAAGTAAAACCCCATTCATCAATTTTATTTTGCCATTGAGTTTTAAGAGTAGTAGTAGGAACAACAATAAGAATCCTGAATTGAGGATACTTTTTCAGTAAAGCCTTTATAGTTATTAATCCTACATTAGTTTTTCCAAATCCAGTAGCAGCCTCAATACTTCCTTTACCTTTATGAGCTAACCACTTTTTAACAGATTCTTGTTGTCGCTCCGTTCTAGTCATTTTTAGTCATTTAAATCAATTCCTTTACTTTTAGCTACAAGCTCAATTTGCTTTTGAAGTTTCCTCCAGCTATAAATATGACCATCAACCTCTCTTTGGAAACGAAGCAATACTTTATTTCTTAAAGTAACAAGTTGTTCTGTAGTCATATCAGAATATTTCTGTTTCTTAGGAAGAATGAGAATAGCTCTCATTTCATGATAAGATAATCCCTTTTCACTAAGTTTTAAATTGAGTTTTTCAGGCAAATGGAGTTTGTCTTTAGCTATCTTTAATCTTTCTGCATTAGAATTTCCTTTTAATTCATTCTCTTCAGCTTTAGTAAACCATAAGCCCATCTTAGTAATGAAAGTCATGGTTAAATGCTTTTTGTCAAAAGTTCCAAGATAATCAATACAACCATCCATAGCATCATGAATGTTTATATCATTAAATTCAGAAGGAAGATTATTAGCAATTTGTGTAAAAGGAATAAGTTTCCAATCGGGAACTTCTGGATTGTTTGCAACAAACTTTCTCAAACTAATCCATAAAGATCTTCTACGAACATCTTCTCTATTATCCTTCATATAACTATTCTCAAAGAATCTCAAGAGTAATTCAACATTACACTTATTCATTTGATCAGTTACTTCTTCAAGAACATTATATCTACCTAAATTCTTAGGATCATCATTATGAAGCATTTTCTCACAATGGATATAACACTTCTTTAATTGATCCTCAGTCATATCAATTAGTCTAACAGAATCTTGGACATATTTATCTCCTTCCTTTCTTTTTTCACCTTTCCAAACAAAAGAAGAGAAGTCATTTTTCTTAGCATTCATTGCCTTTTGCAAAGCATCTCCTAATACATTATTCATTTAAATCTTTCATATTATAATATCTTTTTTTGAATTATCTAATTTTTCTTTTACAAATTTTACAAAATATATATTTGTATAATTGTAAGGTATAAATTGCCCATTTTCTGGACAAAACCATTTATCTTTGCCTGCTATTACTTCGTTATAGGTTAAATAACCTATCTCTCCAATATCTAGAACTCTATGGTCCCAATTAGGAAGTCGAGTAAGCATTATATAATTATGACCAAAACCAGGATTAGGTTCTAAACATTTGAAGACATAAGTTATATAACCTAGAGCATCATTTTCACAAGCAACTAATTGACTATAAATAGTCAACATTAATTACCAACGAAGCTTATTTGTTGGGATGGTGTCTAATTCTGTTGGAATAGCATACCATCTACACATGTCTTCTATATGGTCATTATACAAATCCTCTATAGAACGACCTGTAATCTTTGACTCTTTATTAATATCATCGAAAGATGGCAATCCATATCTTCCTTCATTTTTATAATAGAATGAAGTAGCAGCATTTTTAGCTATTTTAATAGCTTCCTGTTCACCACGATTACAATTTCTAGTAAAACGATATTTAACACCTAATGTCTTGCCAATAGTTCCGTAATAAATATTATATGTCATAAAATTAAACCTAAAATAAATAAAACAATACCACCTACGGAAGCTCCTCTAATGATTTTCTTCTGAGTGGATTTTAATTGTTGAATTTTTTTATCATCAGAAGCAATTTTATCTTTATAAAGATTAATTTCTTCTCTTTGAAGAGAATCAGTCTTTATATAAAATTGATTCAACTTTTCTAATGATTCTACTTGTTGTTTTAATAAAGGATTTTCAATACTAAATTTTTTATGTTCATTTAAAATTAGACAAAGAGTTTTGCTCTGAATAGAGTCTAATGTAGTCTGTGATATAGCTGGAGTCAGCACTAGCAGATTGAACAAGAATAGTATTAATCCTTTCTTGATAATGTTTTTCATTTGTTACTATTTTTATATGAGTGGAATCAATAATAGTTCTAATACTATCTTTACTTTTATTTAAAGAATCAATTTTTAATTCTAATTCATTAATTCTTTTTAATACTAAATCATCCTTGTCTACAGGAGTAAAATCAGCTATACTTATATAAAATATTATAAACAAAATAAATATAACTGTTCCTATTAATGTGTATTTCCAATTCATTCTCCAGTATCAAATTTCTCAGGAAGAGATTCTCTACAAAGTTTTACAATTTCTCTATAGTTAGTTTGAAACTCTTTCATAAATTCCTTTAAAGTAACATTATCCTCTTCCCATTTCTTAGCAGTTCTTTTATGAACAATTTTATTAAGACAATGTGAAAGAGTTAATCCATACAAAGTATTTCCTGGTTCTATCTCAAATTTTCCTGTATCTCGTTTTTTAACCTTTTTCATAAAGGTTAAATCGTAAAATTCACTATCAGGACCTGAACGTTCCATGATAAAATCAGGTTCTACTATTTTCACACTTTTTAAAAGTTGATTTTATTTTTCTTTTAACTGTAGAATTATATTTTCTATTATAAGTATTATTCCAATATCCAATGTTGGTGTAATATTCATCAAATAAATACCAAGAACTTTCTTCTAATTCTTCGGTTATTTCTTTCTTCTTATAATCACTTCTATTTATATACCTATCAGATACTTTGATAGCATAATGACAACTACATTCATCATAATGGATTATAGTAAATGGAATATTATATATTTCTAATTGTTCTGCAATACAAGCAGCAACATAGCAACATCCACCACAGTTAATAGAATATTTATCTTCTAAATTTAAACATAATTCGTTTAGCTTTTTAAATAAATGTTTTCTATTCATTTATTCTTACTTCCTGGTTTTGTATAAGCTCCAGTAGGATTCTTAGGATAAGTTTCCCAAGCCTTCTGTCTTGCTTCAAGTTTCTTTAAACGAGCTTTGTATTTCACAATTTTATTCCTCCTCTTCTTCGTCTATTGGGAATTCATAACCATAATCATCGTAACGGTTAAGATACTCAGAATTATGTTTTCTAACACCTGCTAAATCAAGAGCAATTAATTTATCAACTTTTGAAATCTCTTCATCAATTGCATCTAAAGTAATAAAAGCAGCATTCCAGAGTTTGAAAAGAACATTTCTCTTTTTCATATTTGCATTTAACTTAGCTTTCATAAAGGCAATATTATTACCAATTTCTTCATCAAAAGCATCAGTTAAACAAGGCTGAGAAGTACCTCTACCAATTACAGTACAAGTATCATCTTCACCAAGAGAATCCCAAATCTCATTCCATTTTTCTGCACTACGCTCTTCAGCAGCTGCAATACGATTAATCATCTTGTGAAAATCTTCTACACAAATCTTGGTAATCTTGTTACCTTCCCTAATTGTCTGGATAGGGTATCCAGTTACATTTTCATTACTCATAATACAAAATTGTTTTAAAATTAACATTAATACTATTTAAGTTAGGCCTTTGTTGAAGCCTTAATATTGTATGTTTTCTACAATAATATTCTATTAAATCCGATATAAATTGTTGGGCTAATTGAGGATTTTGCCTAATTAAATTTATCGTTTTATTAGAATTTTCATAGTTAATTTCTGTTAAATATTCAGAAATCGTAGGAAGTAATACTTCATTAAAAGAAACGGGAGTTCCTCTAATTATGTTATTGAACAATTCAATATATTTATTTTTACCATCCATAAATTTTCTTATCTTTAGTTATCTTTTCTAATACTTTTTGTACATCTTTACTAATTTCATCCCAAAAAGCTGAGTTGTTAGGACGATTAACAGAAAGCATAGCAATTTTCCCAATTAATACAAAGAATTCATCAAGAATCTCTTTTTCAGTCATATAGATGTAATCTTTTTAAATAATTTATTTCTTCTTCATCTGTAGCAGTTTGAATCTGATATTTAAGAAGGCTATCAGCTACATATTTCATATATTCATATTCTTCAAGTATATGAGGACCAGACATATAAAATTCTTTTGGAATCCAATCTAAGAATTGTTTAAATCTTACAGCAAATGTTTTGGAATTTACTATACGATTATCTTTAATTGGATTAGCATAAGACCAATGATGTAATTGTTCATCAAGAATATACTCTTTTTGATCATCAATCCAAACTCTTACTTTAGTTGGAAGAATTTTATCTACATAAGCAAATTTCCCAGAATCAGATTGAATATAATCTCCTTTTTTAAGTTGTTCTTTATTCATAATATCATACTTGATTCATTAGCTGCAAGTTTATCACATAGAGTATTCCAAACCATATCAGTATCTCCATTTTTTTGGTGTCCATATACATGACGATACTTAATGGGTTCTTTTACGAGAGATTGAGTAATTTCTAATTGTTTTTTAATTTTAGAAATTAACTCTTTATTCTTTTTAGGATTCCATTTTTCATTAAATATACATCCTAAAGCATATTCAGAATCGGAGACTATTTCTAAAGAATCAATAGGTTTCTTTATTGAACGTAAAGCCATTCCTATAGCTAATAATTCCATTTGATTATTAGTAGTATTTTTATATCCTTTAGAATACTCAAATACTTTCTTT
>Ga0256405_10013106_pt1 | contig 10045 bp, 9 predicted proteins | sample RumenRJG_02DNA_FD_189096 | JGI IMG/M metagenome (GOLD analysis project Ga0256405, IMG submission 189096) | Bovine rumen microbial communities from Lethbridge, Alberta, Canada - RJG_02 | ecosystem: Host-associated > Mammals > Digestive system > Stomach > Rumen | place: Canada: Alberta | collected... | reverse complement strand
ATTTTAAAAATTTTTAATTTTTTTGTTATAATCTTATATAGAAAAGGGAATTTATTATGGAAATATTATTGTTGAATGGTCCTAATTTAAATATGTTGGGAACAAGAGAGCCTGAAAAATATGGTAAAAAAACACTTACAGACATAGAAGATGAATTAACATTAAAAGCTCAAAATTATGATGCAATGCTTGTATGCCGACAAACAAATCACGAGGGAAAGCTTATTGATGAAATTCAACAGGCAAACGGAACTTTTGACGGTATAATTTTGAATGCCGGCGGATACACACACACAAGTGTAGCGCTGAGAGATGCTATTGCATCAATAAATATACCTGTTGTAGAAATCCACATGACAAATATTCACGCAAGAGAAGAATTTCGCCATAATTCACTAATTTCACCAGTTTGTATAGGTCAAATATGTGGCTTTGGAGCAAAATCATACGAACTCGGACTGATTGCATTAGTAAACTATATTAACAATGCTAAATAGTTCACTGTTCACAGTTCACTTGTAAATTTCTTAGTGCCATAGTGCCTTAGTAACTTAGTGCCTTTACTTGCATCTTGGATTAGCTTCGGTTGGAGTTGTACCATTTGGGCATTTACTATCAGTACCTAACTTTAAATAATCTGCGTTATCAAATTTAATTATCCAAGTTGCTGCCATACTTCTATTACCACCTGACTTTACATTTGCTAATAAATCAGAAAATGTTTCATTATAACCATAAGGAATAACTCCAGTTTCTTTATTTACCACAAAACGAAAATAATCCTTACCCGTTGTGTAAGTACCTTTTGTTGGACCATCTATATCAACATAAATAGTAGTGAAATCTTTAAAAATTACAGAAGTTCCATCTGCAGTTATTACTTTATAAACGGAAGTATTAGCATCAACAATCGAGTCTTGGATACAACCTTGACTAGCATTCATTGCACAATTTTTTGATAACTTCATAAATTCTGTTATTCGTTCGCCTGCACGTTTTGATTTTGCGGTTTCATCTGCATCATTTATAAACCATTCATCATAAGGACCATATACCGCTTCTGCACGACCAAAAGCATCGTTTAAGTTTTGATAAATCTTTTTAACCTTAGCAACTTTCTCTTTATCACCTGTTGAACTGTTTAAATTAGGTAATGTTAATGCTGACACAATACCGATTACACCCATTACTATTAAGGTTTCAGCTAATGTAAATGCCGCCAATTTTACTGTAAATTTAGTATTCATATATCTTATCCTCTTGCTATTCTCATAATATCATTATTTACTATTGAGGTAGGTTTGTCAAGCCGTCAAAAGCTATAACAACAAAGCGAGTTTGTAAAGTTTTGTAACATGAAAGATTTTCGTATAAAAATATATGATAATTAAGTAATAAAAAGTGGTATTATATTACTGGACACAAGAAAAGGTACACAACCCAAAAGGACTGAATGAACGATATACGATTTCAAAACGATCTCGACAGATTAATCGAAGTATTACCTCAAAAAATTACAGACAAGGTTACACATGAATCATTGTCAGATGTTATTGAAATCGTTTTGGATATCGGGAGATTGCCTGAAATTAGGCACGCTAACGGCAAAATAGACAGTTTAAACTGTCCGCCTATTGAATATGCCGATTTAGACTACGTTACAGACCATATTCAGGAATTTACGTCTGATAACCGTTCAGGTATAGCAGGAACTTTGCACAGAATTAGTGCAATAAGAAACAGACAGGGACGTGTAATTGGTCTTACTTGCAGAATTGGGCGTGTAGTAACAGGTACAATAGCCTGTATAAAAGACTTTGTTATGCAAGGCAAAAGTATTCTGTTTTTAGGACGTCCCGGTGTCGGCAAAACAACAAAATTAAGAGAAATATCTCGACTTGTAGCAGATGAACTGGGCAAACGTGTTGTTATTGTTGATACATCAAACGAAATTGCAGGCGACGGTGATACTCCGCATCCTGCAATCGGCAAAGCAAGAAGAATGCAGGTAAGGCAACCCGAATTTCAAAAAGATATTATGATAGAGGCGGTTGAAAACCATACTCCGGAGGTTATTGTAGTTGACGAAATAGGTACTGAAGCTGAAGCACAAGCAGCAAGAACTATCGCTGAACGTGGTGTTATGCTTATTGCTACTGCCCACGGTCAAAGTTTGGAAAATCTAATTAAAAACCCTGCTCTCTCAGACCTTGTAGGCGGTATTCAATCCGTAACATTAGGTGATGATGAAGCAAAAAGACGTGCCTCTCAAAAAACTGTTTTAGAACGTGAAAAACAACCTACTTTTGATATAGTTATTGAAATTTTAGACAGAAATACACTTGCAGTCTATAAAGATGCCTCAGAAGCGGTTGATTATATCCTAAGAGGCTGGCCTATACGCCCTGAAATCAGAAAAGTTGACAAAACTTATGATAACAAACCGGCAGAAATAAAAGAAGAAGAACATATTGTTGCTGTAGAACCTCCAAAGGAAACTAATCAACAAATTATTGATAAAATAAATGAAGTTGACAGAAAAATTGCACAGCAAGACCCTGCCGACAGACTTAAATTTAGTTTTAACAGAAAAGACTATGTTAAAGAAGCTAAAAAGTTCAAAAAAATATATCTTTATGCTGTATCACGCTCTATTGTTGAAAAAATAATTGAACGACTTGATTTGAATGCTGAAATAACTAAAAATATAGATGATGCTGACTTAGTCATTGCACACAAAAACTTCGCAAAAGGCGGTGCAAAAATATTAAGTACGGCAAATAATTATCGTTTGCAAATATTTTATATAAAAACAAATTCAATGGCTCAAATTCAAAAAGTTGTGAAAGAGGCTCTTGATATTAGAGAATCCTCTCAAGCTTTGCAAGGTTATTATGATGATGCGGAAAAAGCTCTTGATGAAGCTAAAAATGCTATTGACAAAATTTTAGCCGGAGCAAGAAATATAGAACTTGCACCACAAAATCAACAAATTCGAAAATTACAGCATGAATTGGTTGAACAACACAACTTGGAAAGTGAAAGTATCGGCGAAGGTGCTGAAAGACACCTCAAAATTGTCGGTGGGCAAGATTTTAACGGTTAAAAATTTATAATTTGACTATATATTTCATAATCACTATGCCCCACATCTACAATATTAACTTCTCTGTAGGATGAGTATCCGTTTTGTGCAGGTTCTGTTACGAAATAATATACATCGCCCTCTTCGGATTTTCTCTCAATACTGTAAAGATAATGTCCTGCAAATATTGCTAACACGTTATTATGTTTTTTCAACATATCTGTATATAAATCAGCCCTGTATAAGTTATTCACAGAATTTTCACTCAGATCAAAAAGAGGAAAATGTTGAAAAATTATAGCTGTCTTATTTTTATTTTTTGTTAAAACTTTGTCTATCCAATTAACTGTCGTTTCTCTATAATAACCATTTTTAGACGGAATATGCTCTTTTACACCATCCGCAAAAATATATATATACTTTCCGTCTTTTACAATATAATTAAAGGATTTTTTTCTGTTAAATATTTTATAACCGTTTACATATTTTAAATATGTTTTTTTATCTAATCCTGCGGACTTAAAACAATCTTTATCACCTATCTCAATATAATAAGGAACTTTTATTTTCATTGTTAAATAAATAAATAATTTTAACAAATCCTCATTTGGACCACCAATATTATCTCCCGTAAATACAACAAAATCCAAATCCTTAGTATGATTTATTTTATCTATAGCTCGCAAATAATTATTTATTGAAGCATCATCCGGCATTAACTTTAAATCGGTAACCTGAATAAATTTAACATCCTTAGCCATAACAGGATTTGCAAAAAATAAAATTAATAATAGTGCATAAAAAGTATTAATAAATCTTTTCATATTTGATACAACCTTTAATTTGTGATAGACTAAAACATTATAACATAAGATTTGATTGGGAGATTATAATAATGACAAAATTTAAAAATTTTACAAACGAACATCCTGAAATATGTTCTATTATTTTATTGGCTCTGCTTTGCGGAGTATTTTTATTTTGGGGACTTAATTTCTATCCGCTGTTAGATGTTGATGAAACCAGATATGCTATCATGTCAAGGGATTTATCTAATTCAAAAGATTGGAATTTACTTTTATTAAATTCCGTTCCATTTTTAGAAAAACCACCTTTATATTTTTGGATGGTTGCTGCATCAATAAAAATTTTCGGCAGATTTAGCGAATTTGCAGTTAGATTTCCAATAGCTTTAATCTCTACATTTTTAGTATTTTTTACATATTTCTTTGGTAAAAAAGTTTTATCAAGAAAATTTGGTTTGATAAGCTCAATCATATTACTTACAAGTGTATTTTTCTTGATTTTTTCACACGTTGCTATATTAGATATGGTTCTGACAGTTAGTATTGCAAGTTCTTTATACTGTGCTTTTCTAACTTTTCATAACGAATACCGATATAAAAAATATTGCTGGTGGGGATTTTGGGCATTTGCAGGACTTGGTTTCTTAGCTAAGGGAATACTTGCTATAGCTATTCCGTTTACCGTTATGTTCTTATATTGCTTAATTACCAAAAATTTAAAAGAATTATTTAAACCGTTAAATATTCTTGTAGGTTTACTAATATTTTTATTAATATCAATGCCTTGGCACATCATTATGTTCAGAGATTATGGGTGGAGCTTTGTAAATGAGTACTTTATAAAACACCACTTCGCAAGACTATTAACCTCTGAAGCTCTTGGAAGAAAACACGGACTATTTTATTTTATTCCGGTATTTATCGTAGCATTTATGCCTTGGACATTCATTTTCTTGGCATCTATTACAGGCGGATGTAAAAGATTATATAAAAGATTTAAAGAAGCTCAAGGAAAATTTGCTGATAAAGTTAATGCGATGTTATTAACTAAAGATAAAAATCAAGAACTTCTATTATTTTCAACAATATTCTTTGTTGTTGTTTTTGCAGTAATGAGCTTCTCAAGTACAAAATTACCTACATATATTTTACCTTCTATACCTGCAGCAGCACTAATAACAGGATATTTTTGGTGCAAGTCTGAAAAAGAAGAAGAAAATAAACAAGCTATCAAGATGTCAACATATTTAGTTGCAATAATCTTTATTTTATCATCATTATTGGCATCTATAGCATATTTATTTTTACCTACAACCATCATGGAAATGCTAAATCCGTTTAAATATACTGTACTTATCGGATGCGCATTTGTAGGTATTTACTTAATGCTTCAATTAAAATCAAAACAAACTCTTTCTATATTCTCAGGATATATTGTAACAATGTTTTTTGTTATAACTTTTGCTGTAACAAATTTATTCAGCTTAATATATGCAGGAGGAGAGAATGAACTTGTATTGTTCTCAAATTATGCCAATACACAAGATACCAGACTTGTTACTTTTGATTTTGCAGTAAAACCAAGTACAAAAATCAATTATGGTGATTTTGTTTACTTTATAACAGATCAAAATTTTGAGCAATTATACTCTTTAGTTAAAAATAAAGGTATTCCTACATTTGTTATAGTAAAGAATAATCAGGTAGAAATGTATAACTACCAAGACAAACTTGATAAGTATTTATATATAGTTCAAAAGGGTAAAAAATATTCATTATACCTAAATAAGAAGATTCCTGAAAAAAATAAGCTTATTCTTTGGATAAAATAATCACGGATATTGGTAATTGTCAATGCTAAAATTGGCATGTTTTTACGTAAATTCATTAAATTTTCTTCATTAAGATTGTTAATGCCTCTTATATCCAATAGGATTAGGAGGCATGGTCAATTGTAAAAAAAAATCAGCATTTTTTTACTTGTAAAGCATGTCGCACCGACGTACTATAAAATTGTTGAAGGGAAAAGGAGATTATAGGGCATCAAGCAAAAGGGGTGGTGGCAAAATTAGAGATTTAAGGATAGCATAAGATTTTACAATAACGAAATTAAAAAAGATTTATTATCAAAATTATTAAATTAATGTATTTTAAACGGACAAGATAATCTTGGGAGATATCGGATAGTCGGAAACTTGCCGAAAGGCAAGTTTTTTCCTATATAATTAAAGTATGACAGAAAACAGAACTTCAAAAAAAATAATATCTATGATGTCAGGTACATCCTGTGATTCAATTGACGTAGGACTTTGTTTGGTAAAGCCTGATTTTAGCTGTACGTTAATTGATGCATATAACTATAAATATCCGCAAGAAATTCGACAAAGAATATTTAATGTATTTTTTAACGGAGCAAATATTGACGAACTTTGTAAATTAAACTTTCTTATAGGCGAATGTTTTGCAAATGGAGCTAATCAGCTAATAAAAAAACATGGAAAACCGAATTTTATATCCTCGCATGGACAAACCGTATATCACTACCCTAAAGACACACTTTTTGCGGGTTTATGTGAAAAAAGCACACTTCAAATAGGAGAACCTTCTGTTATAGCACAAAAGACAGGATGTCTGACAATTGCAAATTACCGAACCGCAGATATAGCACAAGGTGGTAACGGAGCGCCGCTTGTTTGCTTTGCTGATGAAAAATGGTTCAAACCATTAAATAAAAATATTGCAATTCAAAATATTGGCGGAATTGCAAATGTAACGGTCGTGTCAAAAAATTACGCAACTTTTGGGTTTGATACAGGACTTGGCAATATTATGATAGATTACTGTGCGAAAAAATTTTTTAATAAAGATTATGATAAAAACGGCGATTTTGCCTTACAAGGTAAAATCGCCGAAAGTTGGCTAAACTGTCTCCTTGAAGATGAATATTATTACAACGAGCCTCCAAAAACAACCGGCAGAGAATATTTTTCTGATAAATATATTGAAAATGCATTGAAATCAGCTCCAAACAACAAATTTGATATAATGGCGACTGTAACGGCTTTGACAGCAAAAACGATTGCACAAAGCTATGAAAGATTTGTATACCCTAACACAAGCATTGATGAAATAATCTTAGGCGGAGGAGGCGCATATAACTCTGCCTTAAAAAGATATTTAAAACAATACATCGGTGAAAAAGTTGAAATAAAAACTCACGAAGATTACGGAATATCAAATAACTATAAGGAGGTAATGGCATTTGCACTTTTAGGCTACTGTACTTATTATAAAATTCCAAATAATTTACCAAGCTGTACAGGCGCAAAAAAAGAAGTAGTAATGGGACAAATCAGTTATCCTTAATAAGAGTTCTTATTGCCATTGGGATATATTTTAAAACATCTGACGCAAGAACCGAATACTCTGTTAAATCTTTACCTGCAAGTTCACCCGCCAAACCGTGTAAATATACCGCAGTTTTACAAGCATCAAAAGATTTCATGCCTTGCGCCAGAAATCCTGCTATCATACCACATAAAATATCACCTGTACCTGCCTTTGCAAGTGCTGAGTTACCAGTATTATTAGTATAAATACTTAGTTTTTTTGAGCAAATTACTGTATTATGCCCTTTTAAAACAGTTGTACACTTATAATTTAAAGAAATTTCAGTTGCAGAATCTTCCATATTATTTAAAATATCTGAAATATCTTTGCCTAACAGTCTTGAAGCTTCCTTTGGATGTGGTGTAAGTATTAACCTATCCGGCAAAACCATTTTTCTAAATTTTGCCAACAAATTTATTCCATCTGCATCAAGAACAACCGGCAAATCTAAAATGGCAAGTTCTGTCATTATAGACTTGAACAATAATATTGCCGGAGTTTCGGTAGAAAATCCACAGCCTAAAGATACCACATCATAATTTTTAATAATATTTTTAGCCTGTTTAATAGGAACCAAGACTAAATCCGGTGTCATTGAGGCTACAGCCTGAAGCACGTTAGGCGTACTTGCAAGTGCAACATATCCGCAACCTACACGAAGTGCTGACACGCTTGATAAATACGCTGCTCCTGAATAATTTGGAGAACCTGCAATGTTCAAGACTTTACCAAAAGTTCCTTTATGTGAGTTTTGTTTTCTTAGTGGAAGCTTTATTTCGTCCATACTAACCCGCCTGTCTTATTGCTTCGTAAAGAACAATCGCAACTGAATTTGAAAGATTCAAACTTCTTTGTCCTTCTTTCATCGGTATAGTTATTGAATTTGCTCCGTCTGCGAACAATATATCCTCAGGTATACCTCTGGTCTCAGGCCCGAATACCAAAAAATCACCATCGTGAAATTCTGTATCAAAATAAGAAATTTTTGACTTTGTTGTTAAATAATAGAATTTTGAATTTTGAAATTGTTTTATCAACTCATCTAAAGTATCAACTCGATGAATATTAACACTATCCCAATAATCAAGACCTGCACGTTTTATATATTTATCTGACAAAGAAAAACCTAATTTCCCAACTAAATATAAATCCGCCCCCGTACAAGCACATAAACGAGCTATATTACCCGTATTTTGAGGAATTTCAGGCTCATATAATACGACATTAAACTTTTTAATATCCATTAATTCCATTATTTTTCTTCTTTTACAAAAAACTTTTTGCTTTCAAAAATAACAGGAACAGCTCTTAAAACACATAATAAAATTGCAATTTCAGCAGCCAACGCACCTATTATGACGAAACACCATGCCCAAACTTCAGGCATACCATATGTATAAGCAATAATAATGAAAGTAAATGCAACAGCTTTTGCAACGGCGTAGGCTATCTTCATAAATTTAGAACCGCAAATCCATTGGCATACTGTATCATTTAGCATACTGCCATTTCCAAAAGGAATTAACCCTTGTTCCAAAGCAACACTTCTTAAGCTGTCAGTTATAACACCCCTTGTAACAACAATCAAAGGGAATACAACAGGAACCCAACCCATGTGAGCAAACATAATCCAATAAGCATATTCGGCAATTCTATCGCCCATAATGTCTAAAACTGCACCTAATTTGCTTTCTTCTTTAAATTTTCTTGCAATATAACCGTCAAGCCCGTCAAAAGAAAAGGCGATTATTGTAAGAATTAAAGATGCAACATAAGCACCTGTACAATTTTTAAAATATAATAAACCTACTGCTATAAATACAATTATTATTCTTGAAATACTAATCAAATTAGCCATTTAAAGTCCTCCCCTATAAATTATTGTTTTGTTCTTGATAAAGCGAAATTACGTTGGTCAAGGCTTTTTAATTTACTATCACCAAGCATAATTTTTTCTGCTTCTTCAAGAATTCTTACGACACTAAATCCGTTATCTCCATCAGAACGAGCTTTAGTACCCTTTTCGCAACAAGCTACAAAATGCTGACATTCTAACTTTAACGGTTCAATTTCAAGGTAATCAATATGAATATCTGTTATAGAACCATCTTTTTTATTGTCAAAAACCTGCAATTTATTTTCTTGCAATGTATCATCTAAAATTGCAGTAGCTTTTGTACCTCTAACCAAAAATCTAACATGTTTCATTGGTGTTATCCAACTATCCGTAATCTGTCCTATAGCACCGCCTTCAAACTCAATAGACAAATGAGTTATATCCATAATTTCGTTTCTCTCGGAAGAACAGCCTACGGCAGAAATAACTTGTTTTGGTTCTTTTCCTATAACATAAGCCATCATTGAGACATCATGCGGAGCTAAATCCCACATTACGCTTCTGTCATTTTTAAAATAATTGACATTTAATCTGTCGCTCTGAGCGTAAACAATATCACCCAAAACATTTTCATCAACAAGCATTTTTAAACGATTTACGGCAGGGTGATACAAAAGTAAATGACCTACCATTAGGATAAGGCCTTTTTCTTCGGCAATTTTCTTTAATTCTTCCGCTTCTTTTGCAGATGTTGAAATAGGCTTTTCTACATATACATGGCGACCTGAATCTAAAACCTTTTTCACCATTTTAAAATGTGTATGACTTGGAGTAACAACGGCTACTGCAGTTATGTCTGGATTATTTAAAATTTCATCAAAATCTGATGTCGTATGCACACCCGAGTACTGTTCTCTAACTTTTTGC
>Ga0256405_10013105_pt1 | contig 10045 bp, 8 predicted proteins | sample RumenRJG_02DNA_FD_189096 | JGI IMG/M metagenome (GOLD analysis project Ga0256405, IMG submission 189096) | Bovine rumen microbial communities from Lethbridge, Alberta, Canada - RJG_02 | ecosystem: Host-associated > Mammals > Digestive system > Stomach > Rumen | place: Canada: Alberta | collected... | reverse complement strand
CATTTCCAATACCTGTCCGATGGACATCCTGGATGGAATCGCGTGAGGGTTAACAATTAAATCAGGCACCACACCAAATTCGGTGAATGGTACATCTTCAGGGGACAATATTAAACCGACAACCCCTTTCTGACCGTGTCTTGATGCGAATTTATCACCAAACTCTGGTTGCCTGGTATCCCTTACTCTTATTTTAGCTAATCTTGAACCTTCAACTGTTTCAGACAGTAACACTGCATCAACAATACCTTTTTCACCGTGTCTTACAGTGACGGAAGTTTCTCTTCTTCTATCTGCAACGGTACCGAAGTCTTCTTCCAAAAATCTTGGTGGTGAAGTTTTACCTATCAATACATCACCTGATTCCACATAAGATTCAGGGTTGACAACACCGTCTTCATCAAGGTTTCTGTATGCTTCTTCAGACCTGTATCCTTTGATGTTTTTGTCAGGCACTTCAAACTTGTCCACCTGACCACCAGCATATCTTTTCTCAGATGTATCATATGCTCTGAAGAATGAGGATCTTGCTAAACCTCTTTCAAGTGAACCCTTGTTGATAACCATTGCGTCTTCCATGTTATATCCTTCATATGACATCAAAGCCACAACAAAGTTTTGACCGGATGGTCTTAAATCATAATTAGTTGAATCGATAATACGTGTTTTAACAATAGGAGTTTGAGGATGGTGCAATAAGTGTGCCCTTGTATCGGTACGTAATGCATAGTTAGATACATATAATCCTAATGCCTGTTTTGTCATACCTGCTTCCATAGTATTCCTTGGAGAAGAATTGTGATCTGAGAATGGAATAATACCTGCACAGATACCTAGCATAGTGGCAGGGTCGATTTCCAAGTGAGTGTGGTCTTCATTTAACTCTGCTAAACTCATTGCAATATATGAGTTTTCCTCTTCCTCAGCATCCAAGTATTCAATAAGACCTTTGCTGATTAAATCATCCCATTTTAATTTACCGTTTGCTATTTTGTTTAAGTGATCTTCTTTTAAGAGAGGAGCACCATCTTCAACAATGATTAATGGCCTTCTTGCTCTTCCAGGATCGTTGAATATGTAGATTTCATCATTATCTTCATAATAAGTGATGTTCATTTCATATGAAATTTCACCGTTTCTTCTTTTTTCCCTCATTTCCTGAGTGAAGTTTTCAGGCTCATCACAGTATCCTAAAAGTTCACCGTTTATGTAGATTTTAGTCTTGTTTGGTTTAGGCTGGACAGATGGAGCAGGATTAACTGGTTTATACTCTTCCACTTCATCTTCCACAGCTTCAAGCTCACCATCATCTACCACATCATCTTCTTCTACAGCCTCAAGCTCACCGACATCTTCCAAATCATCTTCTTCAACAGCTTCAATTTCAGCGTTTTCTTCAGGAACTTCTTCAACAGGTTCAACACCGCCTTCAAAGATGTCTTCAGGGAAATTTTCAGTATAATGTTCCCAACTTTTCCTAGGTTCATCCTTAGCAAATTCCGCAGTAAATTCACTGTCCGCTTTTTTCTCATCAGTATTGAAGAACTCTTCAATTTCATCAGCATATTCATTTATTTTAATTGATAAAGATTCATCATTAGGTAATCCTTTTAATAATTCCATATGAGGTTTTACTTCATCATAGCAAACCACTTCTTCAAAACCAAAATAATAATAAGCTCTTTTTAATTTTGCATTAATTTTCTTAGCCAACATCTCACCTCCTTAAATCAACTCAACATCCATATTTTCAATTACGTCAATAATTTCCTGTTCGTCTGAACCTTCTGAAATATTACACAATAAAGCTAAGTTCTTTACCAAACCACAGTTAGGTCCTTCCGGAGTTTCGTTAGGACATATTTTACCGAATTGAGTTGGGTGCAAATCTCTTGCTTCAAAGTGAGGTTGACTTCTTGTTAATGGAGAAACGACACGTCTTAAGTGAGAAAGTGTACCCATGTAACTAGTTCTGTCTAATAATTGGCTTACACCAGCTCTTCCACCAACCCAGTTTCCGGTTGCAATTGCATGCTTAATGTTTTCGGTTAAAACATCACTACGAACTGCCTGCTTAATGGACAATTCCTTACCACGGGACAAGCTTCTTTCAAGCTGATAGCTCATATCTCTTGTCAAGTTTGTGAAAGCTACTCTGAATAAATCTTCCATTAAGTCACCAGAGACTCTGAGTCTTTTATTGGTATAGTGGTCCTTATCGTGAGGTTCTCTTTTTTGTTCAATGACTTCAAGTAACATTTCAGTCATTTCTGCTAAATAAATCGCTTTATCATAACATCTGTCTTCATCAGTACCCATATGAGGCAATAAATAACGGTTTACAACATCCTTAGCACGTTTTAAACGGTACTCTTTAGGCATGTTTTTAGCTACACGGTTACCGATGTATTTAATAGCAGCAAGTTGTAAATATTCTTTTCTTTCGTCTAAAGTCATTCCATCCATTTCTTTTTGATCTAATTTTAATGATTCGGCAGAAACTTGTAAATCGTCTGCAACCATCATCTGGAAATTATTATCATCAGAAATAGCAGTAATAATGTCTTGATCTGTAGACAATCCAAGAGCCCTTAATAGGATAACTAATGGTATTTCACCCGGAAGGTATGGGAATGAAATTCTTAAGAAAACTCCATTTTTACGTGGTTTTTTATATTCTAAGGTAATTCTTGCTCTGAAACCACTTTTGATTGAAGTAACGACTGCTTTTGCATGTCTTTCTTCAGGTTCTCCTAAACGTTCAAGGATAATTTTGTTTGGAGCAATTTCTTCCATTGTTACAACAGCTCTTTCAGAACCATTTACAATGAAGTATCCTCCTAAATCTTGAGGGTCTTCATGTTTTTCAATTAATTCTTCAGCACTTAAACCGTTGAGATGGCAAATGTCAGATTTAAGCATAACTGGTAATTCACCAATGTACACTTCTTCCAATTCATTATCTTCTCCTTCTTCATTTAAGGCCATTTCAAGGTACATGTCTGCAGAATAATTTAAATTTCTAAGTCTTGCTTCAGTTGGATCGATTTCACTACGTGAACCATCAGCTTCTTTATTTGAAGGTTTTTCAATACGCACTTTACCAGTTTTTAAAGTGTATTTACCATCATCTAAAGTAATAGGTTCTGTAATATCAATGATATTTTGAATCCTATTATTCACAAAATCATTGTATGATTTGATATGGTGGTCCACTAAATCATATTTGTCAAAAAATGCATCAACTAATTTCCAATTATTCTCTGTCATGGATATCCTCCAGCATTACGTAACGCAATAAAAATAATTAACTAAATAAAAATAAAACATAGCTAGGACTAGACCTAACAATTAACTAATTCATTTAATCATTATTCTTAATTTACTCATAACTATCTCCATTAAGATAATTCCTCTCAAACTAAGTTCAATTTATTATAATGAATTTCTTAAAAAACAAAAAAATACAGAAATTATACTATTATAAATTTCACAAATCTAAAATTATATTAAAAACGATTAATCTTCTACAATCCTATAAGTAACAAATACACCTGCGGTTTGACTTTCACGAGTAATTCTTAAAACATTTCCAGGTTCTGCACCTATAGTTTTAACGACCGGATCAGTAGATTTTATTTTAGGAAGATCTTTAAAATCATAATCAACTTCACTAAATTCATTAGAAATCTCTTCTTCAGTCATGATTTCATGCTTCGGTACGAGCATATGGTCTTGAATATCAATTTTCAAATTTTTTCCTCCAGATAGAAAAGTTAAAATATAAAATTAGAAACAGGCCTGACGGGAATTGAACCCGCGGCCGCTTGGTTAAAAGCCAAGCGCTCTGCCAGACTGAGCTACAGGCCTATACGATATAATATACTATTTAAGTTATGAGCGCCCTGGCCGGGATTTGAACCCGAGTCGCGGGCTCGACAGGCCCACATGATAGCCCCTACACCACCAGGGCATATGACCTAAATAGTAATAATACACTATTTAATTAATATAATCTTCATCATATATAAAGGTTTTGGAAAATAATATTATTTTCAAAAAAAATACATATGAATTCAAATAATTAAATTGAAATCCCGCCTGCCGGACTTGAACCAGCAACATTTGGATCTACAGTCCAACGCTCTGCCAAATTGAGCTAAGGCGGGACAATGGGTCCGCCCGGATTTGAACCGGAGTCTCAGGCTCCCAAAGCCCAAAGGATCGACCAAGCTACCCTACGGACCCACACACATAATGTATGTAGATAACATACTAATAATAATTTTATTTTACAAGTATATAAATGTTTCTATAATTTAACATATTTTTGAAAAATTTATAATAAAACTATAAATTAAAAGCCCCGGACGGGAATTGAACCCGCGACCACGAGATTACAAGTCTCGCGCTCTACCAGACTGAGCCACCGAGGCATCATGTTAAAATTTATAGAACACTAATAGTTATGTGAAAAGTTATTTAAATACTTTACTATAAATTGCAATATATTATTAAAATTTAAATAAGAATAAAATTATAATTAACAATCATGACAAATGAGGAAACTAATTTACTTAACCGTATCGATAAGACATTAAAAAACATCCGAGAAAAAAATGCATTAACACACTGCATAACAAATTCAGTTACAATAAATGACTGTGCAAATGCTGTACTTGCAATCGGAGGATCACCTTTCATGGCAGAAGATGCAGAAGAACTGGAAGAAGTCGTGACAATAGCAGATGTTTTAGTAATCAACATCGGAAAATTAAGTAAAAACCAAATTGAATCAATGAATATAAGTTCAAAAACCGCAAACAAAACAAACACCCCAATTATCCTAGATCCAGTGGGAGTGGGAGTGACTGAACTTAGAAACAACACCACAATGAATCTCATTGAAAACTATGATATAACTGCAATTAGAGGAAACATCAGTGAAATCAAAGCCATTGCAAAATTATCCGGAATTTTGGATGAAAGCAATACTGCAAAAGGCGTGGATGTTAATGCAGATGACATAATTACTGAAGAAAACCTAAAAGCCAACTGTGAATTAATAAGCAACCTTGCAAGCAAATTAAATACAGTGATTCTTGCAAGCGGCCCAATAGACATTTTAACCGATGGAGAAATAACCGTTGCAATAGACAATGGAGATGACATGATGCCTCGTATAACAGGCAGCGGATGCATGCTATCATCAATTGTCGGAAGTTGCATTGGAGGATCCAATCCTTTTGACGGAACATTGGTTGCAATACTTGCAATGAACATTGCAGGAGAAAGGGCAAGAGCAAAAGTGGATGAAAATGATGAAGGAACCGGATCATTTAGAGCATATCTAATCGATTACCTTTACAAAACAGACAGTGAAACTTTAATAAACAAAGCAAACATCAGGATAATATGAATAAATTAGATTTGTCATTATACCTCGTTACCGACAAAAGTGACGATGTGGAAAGATTTTTAAAAACAATAGAAGAATCCATACAAGGTGGAGTGAGCGTTGTTCAGATACGTGAAAAGACAGCCGATACACTAGACTTCTATAACCTTGCGTTAAAGGTTAAGGAAATAACCACAAAATACAATGTTCCTTTAATCATTAATGACCGTGTTGATGTGGCATTGGCAATTGATGCCGATGGAGTTCATGTTGGCCAATCAGACATGCCCTGTGACGTTACAAGAAAACTGGTTGGAGACGATAAAATCGTCGGTGTTTCAGCAGCAACCATTGAGGAAGCACAAAAGGCTGAAAGGGATGGTGCAGATTACATTGGCACTGGTGCAGTATTTCCAACTGCAACAAAAGATGATGCTCCAAGCATTACAAAAAAAGAATTAAAAGAAGTTGTGGATTCCATTAACCTACCAGTCGTAGCTATTGGGGGAATAAACTTGGACAATGCAAGTGAGTTAACTGATACTGGAATCGCAGGATTATCTGTTGTTAGCGCAATTATGAGCTCAGATAATCCGAAAGAATCTTCAAAAAAGCTATTAAATATTTTTAATAGCTAATTTTTACTATTTTTTAAAGCTTCAACAGCGGCTAAATCCTTGCTTGCAAGCATGCTTATACAAGCTCCACCACCACTACTTAAATGACTCATCTGATCTTCTAATCCAAGTCCTGCGGTAGCAGCTGCAATGTGACCTCCGCCGATGAGTGAAAATCCTTCAGATTTAGCGATAGCGTTGATTAAGTCTTCTGTTCCCATAGCAAATTTAGGGTCTTCAAATACTCCTGCAGGACCATTAGCAAATATTGCCTTTGCGTCCCTGATTTCTTTTGCATAGTAATTGATTGTTTTTACCCCAATGTCGAAAATTGCCTCGTTTGGAATTTCAGTATAGTCAATGTCTACACGCTGACCATCAATTTCACATGCCACATCGATTGGGTATTTTACCTTATCTCCAAATCTGTCAATCAAGTCTTTTGCCTTATCAACCATGCCCTCATAGCCTCTGCTTGCTATGAAATTCCTGTTTACTTCTCCAATGTCTGCGCCGGATGCCCACAATACAATGTTACCAACAATTCCGGTTGTTAAAATTGAATCTGCGGTTCCATTGCTTAAAACGTTTTCCATCACATCTATTGAATCATCAGGTTTCATTCCTCCTAAAAGGAAAACACATGGGTGTTCCACATTATCAAGTGCATCCTGAATAACTGTCAATTCCTTTTCCATAACTCTTCCTGCTGCGGAAGGAGTGTTCACAGTAAATCCCACTAATGATGCCTGTGACCTGTGTGCGGCAGCAAATGCATCATTTACATAATAATCAATTAATGGAGACAATTCCCTTACAAGGATTGTTTTTGATTGTTCCAATGGAGTTCTTGAAAGTGTCTCTTCTGAGAAGAACCTTACGTTTTCAAGCAAAAGTATTTCATGAGGCCTTAATGATTTAATAGCTTCTTTTGCGGAAGCTGAGAACAATGAATCAACATATTTCACTCTTAAGTTTAAAATATCGGATAATGCTTCCGCATGCTGTTCAAGTGTTGTGAAATCCTTTTTACCCGGACGAGATTGGTGTGCCAGAAGCACGACTTTAGCGCCTTTGTTTGACAATTCCTTAATTGTTTGAGCGTGCAGCTTTAATCTTGTATCATCAAGAATTATTCCTGAACCCGGGTCAACCGGTGAGTTGACATCAATTCTTACAAGAACGGTTTTATCTTCAATATCAAAATCATCAATTGTGTTAAATTTTTTAACCATTTTCTCACTCTATAATTTACTTACTAAATCAAGCAAAGCATCCTTTGGACTTTCGGCCTTAATAATACCTGATGCGAGCAATACTCCATCTGCGCCTAAATCCATAGCTGCTTTCATATCATCACCAGTGGTTATTCCTGCACCACATAATACCTTAATGTCTTTATTAATTGCTTTAACTTCACTTACAGTGTCTTCAACGACTTCAGGCTGTGCTTGAGAAACAGGTATTCCTGTACCTATGAGTTCAGGTGGCTCGACAGCAACTGCCGTTGGCGCAAGTGTTGCCACTGCTTTTGAAGTTTCAATATTGTTGGTACACACACATGATTCTATATCATTGGCCTTGCACATCTTAACGACCTCATCAATATCTGCCAATTTCATTCTTTGCTCTGAATGATTTATTAATGATCCGCTTACTCCTGCCTTAATCAGGGCGTCAATCAGGTTTGAGCCTGTGTGTCCTCCCGGAGTGATTGGGTCTATGTGCTGTGCAAAAATAGGTAGGGAAGCCTCTTGGCTTATCCTGTAAATATCTGCTGCCTGTGGAGCCGCAACCATTGTGATTCCAGATTCGCTGGCAGCACTTTCTAAGTCATGTGCAAGCTTTAAAGCATTTGCACCACTTGATTCTAAATAAGTTTTATAATTTAATATTACTATTGGAGTGTCCATAATTAATCCCACAATAACTTTATAGTATTAATATTTATTTTACTTCATTAAATAAATTTTTGATTAGAAATCCTTTTTTCGGCCAGCTCAATGTATTCCTCTTTAATGTCGTATCCGATATATTTTCGATTATTTTGAATTGCTGCAATACATGTGGTTCCGCTTCCGCAGAACGGGTCAAGAACCACATCTCCCTCGTAGCTGTATAGTTTTATTAATCTATGAGGTAATTCTACTGGAAAGGGTGCTGGGTGGCCTATTTTTTTGGCGTTCACTGCAGGAAATGTCCATATGCTTTTTGTCCATTGTATGAATTCGTCACGTTCTATTGTGTCTCGCTTTTCCTGTTTCTTGTTTTTCGAGTAGGATTCCTTTGAAAATACCAGTATGTACTCATGGAAGTCGCGCAGGACAGGGTTTGATGCTGACATCCAGCTTCCCCATGCGCATGACCCTCCGGCACTTGCGGACTTGTCCCATATTATTTCGCCGCGCATCAGATATCCCAAATCAATCATTATCTCAATAATCATTGCATGCAACGGTATATACGGCTTTCTTCCTATGTTTGCTATATTAATGCATGCCCTTCCTCCAGTCACCAGCTTGTCATATGTCTGGCTTAAAACGTTTGTCAGAAGAGTTGAATATTCCTCCAATGTCAAATCATTGTCATATTCCTTTCCGACATTGTATGGAGGGGAGGTTATCATCAGATGAATGCTGTTGTCTGGGATTTCATCCATCGCTTCACTTGACTTGCAGTACAGCCTGTTCACGTCATTTTCATCAATTTCAGCTTGCTTATATTCGATGTTTTTTGGTATCTGAAAGTCGGTGAACAGCTTTGAGCTGTAGAATTTTTTTGAGCTGTGGGATTCCCTTACTATTGAACCGAAATTTGTTGTCTGTGTTTTTCTTGCCAAATAAATTACCTCTTTATGAGATTTATGAATTTCAATCCTTTTTCCTCATAGGTTTCTTCTTTGTTGGCGATTTCTATCATTTGTCCTAGTGTCTCTGGTGTTTCCATACTTGAGAAAAAATTTAATTCCTGTTTAAATAATTGGTTCAATGTCATATTTAATTCCTCTATATTGTCAAACCTGATGAACCCGTCATGGTGGCTTCTCTTTCTGGTGTTTCCATGATTGAGAGGGAATGGGTTCACTGACCAGAATCCCTGTATTATCCCGGCTTGCCTTAGATAATCCGCCTTCTTGCAGAATCCGTTTGACAATGGCGCATTTCCAAGAATCACCAATGGTATTTTTGAGGATTTGAAGCTGGATACTCTAATGTCTATGCATTTTCCTATTGCTTTTAGCACGGAATCCGAACGTGTGAAGCTTGGTCGTCCCTGGTGTGTCCTGTAATCACCGATTTCACGGATTTGTCCGGTTTGTTCATCATATTGCCAGTTCCATACCAAAGACATTTTAACTTCAAAAATCAGCTTCACATCTTCCGGCCTTAAGACTTTCCTGCTGGATGTTGCTATCACTATGTCTGCCGGAGACTTATGGGTTATTCCGATTGCCGGGATTTGTGCCTGCTGAACCACGTGCAGTCCGCTATCGTTTAGAATGTATTTGAGCAGGTCACTGACCCATTTTTCGGTATAGTTTCCAATCAGAGAATTTCTTGCCTGCAAGGTGGATTTTGCACCATCATATCCCTTTGGCCAGTATGCAACATATCTGCCATCATCGGTTCTGTAGAACAGCTGCTGGTGTGATGCGAAATTTTTTGATTTGTCGAAGAATATTTTTTCTTGTTTTTTGCTCCATAATCTCATACTAAATACTATTATTATTAAACATATAAATATATTTTAGAATTTTACATGACAATTTGTTCAATAAAAAGCAATATTGCCTTCAGTGTGTAAAAATTATATAGTACAAAAACTAAAAATAACTTTGATTTCATGTCATTCAATAAAAACCAAATCGAAAAATTAGAAAAAAGTGGATACAGATTCGTTGGAACACACGGTCACGCAGCAGTTAAAACCTGCCATTGGACACGTCAAAGCATAGTGGACAAAGGAGTTTGCTATAAGGAAAAATTCTATGGAATCAAATCACATAGATGCCTGCAGATGTCACCGGCAG
>Ga0256405_10013103_pt1 | contig 10046 bp, 3 predicted proteins | sample RumenRJG_02DNA_FD_189096 | JGI IMG/M metagenome (GOLD analysis project Ga0256405, IMG submission 189096) | Bovine rumen microbial communities from Lethbridge, Alberta, Canada - RJG_02 | ecosystem: Host-associated > Mammals > Digestive system > Stomach > Rumen | place: Canada: Alberta | collected... | reverse complement strand
CCGTCGTACAGGAAGGCTCGTCCAGCCTGAATACCGTCGCCCTCACCGGAGAAAGCGTACCACGCAGCGTCAAACCAGGGGACGACATCCTTTCCGGCTGCGTCAACCTCAGCGGGGTCGTCAAGGCCAGGGTCACCCGGGAATTCGGGGAGAGCACGGCATCAAAGGTACTGGAACTGGTAGAGAGCGCAGGTGAGAACAAGTCCCGCAGCGAAAATTTCATCAGCCGGTTCGCCAGGATCTACACCCCCATAGTGGTCGCACTGGCAGTCCTGACCGCCATCCTTCCTCCCCTCCTGTTCTCCGGGCAGGCTTTCGTAACATGGATATACAGGGCGCTGACCTTCCTGGTCGTATCCTGCCCATGCGCCCTTGTGATTTCCGTGCCGCTGACCTTCTTCGGAGGCATAGGCGGAGCCTCCCGCAAGGGTATCCTGATAAAAGGATCAAACTTCATGGAAACACTCTCGAAGGTCCGGACCATCGCCTTTGACAAGACAGGTACCATCACCTGCGGGGTATTCGACGTCACGGCAATCCATCCCGACCTCATCGAAGAACGCGAACTCCTCCATCTCGCGGCCCATGTGGAAAGATACTCCACACATCCGATAGCCGTCAGCCTGAAAGAAGCCTATGAGGATGAGAACGACGGATGTTCGGTCGAGGACATACAGGAGATTGCGGGTAAAGGGGTTACGGCAGTTGTAAACGGAAGGACCGTCAGCGTCGGGAACAGCGCCCTGATGGATTCGGTCGGCGCGCAGTGGCACCCCTGCCATAAATCCGGGACAATAGTGCACGTGGCGATCGACGGGAAATATGCAGGGCACATAGTTGTTTCCGACAAGGTAAAAGAGGATTCCGCAGCGGCAGTCACGGCACTCAGGAAAGAAGGCGTATCCCGCCTCGTCATGCTCACCGGAGACAAGGAAGAGGTCGCTGAGGAAGTCGCCCGTGAAGTCGGTATCGGGGAATGCCACGCAGGCCTCCTGCCGGCCGGGAAAGTGGCGAAAGTCGAGGAACTCATCCGGGAGAATACCTCAGGGACGATGGCATTCGTCGGAGACGGGATCAACGACGCTCCTGTCCTGGCAAGGGCCGACGTAGGAATCGCCATGGGAGGACTCGGTTCCGAGGCCGCCATCGAGGCCGCCGATGTCGTAATAATGGATGACAAGCCTTCCAAACTGGCCGTCGCCATCTCCCAGGCCAGAAGGACACTCAGGATTGCCAGGGAGAACACATGGTTCGCCATAGCCATCAAGGTGGGAGTCCTCCTCCTCGCCTTCTTCGGACTCGCATCCATGTGGATGGCGGTATTCGCCGATGTCGGTGTCACCGTCCTGGCGGTCCTCAACGCGACAAGGGCCCTTAAATAATCACGACAGAAGCCTTTTTGATTCCTTTCGAGACGGCAGAGACTTCAATGGCTCCCGGCCCGGTACGCCGGACGATGACTGACGCTTTGCCATGGAAAGCGGGAAGGGAATGGCTGTAAAACGGAACATGGGAAGTGGGGTCCCCCGCATCGGAGGCAACGATGTATCCTGGGCCTTTCAAACTGAATTCCAAGAGGTTGTCCGCATCCGGAACAAGGATGTCCCTGCGGTCCAGGATTTCCACGTTGACATAAATCAGGTCGTCTCCTGCATAGTCTACGGAGGCGACCGCCTTGGAAGGCCTTCCGGCGGTGACCTGGAAATCACGGGCCCACTCCCGGCCCTCCTTGTAGGCAATGACCTCGATCTTTCCGGGCTGGTATGCCACATCGTCCCAAACTACCCGGTAGCCGTCCTTCTTCTTTCTTCCATAAGACCTGCCGTTGACGAAAAGTTCCGCCTCATCCCCTGATGTATATACATGGACAGGCGTCACCTCCCCTTCCCTGCCAGGCCAGGTCCAATGAGGAAGGATGTGAGCAACGGGCAGTTCCGGGCGCCAGCGCGTCTGGTACAGCCAAAAACGGTCTTTGGGGAAGCCAGCGAGGTCCATGATGCCGAAATAAGAACTGCGGGACGGCAGGGGGACGTTTGCTATCTCCTGTCCCCAGCCCGCAACCATTTTGCGGTAGGCCTCCCTCTCCTCTTCCGTGTGGAAGTTGGTCAACACCGAAGGGTCCATGTTGAAAGGGGTCGGCTCACCCAGATAGTCATAGCCCGTCCACACGAATTCTCCGGCACACTCCGGGACCTTATCCTCGAATTCCCATTCATAATCCGGGCTGGATGCCCAGCGCGGGGCGTACAGGTCATATGAACTGACCTGGAAAGGAGCCTCCATGTCCCATCCTTCCCCCTTTTCCTGTCCTACGGGGAAACGGTAATATCCGCGGGTTGAAATGCACGACGCAGTCTCCGAGCCGTAGACAGGCTGCCCCGGATGATTCTTCACGAACTCCCCGTAGAGGTGCGGCTTGTAATTGAAACCATATACGTCAATGGTCGCGGCATACGGCTGGGAAGCAGCCCAGGGATTGTCATTCCCGGCTGTCGTCGGCCTGGTGGGATCTTCCCGATGGCAGATATCGGTGAGCATCTGCGGGATCCACCAGCGGGCTGGATCTCCCTGCTCCCCGCATTCGTTGCCAATGCTCCAGGCAATGACCGACGGATGATTGCGATCCCGGCGGATCATGGACACAAGGTCTTTCTCAACCCACTCGTCAAACAATATGGCATAACCGTTGTCTTTCTTGGGCCAGGTCCATGTGTCCGTGAGTTCATCGATGACCAGGAAACCCATCCGGTCGCAAAGGTCCAGGAATTCCGGGGCGGGAGGATTATGACTGGTGCGGATGGCATTGCAGCCCATATCCTTCAGCCTCCTGAGACGCCTGATCCAGGCATCGTCGTTCCACACCGCACCGAGGGCTCCTGCATCATGATGGAGGCAGACACCTTTCAGGAAGGTCTTCACCCCGTTGAGGTAGAAACCGTCGGGGCGGAATTCCGCTTCCCGGATACCGAATGGCGTCTCATATACCTCCACGCCGGCACCTTCGCCCTCAACCGTCGTCCGGGCGACATACATGTCAGGGTTCCCGGGCGACCACAGGTGAGGAGAATCTATCACGAATTCCTGGGGGACTACCCGTCCGTCGTAAACCTGCTCCACGCTCTCTGTCCGGGCGACAGGACGGCCGTTGAATATAACCTGGGTCCTGACGATTGCCTGCACCGGTTTGTCCGAACGAAGGGTAAGTCTCTGACGGACAGTTGCCTTATCTCCACGGACGCTTGTGGTTATACAGCTGCCCCAGTGAGCGACGGCCGTTTTGGCCGCATACCTCAACCAGACATTCCGGTATATTCCCCCGCCGGGATACCAACGGGAACTTTCCGGCTTGTTGTCAAGACAGATCTCGATCCGGTTGTTTCCAGGCACGAGAAGGCCTGTAAGGTCCACCGACCAGGATGAATAGCCATACGGCCAGCCCCCGGCCTTCTTCCCGTTCACGAAAACCTCGGCATTGGAAAATGCTCCGTCTACTTCCAGGGAAACGGTTCCCTTCAGATCTTCTTCACTGACAGGAAGGTCTTTCGAGTACTTCGCCTTTCCCCACCAGGCCAGTTTGCCGGTCTCGCCGGGATACTCCTGTCGGAAAGGACCCTCGACTCCCCAGTCGTGCGGAACGGACAGGATGCGTTCAACACCGTCCTTGGAGAATGTCCACCCGTCATTCCATGAAACCCTGCCGGACGGCTGGGATGATGCTGCCAGGCAAAAAGCCAGAAGGGGTACAAGGATCGAAATCTTTTTCATCTGCATCTGCGTCTTGTAAGTATCTTGCCGGAAAAGACCGGCCGGTCCTGCAATATACGATTTTTTCCAATTTTTATTATTACTTTTGCACCGTTTACAAGGCCCGGGTGGCGGAATGGTAGACGCGATGGACTCAAAATCCATTGTCCTTTAAAGATGTGCGGGTTCGAGTCCCGCCCCGGGCACAAGTAAGAGCTAAACTTCTGATGAAAAAGTTCATCATCTCCTTCTCCACCTTGCTTATCTGCCTTGCTGCTACGGCCCAGGGATACTGGAACCAGGGCCTGCAGATTATGCCGCTGCGTATTCCCGTGGGTAAAAATCCAGAATTCATGGACCTGAACGGTGACGGAAGGCAGGATGCCGTCAAAAGCTACATCTATGATGATATCGCCATCCTCTGGCTGGATGAGGATGGAAACATGAAAGAGGGCGACATAGAAGGCGACACAGTGAACGACTGCCTGCTGGTAGACCGTAATTGGGATGGAAAATATGACCTCATCGTCAAATGGGCCGACCAGACGGGCAACGGCAAGGCCGACCTGAACCTGATAATAGAATACCCGCGCGACGGCATCCACAACATCAACTATATGTATGTCCTGGACGACGACGGCGACGGGGTGTTCAACTATTTCGACTGGAACATCTTGACCCTGTCCTGCTGGGAAAAGAACGGCATCAGCGATTTCTATACCGACTACAGCGGTAATTCCACCTTCCTAAAGACACACCGCAAGCCCGACGGGATGCAGGATCTGCGCTTCCAGTGGGAGAATCCGTTCATTTTCTACGACTACGACGGCGACGGCCTGAGCGAGATGGCTGTGCGGTTCTGCGACGGGCAGCAGCCTGACAAGGAGGCCGAGGCCGCCGGCTATGACCTGATGCAGCACCAGGGCTGGATGCACTGGTTCTCGATGGGCATAGATATGGACAATGACAACGCCGCGGGCAATGACTTTGACTTTGACATGACCCTCAACTACAGGGGCGAAAAAGCCATCGACTACCGCAGCCTGTCCCATCCGCTGCGCAACATGCGCGGCCTGCCCGAGGCGGACAGGTTTTTCCCTGACCCCCGCTACCGGCTCCTGACAGAGCTCATATATCCCGACCGCAACCAGGCTTTCAAAGTCGGCTTCTCCGGCAAGTGGAAACGCGCCTTATTCGTCTGGGACGAGGACGACGATTGCGGACGCTGGGAACGGGTGGAGCTCTACGACAACATGGATGCCTTCAAGACTGGCGGCAACCAGGGCGGTCTGGACAACAACCCACAGGCTGACGTAACCGGCGACAGGGGCGAGTGGGACGAAGATTTCTCCGGAGGCGGCGATATCTATATCGGCAGGTTCGACGGCAGGATCCACCTGTACGGCGCCGAGAGGGGCGTGTGGCGCATTGACCAGAACACCCGCTACTATCAGGGCTTCAACCGCAGCTGGCAGAACACCGCCCCCGACCGATTCGCCACGGTGGAATATCTGGATGGGAACGGCAACGGATTCCTGGACTGCGTCCAATATGACCTGGACGGCGACCACCGGTACGAACTCACGGTTTCACTGACTGAGCTCGGCCTGGACGACAGTTGCGAGGTCCTGGATGTGTCTGAAATGAAATACAAAGACTACACCCGCCTGTTCAAGAAGGTTTCCGACGGTATGTGGGACCGTGCCCGGACAGCCCTTAAGGTCGCCGGCAAATACGGCCTCGAGCTGCACTGGTATGCCAAACTGCAGGACGCCCACAGCCTTCGCGAGAGATACCACAACGGCTGGTGGCTTCAGTTCTACATCTACAAAGACCTGGAGGACAGGTTCATCCGCTCAGGCGACACCGAGAGTCTCAGACGCCTTTCCCGTGCCTACTACTCAGGCAACTGGAAGGAAATGCTGTAGGACGTCTCCCGGACGTCATCAAGCCCTGCCTTACTCCGTAACAACCGCCATGGAAAGCGGCGGGAGTTCAAGCGAACCACTGCCGAGCATAGTTTTCTCCCCGTCCGGAGACAGTGCTACCTGCTTGCCTTCAAGCGACGTACAATGGACAGTGCGGGATTCCGGATTCCAGTTCACCAGGAAATGGGCCCGGCGGCCTTTGTATCCGTAGCTGGCCGTTAGGACATCAGGTACATTGACTACCCCGGCATCCGTATAAAACGGAGTCATGCTGCATTCGATGGCGAGCGGGTGCAGGGTACGTCCAAGCTGCAGGAACTCCGGCATCGCCTTCCTCCATCCTGTCAAGGTCCTGATCAGCGACAGTGCCGCCTCCCTGTCCGGACGATATTCCGGCGAGAAATCCCTCTGCCCCCAGGCCCACTGAATGTTCCCTTCATCATCTATCACCACGGTCAGCACGTCTCCCGCCAGGAAGGAATATGCCAGACGGTACTGGAAAATGCCGGGAGTCCTGCGGCAGTCGATGATCGTGTCGCCGCAGACATTGTTCCCCATGAAATTGGTCACGTATCCATGATAGATGTAGGAATACAGGGGAACAGGGATTCCACCGCTGAAATTGAGTCCGTTGCGGTCGTCGGAGAACAGCAGGTTGGGAATGAATGCCTCTGCGGCCGCGCTTTCGCACCCGAGAACAAGTCCTGGGTTGTCTTTCAGTATCCAGGAGTATATCCCGTTCGCAGCCTCGGTCTCCCATTTTCCGGGAGTGAAAGGATGGGAATGGCTACGCGAACAGCACATGTACGGCGTACCTCCGTGGTTCTGGTCCATCATCTGGATGTAATCCACGCCGGCCGAACGGATTTTTCCTATTTCATCATGAAGGGTCTTGGCAGTAAAATCCCTTGAGGGACACAGGTCATAACCGCTTCTCTGGCCGGTGCATATCTCGGAAAGCGGCAGACTCCCGTCAGGGGCCTGACACATCTCTTTGCCAAGGTCCATGGCCGCGAAAACCGCAGACTTGTCATAATCAACAAGGTTGCTCTTCTGGGTCCATCCCATTCCGCTGCAATACACACCTACGGTCCCTCCGATTGCATGCATCCTGTCAACGAATTCGCGAAGGGCCGTCTCTCCTCCGTAAGGCGGCCACACATATGGAGGCGCCCAAGGGGCCGTGCCCTCCCAGTGCATCAGGAGAGCCATGACCGGCGCTCCTGTCTGTTCCGAGAAATCTTCCATGAAAGGAAGGGCATTCACATACGGGAACAGTTTGTTCGGAGACATGTCATCCATGTCGTGGTGGCCGCGGACGCAGTATGTCAGTACCACGAACGGATCCGTGTACCATTCCGGCAAAGAAGTGTTCTCCTCTATGGGAACGAACCCTTCATGACATGAATCGAACCAGTCCCTGTAAATATCTGCGGCAGAATGCCATGTCCCTTCGAAACAGCCAAGCACCGTCTCATCGGAAGACTTGTAGGAACCCTTCCCGGAGCCAGGGTACAGCCTTATCTGGAGACGGATTCCGCCGTCGGTCTTCCGGAAATCTATCTGACGGGTATTGCGGGCCTGGTCATGGGCTCCAAAATACACCCCACCCTTCCCTGTTACCTGAGCCAGGAAAGGAGTGGAAACCATCCCCGGGCACATCGCATAATTGCCCCGACTCGGGTATTCGGGCTCTATGTATTTATGTTTTGAAGCATCCGTGTAGAAGGCTCCCTCATTGTACGGCCACAGGATGCCCTCATCCTCCGAGGAAGTTTCCCTGACGCTTATGCATGGATACTCCATCCAGTCAATCTGGGTCCCGGTATCCACCTCCATCGAGAAATGGAAAAGGCCGTCATTCCGGTCCGGCCTGACCGAAACCGACACCTTGAAATCCTGACCGGGGAAATCCGAATAAACAAACCTGACCGTCTTTCCCTTTTTTGAATATGCGCAGTTGCCTGCATCACGGGAGTCTTAGCATGAGAAACTGCCGTCATCATTGCAGAAACGGAGACGGAAAAGTGGCTCCGTCCGGTCTGAAAGAAGGTTTTCCTCTTTACCGAGATAGACGATCGAACCGTCTGTCCTGTCCATAGCAAGGGTACATCCGTCAATGACCGTTACAAGATTTTCTTCCTGCCTGCATGCTCCGATAAGCAGGGTCAATGCCATAATGAGAAATAATCCGGTATTTGCTTTCATAATACAAATATAGCACATAATAGCGGATTTATTTCCACGGCTGTCTGGTACAAGAGAATAAATATTCATAAAAAACGATAAATATTAAATATAATTGAATATTAATTGCTTTTCTTCAGATTATTGCCTACATTGTTGCCGAAAGGACAGGACTCCCGGTCCATATAATCTAAAAACCGCTCTATGACCATAAGTGAAGATTTTTTCGGCAGGATGCTGGCAAGGACTGGTGAAGCGAGGAGGATTCTCGCCAGGCCGCTCACATATTGTGAGAAAGTCCTTTTTTCCCACCTGTCTTCCATGGATGCCCTGGAGGAAAACCCCAAAAGGGGACAGGCATACATGAACTTCTCACCGGACAGGGTGGCGATGCAGGATGCTACCGCCCAGATGGCCCTCCTCCAGTTCCTCAATGCCGGAAAAGACTCGGCGGCAGTCCCCGCATCGGTCCACTGCGACCACCTCATCACCGCAAAAGACGGACAGGAAAAGGATCTTCCGGCAGCGGTTGAAACCAACAAGGAAATCTATTCCTTCCTGAAGGATGTATCCCTGAAATACGGTATAGATTTCTGGGCTCCCGGAGAAGGGATAATCCATCAGGTTGTCCTTGAAAATTACGCTTTTCCCGGCGGCATGATGATAGGGACTGACTCGCACACCCCGAATGCGGGAGGACTTGGGATGGCTGCAATCGGTGTCGGAGGAGCGGATGCCGTCGATGTCCTCACCGGCCAGGACTGGGAACTGAGACTGCCTCGCATCACCGGCGTGGAACTCACGGGGAAACTCAGCGGATGGGCTTCTCCCAAGGATGTGGTCCTCACCCTGCTGGAAATGCTTTCCGTAAAGGGCGGGACCGACAGGGTATTCGAGTATTTCGGTGAAGGAGTCCCCTCCATTTCTGCGACCGGAAGGGCTACGATCTGCAACATGGGAGCCGAACTTGGCGCGACATTCTCCATCTTCCCCTACGACTGCCGCACCGGAGAATATCTCAGGAAAACCGGGCGCACGGATATCGCCGGAATCTGTGATTCCGTATCAGGAGAACTCAAAGCTGACGACGAGGTTCTGAAGGACCCTGAAGCTTTCTACGATAATGTAATACGCCTTGACCTCGGGAGCATTGAGCCACACCTCAACGGTCCCTTCACCCCCGATGCCGGACATGGGATATCTTCAATGAAGGTTTTCCTCCGCGAAAGCGGGATTCCCTCCAAGGTTTCGGCGGCACTCATAGGCTCTTGCACCAATTCCAGCTACGAAGACCTCTCCAGGGCTGCTTCAGTCCTGCGGCAGGCCATCGAAAAAGGCATCCGGGTCAAGACTCCCCTGCTGGTCAATCCAGGTTCCGAACAGGTTCTCAAGGTGGCCCGCGAAGAGGGCCTGATGGACATCTTCGAAAAGGCGGGAGCAAAGGTAATGACCTGTGCATGCGGGGCCTGCATCGGCCAGTGGGCAAGGTATTCCGACGCGTCCGAAATGGCTCCGAATACCATCGTAACCTCTTTCAACCGCAATTTCCGGTCCCGCGCGGACGGGAATCCCTCCACCTATGCTTTCGTGTGCTCCCCGGAGACGGTAGCCGCGATTGCCGTTGCCGGGAGGCTTGACTTCAACCCGGATACCGACCCGGTCGAGGACGGGGCCGGCAACGAAGTCCGGCTCTCCCCTCCTCTGGGAGACGTCTTTCCGAAAGGAAACATCACCGAAGGCCCGGGGAAGGGCAATCCCGTGGATTTGAACGGAAAGGATTCCATCAAGATCGATATAGCTCCTGATTCCCAAAGGCTTCAGCTTCTAGATCCATTCCCCGCATGGGACGGCGGGAATCTCACGGGGATGAGGCTTCTGATGAAGGTGAAAGGAAAATGCACGACCGACCATATCAGTCCGGCCGGCAAATGGCTGAGATTCAGGGGCCATCTGCAGAACATCTCCGCAAACCTCCTCTCCGGTGCCACAAACGCGTTTACGGGAAATGCAGGAGAGACCCTCAACCCTTTGACGGGCGAATACGGCAGCGTTTCCGCAACAGCTTCATTTTTCAAGTCACAAGGCATCTCCTCCGTCATCGTAGCCGAAGACAACTACGGAGAGGGGTCGAGCAGGGAACATGCAGCGATGGAGCCGAGGTATCTCGGTGTCAAAGCCGTAATTGCC
>Ga0256405_10013102_pt1 | contig 10046 bp, 10 predicted proteins | sample RumenRJG_02DNA_FD_189096 | JGI IMG/M metagenome (GOLD analysis project Ga0256405, IMG submission 189096) | Bovine rumen microbial communities from Lethbridge, Alberta, Canada - RJG_02 | ecosystem: Host-associated > Mammals > Digestive system > Stomach > Rumen | place: Canada: Alberta... | reverse complement strand
CGGGGCGCGCTGATGGACGATCCCAGACTGACGGAGATCGCCGGACGGTTGGGCAAATCCGTGGCTCAGCTCTGCATCCGCTGGGTGCTCCAGCATGGCGCCCTTCCGCTGCCCAAGTCTGTCCATTCGGACCGGATCGCAGCCAATACGGAAGTTTTTGACTTCGTTATCCCCGATGCGGATATGGAGACCCTGGACGGTTTGGTGAACCTGGGCGGTCAGTGCGCCCGGCCGGACGATGTGCTGTTCTGATCAACCATGTCGAGGATTTCAAAAAAAGGAGAAAACACGCAAGAAAGTTCTTGCAATCCGCAATCTCTTGTGTTAAAATACCATCCGATTCCGTACGGGGGCAGACAAGCGGCCGTGTGCCTGGCAGGCCAGGTTGGCCGCGCGGATGAGGTCCCCGGAGGTACCAACTAAAATAATCAGGAGGAAACAACACATGGCAGTCGTATCTATGAAGCAGCTTCTTGAGGCAGGCGTGCATTTCGGTCACCAGACCCGCCGCTGGAACCCCAAGATGGCAACCTACATTTACACCGAGCGCAACGGCATCTACATCGTCGATCTGCAGAAGACCGTGAAGAAGCTGGAAGAGGCTTACAACTTCGTCAAGTCCCTCTCCGAGAACGGCCAGAGCCTGCTGTTCGTGGGCACCAAGAAGCAGGCCCAGGACGCTATCCGCGAGGAGGCGCAGCGCTGCGGTATGTACTACGTCAACGCCCGTTGGCTGGGCGGCATGCTCACCAACTTCAAGACCATGCGCGGCCGCGTGGACCGTCTGAACCAGCTCAAGAAGATGCAGGAGGACGGCACCTTCGATATGCTGCCTAAGAAGGAAGTCATCAAGCACCTGGGCGAGATCGCCAAGCTTGAGAAGTATCTGGGCGGCGTCGTGGAGATGAAGCGTCTGCCTGGCGCTCTGTTCGTGGTCGATCCCCGCAAGGAGCGCAACGCCATCAACGAGGCCCGCAAGCTCCACATCCCCATCGTTGCCATCGTCGACACCAACTGCGATCCCGACGAGATCGACTATGTTATCCCCGGAAACGACGACGCTATCCGCGCCATCCGCCTGATCTCTTCCGTCATGGCCAACGCCATCCAGGAAGGCAAGCAGGGCGCTGACGCCGAGGCTGAGGCCGCCGAAGAGGCTCCCGCTGAGGCTTGATCAGATCCATACACGGCGGGGTCCCCGTCCGTGATACGATAGATTTGGAGGTATTTAACTATGGCATTTACTGCTGCTGATGTAAAAAACCTGCGCGAAATGACCGGCGTGGGCATCCTGGACTGCAAGAAGGCCCTGGCTGAGACCGACGGCGATATGGATAAGGCCGTTGAGTTCCTGCGGGAAAAGGGCCTGGCCGCTGCCCAGAAGAAGGCCGGCCGCATCGCCGCCGAGGGCATGGCTTACGCTGAGGTCTTTTCTGACGGCGCCGCTCTGGTGGAAGTCAACGCTGAGACCGACTTCGTGGCCAAGAACGCCAAGTTCGTGGAGTTCGTCAAGGATATCTGCTATGTCGTTGCCCGCTGGGGCCCCGACAACATGGAGACCCTGATGACCCTGCCTTACCGCAAGACCGGCCTGACCGTGCAGCAGGCACTCCAGGAGATGGTCCTGACCATCGGTGAGAACATCCAGATCCGCCGCTATGAGCGGTATCTCACCGGCATGAACATCGCTTACAACCACATGAACGGCCGGATCGGCGTTCTGCTGAACATGGAAGTCACCCCCGGTCTGGAGGAGAACGAGACCGTGATCGAGCTGGGCAGAGACATTGCCATGCAGATCGCTGCCATGAACCCCATGTTCCGGGATAAGTCCGACGTAAGCCAGGAGACTCTGGACAAGGAGAAGGAGATCCAGCTGGCCCAGATGGACAACGACCCCAAGATGGCCTCCAAGCCCCAGCAGGTCAAGGAGAAGATCGTCATGGGCAAGCTGGGCAAGTACTACGAGGAGAACTGCCTCCTCCAGCAGGCCTTTGTCAAGGAAAACAAGATTTCCGTCGAGCAGCACGTTGCCCAGGTGGCCAAGGCCGTGGGCGGCGACATCAAGGTGAAGGGCTATCACCGCTTCGAGAAGGGCGAGGGCCTGGAGAAGAAGCAGGAGAACTTCGCTGAGGAGATTGCCAAGCAGCTGGAGAAGAAGTAATTTTTCTTAGTCACTGGCATGAAGATTTCAAACCGGGAGCTTTTATCGGAAGGCTCCCGGTTTTTTCTGTTTTTTTGCGTTCTTGCCGGCAATATAACCCCCCCAACCGAAGTTGGGGGGGTTCAAAGCGGTGCCAGAAGAGAGAAAGAGAAGAAAGGAGAAAGCACCGCAGGAGAAGAAAGCAATGTAATGTAAGGATAAATGGATCAGAAAAGAGTTAAAATGTGAGTTTACGTATAGAGTATATAAGTACTCCAAATAAATGTCAATAGGGAAGTGTGACAAAAGAAACAAAGCATAGCGATGTGGTTTGAATCAAACTGTAAATTCATAACAAAGATCTATTTTTACAAAGAATGATTGACAGCGCATCCCTTTCATGATATTCTAATATAGAAAACAAGATATGACGATTGCTTGGTCAAGACATAGAGATGGAAGGAGGTATTCTGATGTATCCGTATGCTGTTCGTGCGCCGCGCACACCCTCTGTGCCCCGCGTTCAGACGCTGGGAGAGGAACTGGTCAACGCGATCTCCCATGGACTGGGCGCGCTTCTGGGCGCTGTGGGTCTGGTCCTGCTGCTCATTCGCGCCGTGCTTTATGGGGAGACCATTCATGTGGTCAGCGTGACCATTTTCGGCGTCTCCATGATCCTGCTGTATTTGGTCTCCTGTCTCTATCACGCCCTGCCTGCGTCGAAGGGAAAGCGCGTGTTTCAGGTCCTGGACCACTGCTCCATCTTCATTCTCATCGTTGGCAGTTATGCCCCGATCTGTCTTGTGACAGTGGGGGGAAAACTTGGCTGGACGGTCTTTCTAATCAACGCGGCCTGCGGCGTGCTTGGGATCCTGCTCAATGCCATCAGCTTTCATCGCTGGAAGCGGCTGTCTCAGGTCCTGTACCTTGTGATGGGCTGGATGGGTGTTCTGATTTTTCCCGCCATCCTGCGGAACATGAGCCGTCTGGGTTTTGTTCTTTTGCTGTTAGGCGGCGTGTCCTACACGGTGGGCGTCATTTTCTATCGTCAAAAAGAAAAAAAGTATCGCCATGGGATCTGGCATTTCTTTGTGCTCCTGGGCACCGTGTTGCAATTCTTTACGGTATATACCAACTGCTGCTGTTGAAGCTTTGAAACCAGTTTGAGGAGTGAGCTTTTGTGCGAGATTATGTGATCATCACCGATTCCTCCTGCGATTTGCCGGAGGATCTGGTCCGTCAGTGGGACCTGACTGTTGTGCCCCTTTCCGTGGAGATCGGCTCGGATCGCTTCTACAACACCCCTGAGGAGGCCCCGGACGGCCATACGTTTTACAGCCGCCTGGTCAAGGGTGAGCCGGTCAAGACCTCCGCGCCCAATGTGGAGGAATTCATGGCCTCTATGCGCCCGATCCTTCTGGATGGAAAGGATATCCTGAATCTCTCCTTTTCCTCGGCGCTCAGCGCCACCTATCAGAATGCCTGCATTGCCGCCGAGGAGTTGAAGGAGGAGTTTCCCGACGCCACCATCCTGACGGTGGATACCCTGGCGGCCTCATTGGGGCAGGGGATGCTGGTGGATCTGGCGCTGGAGCAGCAGCGGCAGGGAAGGACCATCTGGGAGGTTCGGGACTACATCGAGAGCAATAAGCTCCATCTCTGCCATTGGTTCACCGTGGGCGATTTGAGCCAGCTCCGACGCGGAGGCCGTCTGTCCGCAGGTAAGGCTATTTTGGGTAATCTCCTCCACATCAAGCCGGTCCTCCATGTGGACGACAACGGTCGGCTGGTCCCGATGGACTCGGTGAAGGGCCGGAAAAAGTCCATTGAGGCGATGTTTGATAAAATGCGGGAAACGGTTACGGAGCCTCAGTCCCAGCGGATCTACATTAGCCACGGCGACTGCCTGGACGACGCCCAAATGCTGGCGGATATGGCCAGGGAGCAGCTGGGGGTGCAGTCGGTCACCATCGGCTACGTCGGACCGGTGATCGGTGCCCACAGCGGATACCGGACTCTGGCTCTCTTTTTCCTGGGGACCAAGCGCTGAACGCAACGTAAAAAAACACCCGACAGAGCGCCTGTTCTGCCGGGTGTTTTTGTCTGTGCTGTGATTGACAAGACAGGTGGAATTGGATACAATATTTATACAAGCAAGCCGGACAGCCGCGCGGGCAGGCCGAAAGACCGTCTGTGAGGAAAGTCCGGGCTCCACAGGGCAAGGATAACGGGTAACGCCCGCCGAAGGCGACTTCAGGACAAGTGCAACAGAGAGATACCGCCTCTTCCGGTTTCGGAGGGGGTAAGGGTGGAAAGGTGAGGTAAGAGCTCACCCGCCGGCTCGGAAGTGTCCGGTGCTGTAAACTCTATCCGGAGCAACACCGTGGAGGGGAGCATGACCGGCCCGGTCTCCCCGGGGAGGTGGCTGGAGCGTGCTGGCAACGGTACGCCTAGATAGATGGCTGTCGAGAACAGAACCCGGCTTACAGGCTTACTTGTATTTACGCGGAAAGGGGAGGGGGATCCCTCCTTTTCCGTCCATGGCGGCTCCTCCTGCAAGGGGAGGAGCTTTCCTATGAAGTGAAGAAATCCCCGGAGATAAGGAGGAATCTTATGCGTCTGCCCGTCATCACCATTTCAAGAGAATACGGCTCCGGCGGCCGAGCCATCGGCGAAAAGCTGGCCAAGGAACTGGGAATCCCCTTCTACAACAAGGAGCTCATCCTTATGGCGGCCAAGGAAAGCGGTCTGTCTGAGGAGTACATCAAGAAAACTGAGCAGATGAAGGCAACCAGCTTCCTTTACGGCCTGTATATGGGCGCCCAGGCGCTGCCCATGAACGATCAGATCTTCCTGGTCCAGAGCAAGATCATCCGTGAGATCGCGGAGGAGGGCCCCTGTGTCATCGTGGGCCGCTGCGCGGACTATATCCTGCGGGAGCGGGATGATACCCTGAATGTCTTCATCCACGCGCCTCTATCCTTCCGGGCCCAGCGAGCTGCGGAGGTCTATGAGAAGGAAGCGGCCAATATGGAGGATTTCGTCAAGAAGCAGGACAAAAAGCGGTCCTCCTTTTATAACTACTTCTCCCAGAACAAGTGGGGCGACGCCCGGCACTACCACATGGCGGTCAGCAGCGTGTATGGCGTGGATTTCGCCGTGGAGGTCCTCAAGCATGCGGCCCTGTCTTTCCCCCAGAAGGAGGACTGACATGGCCGCGCCCTCTCAGCCGCCCCAGGAAAACAAGATGGGCGTCATGCCCATCCCCAAGCTGCTCATCACCATGTCCGGCCCGATGATGATTTCCATGCTCATCCAGGCGCTGTACAACGTGGTGGACAGTATGTTTGTCTCCTATATCAGCGAGTCGGCTCTTACCGCGGTCTCCCTGGCCTACCCGGTCCAGAATCTGATGATCGCGGTGGCCACCGGCACCGGCGTCGGTATCAACGCTCTGCTCTCGCGAAATCTGGGAGAGAAAAACTTCGGGGTCGCCAACCGCACCGCCGGCAACGCGATTTTCCTGGGCGTGGTCAGCAGTATCGTCTTTACCATTTTGGGGATCTTTGGCTCCCGGGTCTTTTTTGCTGTCCAGGTGAGCGACCCGGAGATCGTTGCCCTGGGGCATGACTATCTGTTCCTGATCATGGTCCTGTCCATTGGCTGTTTTGGTCAGGTCCTTTTGTCCCGACTCCTCCAGTCCACAGGGAAGACCTTCTACAGCATGGTCATTCAGGTAGTGGGGGCTGTGCTCAACATCATTCTGGATCCTCTGTTTATCTTTGGCCTGGGTCCCTTCCCGGAGATGGGCGTCAAGGGCGCCGCCCTGGCTACGGTTATCAGTCAGCTAGTGGGAACTGCCATGGGCGTTTACTACAACCTGGCGAAAAACAAGGAGATCACCTTTACCCTGGAGAACATCCGGCCCAGCGCCCCCATCATCTCCCGGATCTACGGCGTAGGCGTGCCTTCGATCCTTTTACAGACTGTCGCTTCGGTTCTGATCTTCGGACTGAACCAGATCCTGGTGTCCTTCACCGAGACCGCCACCGCGGTCTACGGCGTATTCTTTAAGCTGCAGGGCTTTGCCTTCCTGCCGATCATCGGGATGAATAACGGCATGGTTCCGATCATCGCCTATAACTACGGAGCCCGAAAGCCCAACCGCATTATCCAGACGATCCGCCTGGCGATGACCTACGCCCTGTGTATCATGATCGTTGCGGTCATCGTCTTCCAATTCCTGCCGGACAAGCTTCTGGGGATTTTCCAGGCGTCCGATGAAATGCTGAAGATCGGCGTCCCCGCCCTGCGGACCCTGAGCTGGAGCTTCCTCTTTGGTGGGATCACCATTGTGGTGTCTTCCGTGTTCCAGGCCTTGGGGAGAGGGATCCAGAGTATGCTGATCTCCATCTTTCGGCAGCTGCTGATCGTCCTGCCCCTCGCCTATGCCCTTTCAAAAACGGGGAATCTAAACCTTGTGTGGTGGTCCTTCCCCGTGTCTGATGTATTGGCGCTGATCTTTGCTGGATACCTGCTCCTGCGAACCTATCGCCAGGTGATTCAGCCACTGACCAATGAGGATTTCCTCTTCTGACGGATCGTCGGATGGAACACTAGTTATATGCAGTAGATAATATGGCAATTTAGTTAATCCGTCCGATTTATTTTGTGGGGGGAAGGAAGTATCATGAACGTGTAGGTTTTTGGGTCTTTATGCGAGCAAAAGATAAAAAAGATGGCTTCAAAACATTTCTTTCATTTTCTTTAGTGTAAGATTTCTAGTTGACCTGCACCTTATCATTCCTTTGAGAACAGTTGCACGGAGCCCTTTTGGGGTTCACGGCAATGTTTTAGTCCGTCCTCCTTTTGACAGAGGCGGGCGAACATCGGGTAAACCGACGAATTATTTTATGGAGGTAGATTATCATGCGTGTTCTGAACGAAGAACAGAAGAAGTGGGTCGAAATTATCGGCGAGTTCGCGAAGAAGGAAATCGAGCCCATCATGCTGGAGTGGGACAAGGTCGTTGATCCTTCCAAGGCTATCCCCTTCGACGCTTATGAGAAGGCTTTCAAGCTGGGCCTGAACTCCTTCGAGATCCCCAAGGAATATGGCGGCAACAAGGTCGACCTGGCCACTGCCGAGGTTATGTACGAAGAGATGGGTTACTATGATGGTAACTTCGCTTCCGTCATGCAGACCACCAACCTGGCTCTGAAGCCCATCCTGATCGGCGGCACTCCCGAGCAGGTCAAGTACTTTGCCGAGCACATCCTGAACGGCAAGGGCTACGCTGCTTTCTGCCTGACTGAGCCCCAGTCCGGTTCCGACGCTTCCAACGTTAAGACCACTGCTGTCAAGGACGGCGACGAGTGGGTCATCAACGGTGAGAAGTGCTTCATCACCAACGGCGGCGAGGCTGACATCGTCTGCGTGTTCGCTATGACCGATCCTTCTGCTGGCACCAAGGGCATCTCCGCTTTCATGGTTCCCACCAGCACCCCCGGCTTCTCTGTCACCAAGTATGAGGACAAGAGCGGCTTCCGCACCATCTCCACCTGCTCCCTGAAGTTCGAGAACGTCCGCGTTCCCGCTTTCAACCTGGTCGGCGGCGAGGCCGGTCTGGGCAAGGGCTTCGGCTTCGCTATGAAGACCCTGGATAAGTCCCGCGCCTGCGTTGGTGCTCTGGCTGTTGGTATTGCCCGTCGCGCTCTGGACGAAGCCATCGCTTTCGTCAAGGAGAGAGTGACCTTCGGCGCTCCCGTCTCCAAGAGACAGGGCATCCAGTGGATGATCGCCGACATGGCTACCAAGATCGAGGCTTCCCGTCAGCTCGTTACCCATGCTAACGACCTGCAGGCTAAGGGTCTGCCCTTCTCCAAGGAAGCTGCCATGGCTAAGATGTTCGCCACCAATTCCGCTATGGAAGTCTGCACCGACGCTATCCAGCTGATGGGCGGCAAGGGCTACATGAAGGAAGACTGTGTTGAGAAGCTGTTCCGCGACATCAAGGCTTACTGCATCTTCGAGGGCACCAACCAGATCCAGAAGATCGTTATCTCTGGCGCTGTCCTGTCCGGCAAGCTGCACTAATTCTTCTGTTCTTCCGCGCTTCTGCGCGAAATGGCCGAATGAATGGCTCGCCTTATCAGCCTGATTTATTCAAGTTTCGACCCTGAATGGTTCGGCTGATCAACAAGGTAATAAAGACCCCAGAAAGGTAGAATTGCTTTTCTGGGGTCTTTTTGTGCTGTTTTCCGGTGAGCAGGGAATTGGAAGCGGCGGGGATATCAGCGAACAGCAATACAAAATTATTATTTGCAAATATGGTTTTTATCCGGTAAAATAAAACTATAAACCTGTAAAAACAGAAGGATTATACTGTAGCTGCACAAATCAAAATGTTTTGCTCATATTTGACAAGGTTTGCTCCTTAACATCCTGAGGATGGTTCATGGATGATCCTGTATCTTCTTGTAAAAACATACAATTTGGTTCTTTTTGCAATGAATATGAATAAGAAGCATTTATCAGATTATGAAAAAACCAGATTGATTTATTCCCTTGAATCGTGTATGATAGCCTGCGCTATCAAAAGCGACAGTGAAAGAAGGGAGTAAACTATGAGGTATCTTTTATCTTGTGTCCTGGCTTCTGTGATCCTCTTAGGCCTGACAGCGTGCGGCAGCAGCACGGCTGATCCATCCACAGATACCGTTGTGCAAGGGGATGAAACGGCCGAAGCCCAGGAAAGCATAGAAGAATCGCAGGGCGAGCAGACGCAGGCTGCTTCCGACAGTGCCCCTTTGGTCCTCTATTTCAGCCGGGTGGGCAATACCGATTTCCCTGTGGATGTGGATGCAGTCTCCAGCGCCAGCATTATCCAAACGGAAGACGGTATCGTAGGCAACGCCCAGTTGATAGCCCAGTGGATGGCGGAAGAGAACGGCGGAGTTTTAGCGGAGATTCAGACTGCCGAAAAGTACCCAGTTGACTATACTGAAACCACCGACTTCGCCAAGGAAGAGCAGAATCAAAACGCCCGACCTTCCCTTGCAGCAACGCTGGAAGGAATCGACAGCTATTCTGATGTGTATTTGGTCTTTCCAAACTGGTGGGCGGATCTGCCAATGGCCCTCTACAGCTTTTTTGACGCCTACGATCTCACAGGCAAGACGCTCTATGTCTCCGTGACCCATGGCGGCAGCGGCTTTTCCCGCACGCTTTCCACCATTCAGGACCTGGAGCCTGGCGTCCAGGTGGTGGAAGGGCTGTCCATCCGGGACAGCGATGTGCCCGGCGCAGAGGATACCGTGCGTCAGTGGGCCCGGGAGAATCACTGACGAAAAGAGAAACTGAACTTCTCTTGTATGATAGTTTCAAAACAAAAGGAGGACGATTCCATGAGGAAACAGGGATGCAAGAAGATGGCGGCGATACTTTTGGCAGTTGCCGTGGCCCTTTCGCTTTTTTTGCCCGTTCAGGCGGCAGAGACCTATCTGGATGTACCTGGCGATGCCTGGTACGCCCAGGCGGTGGAAAATCTTACGGAGCAGGGGATCATGGTTGGAGTGGGAAACGGGAAGTTCTCCCCGGACAGCACCTTCACCCGGGCCCAACTGGCCACAGTGCTTTATCGTCTGGCAGGGACCCCGGAAGTCACCGGGGAGGATGAATTCACCGATACCCGGTCCGGTCAGTGGTATTCTGACGCGGTGACCTGGGCCGCCTCGGAAGGGGTTGTCCAGGGGTACGGGAAGGGCCGCTTCGGCCCAATGGACCCTGTGACCCAGGAGCAGATGGCCGTCATGCTCTGGCGAAGCGCCGGTTCCTATGTGCTGAAAAATGATGATACAGATACTCTTGGAGCTTCGGATTACGCAGTCAATGGTGTGCGCTG
>Ga0256405_10013101_pt1 | contig 10047 bp, 9 predicted proteins | sample RumenRJG_02DNA_FD_189096 | JGI IMG/M metagenome (GOLD analysis project Ga0256405, IMG submission 189096) | Bovine rumen microbial communities from Lethbridge, Alberta, Canada - RJG_02 | ecosystem: Host-associated > Mammals > Digestive system > Stomach > Rumen | place: Canada: Alberta | collected... | reverse complement strand
CCGCTAACCGCATTTTCCACCAAATAGTTGCTACCGGTAGATTTTATTACAATGCCTTTCATTTGTTGTTTCCCAAAATAAAAAAACTAAAAAATCTCGATTCCGACAGGACAATGATCGCTGTATCGCAAATCCGGACGAATAAATGCCGATTTGAGTTCTGATTTAAGGTTCTCTGTTACAAAATTGTAATCAATACGCCAACCGAGATTTTTCTCGTAAGCATGAAATCTGTACGACCACCAACTGTATTGATTAGGCTCTTGATTGAATTCTCTGAAACTGTCAACATAACCTAAATCAACAAAACGTTGAAACCATTCACGCTCTTCGGGCAAAAATCCTGACATCTCTTCGTGCTTTTCGGGTTTATTAATATCTATCCAAAGACGACAAATATTAAAATCTCCGTTGATTATCAATTTTGTACGGGTTTTGCGAAGCTCTTGCAAATATTCAGTAAAATCTTCCAACCATTGCATTTTGAAACTTTGGCGTTCGTCACCGCTTGTGCCCGAAGGATGATAAACCGAAATTATACTTACATCACCGAAATCAGCGCGAATAAAACGGCCTTCTTCATCGTATTTTGAAATGCCCATGCCGCATTCCACATGGTCAGGTTGCTGTTTTGAAACAATTCCTGTACCGGAATATCCTTTCTTTTGAGCTGAAAACCAATTACATGTATAACCCAGACGGCGGAATTCCACTTCATCGATTTGTCCGGGCTGAGCTTTTGTTTCCTGAATGCAAAGTACATCAGGCGACTCGTCTTTCAGCCATGTATAAAGCCCTTTTGTAACGGCGGCTCTTATGCCGTTGAGATTATATGATACTATTTTCATGATTAAATTTTGCTAAAGTGAAACATATTAATAAATTTTGTCCAAGCATTAACACGGTAACGAGGATATACAAATTTTTTCGCGCCCATACCTTCCAAAAGTCTGCCGCTGATATCAAGTTTTTCGTAATCCAAAACCATTATGCCGGGACATCCTTCAAAATAAGACATCAAATGATTTATCATTATCATCTGTCCCATCATTTTCGGAAATTTCTTTACAATTTTCAAAAACGGAACAAAGATGTAATTTTCTACAAAAACAGCAACCACAAGACCGGAAATTTTACCGTTTCCGTCTTTCAGATAATACATCACGCATCCTCTCCGCTTGGTACAAACTTCTACAATATTTTCCAACGTGTCGATTTCCTTGAAATTGTATTGCGTATGAAGCTGAAGAAAGATATTTACATTAATCGGGTCGGCTACACGTTCTACTGTAAAACCTTTTTCTATACTTCTGGCTTTCAATCTTTTTACTAAAGCCGAATCCAATGAAAATCTCTTTTTCAAACTTTTTATTACATCAAATTCGTAAACATGATGTTTAGAAAAACAACCGATTTTCAAAGTCGGAACTTGAAAATATTTATCAAGCGCAAGATCTACACACCTAAAATTGTCGGCAACAAATGTCAAAAACTTTTTGTAAACTTCCTTATCCAAAATCCCGTGACTATAAATTCCTGTCCAAAGGATAAAATCAGGCAAAGTAAGTTTGTTGTCAGAGGTTACAAAAACCGGTAAAACGGCTTTGTAATCGTCCAAAATCATTGCAGACCAATTTTTTGAAACGCTGTCCAAAAACCAAGCATGACCATAGACACTTACATTCATGGAACTGCAAATACATGCCTCCCATTTCTTGTAATCTATTTCGCTGTGGTGCAGATACTTGATTTCCATGCAAGATGTAATTTTGTTTTTTGAGCACAAAATTACAAAAAAATAAAACAACTATATAAAGTATTATTCAACTTTTGCAGAAGTTACACGAATTGTAGAGACGCCATAATATGACGTCTCATCCGTGGGACGAAATTCAAATGGGTTACCGCATGAATTATCGAGACGCCATGATATGACGTCTCTACAATAAATCGTTTTCCAAGAAACTGTAATAAGAATTACCGGCTACGATAAGATGTTCCACGACACTGATTTTTAAATAATTGAGCATCGATTTAATATTTTTAGTCAATGCAATATCATCGTTTGACGGACTGCATGTACCGCCTGGATGATTATGACAAAGTATCACACGTGTAGCATTAAAATCGATGGCATAACTTACAATTTTTCTTAAATCCACTTGCACTTCGCCGCCTGAACCTTCCGAAATTTTCTTTTTTCCGAGCAACAATCCGGAATTATTTGTATAAATACACCAAAATTCCTCTTTCATAATTTGACATAGAAAACTCATGTGCTGATAAGCAGATTCGGGCGAAAGTACTTTTACAACTTCGTCAGAAAGACGGGCATCACCAATACGGCGTCCTAATTCGGCAGCAGCTTTCAGAATACAAGCTTTTGCCGGACCGATACCAACAACTGTTTGATAATCAGAAAGATTTCCGCGAACAAATTTTATAAGGTCGTTGTCAAACTGATACAAAACCTCATCGGCAAGCTCAATAGCAGATTTATTTTTTGAACCGTTGGTTATAAGAATTGCAATAAGTTCAGCCACGGTACAACTACTTGCGCCCGTGCTCATAAGTTTTTCCCTCGGACGGTCGTCTTCGTTCCAATCTTTTATAGGCATAATTTTGTAACAGTATTTTATTTCGACACAAATATAAATACAAAAATTATGCAAAAAAAATAAAAAAATCGAGGAAGGATACAGGTATAAAAAAAAAAGAAACCACCTCACCGAGATAATTTCTTTTTTTTTATTTTATTACAACAATGATTAATCTAAAATCTCAACTAAGCCAATTTGTTGACATGAAGTTGCAATTTTGATTTCAAATTGCTAGCTTTATTCTTGTGAATAACGTTTCTCTTAGCCAATTTGTCAATCATTTTAACTACGACCGGAAGAGCTTTCACAGCTTCTTCTTTGTTGTTGTTAGCGCGTAATTTTCTTACGGCATTGCGCATTGTTACAGCGTAATAGCGGTTGCGAAGTCTGATAGCTTCGTCCTGTCTAATTCTCTTTTTTGCTGAGTGATGGTGAGCCATTTCTTTTTAAAATTTTTATGTCTGAATTAATTTATGTTTTACTATGTTTTTATAATGAAACTTCCTTGTATCGGAATTTTCAGAGTGCAAAGTAACAAAGAATTATTTAATTAAACAAAATTTTTTTTCCCGGTTGAAGTATTTTTTTTAAAATTGCAAAAATTTAAGATTATGCAACATCCCAAAATTTCTGTTATAACCGTGGTTTTCAATAGCAAACAGTATATTGAAGCCACAATCAAAAGCATTATTTCTCAGGATTATAACAACAAAGAATACATCATTATTGATGGAAAATCTACTGACGGTACGCTTGATATTATCAATAATTACCGTAACAATATCGATATTATAATTTCAGAACCCGACAAAGGTCTGTACGATGCAATGAACAAGGGGTTGAAAAAAGCTTCGGGCGATTTTGTAATTTTCATTAATTCCGGTGATAAACTCCGTAACAATAATACACTTAGCAATATAATGAAAGATGTAACCGATGATACCGACATCATTTACGGCGATACAGAAATTACCGACAGCGAAGGAAATATTTTGCACTCACGCCGGCATCGTCCGCCGCAAAATCTCAAAGCAAATGATTTTTTGCGCGGAATGCTTGTATGTCATCAATCTTTTGTTGCAAGAAAATCAATTACAGAAGAATACAATACTAATTACAGATACGCCTCTGATTTTGATTGGTGTGTACGATGTCTGAAAAAGTCAAGAAAAAATCTCAACTCAAACCAAGTTATCGCACTTTTTATGGAAGGAGGTCAAACCCGAAAAACAATTGTACCGGGTCTGAAAGAGCGATACAAAATCATGAAAAAACATTACGGTTTTTTTAGAGCAACATTTTTGAATATAATTCTCGGAATCAAATTTTCGTGGTGGATGCTGTGGCACAGATGGTTTTGATTTTTATTTGTACTATTAACATTTATTAGTAACAATTTTAACAGCTTAACAAAAATAATTGGTTACTTTGCAATGTCAAAACAAAAACGATAGTACATTATTCTTTATTTAATTGTCTTTTCATAATATTGGTTTAAGTTGATATTAGTAATTATTCTAAAAAGTGATTAAGGAAACTTAGTCACTTTTTTTATTTTTCAGGGCGGACACAAAGGTCAAAACATAAGAACGACAAACAATTCAGAATAATGAGTTTACGGTATATTCATATAGTATATCATATTTATTTTGCATTTTAATCTCACTGAAAATATTAGATAACATTAAATTCTAATTATCTAACAAACACGGGTTTTACAAAAATGATTATATAAAATACACTTAATTTTCTTTTAATGAAATTTCGGGAAATCTGCCTTAACTTTGCAATGTAAAAAATAAGGAAATTAGTTATAGAAATTTAGTTAAACGTATTTTTAATAATTGTCTTTTCATAATATTAGGTTTAGGTTAAAAAATTAGTAGCGACAGAGGCAGGACAAAATCCTGCTTTTGTTGTTTTTATAGGTATACAAATCCGTGAATGCAATAAAACTGACAAAATCGTTGTTTGTTTGAAGTAACTTCTAAATATTTAAGTGTAGGTGCAGGAACTTTTTTGGGCTTTAAGTCATGGGAAAAATACAACTGGCTTAAGATTGAAGATACAAAAGCATGGATATATTTAGGATATTTAATAAATTAAAAACATATAAACAAATGAAAAAAATTATTCTTATTATTTTGATTTTACTGCCGTTATGCAGTATTGCGCAAGTCAAAAAAGATTCTTTGTTGATTGATGATGGTACTTTTCATTTCTATATTAATGGAAAACATTATTGTCAGAATTTTAATATACAAGGATTATTTTGTGATTCGGTTTTAGTAGATAGTTCTTTTCCTAAAATTTATAAAAATGATTTTAGAGATTGTGAATTAAAAGGAGATAAACTTTTTTGTTTATTTAGAACTTTTGTAGTATGTTTTAATTTAAAAAATAATGCGATTAATACATACAGATTTGATAATAAAATAATTGAACCGAAATTAATAGAAAATTATAAAATATATGGATCAAATCTCTATTTAAAAACTTATAATTTAAATACACAAAAGGTAAGTGAAACTCCATTATTGACAGAAGAAGAAGAGTATGCCCATTATAATCCAACTCCTGATTCATATAATCCGAATTTTAAAATTAGATATATTAATAAATTATCAAATGAGAAATTTTTGTATTGTAAAGGAGAGGAAGAGACAGGTGCATATGTCAATCTCGATATGCGTATTTTAGATTTAAAAACAGCGCAAATGCAATCTGTACATTTGGATAATACGAGTAAGTATCTTTCAAAATTTTATGACGAGTATGAACATGGGTTTCAAAATGATCCTTGTATTTTTCGATCTATTGATGGAAAGTATTTTTCCTTTTTGGAGTGTGTGATGGATAATGAGCTAAATATTATTGGGGGAAATATTGGTATTGGTCCTGACCAATATCAATATGTTAGAGGATTTGTTGTAGAAAATTCAAAACCCCAATATTATATCGTTTCAGATCATCGGCATAAACTTATTTTGTTTGATTTAGATCCTAAGTTTTGCAATTTGATGTATAAAGTCTATTATGGTGAAAAAATTTCAAAAGATGAATTAAACGGTTTTGATGAAGTTGATTTAAAAAAACTGCGAAATACTGTTTATGCTAAATACAATTATAAATTTGATGATCAATATCTTGATGCTTATTTCAATTGGTATGATTTTTATTATTGCCATGAACCAAGAGTTACTGAGGTAGAATCAAAATTTACGGATGCTGATAAATATAATTTGTCAGTATTAGAATCGGTAGGTAAGGTTTATGGCTTGTATCCGGAAGCATCGCAAAAGAAATTAACAAAAGAATATTTGCAGAAGTTCAATAATTCTGAGCTAAAAATTATGCGTAATGAAGTATTTGCGCGTCATGGCTATATTTTTCGACAAGGCGGCGAAATGGACAAATATTTTAGACTTCAACCGTGGTACAAACCGCTATATCCTAATGTTGATAAATATTTTTCAGACATCGAAAAATATAATATCAGTTTGATTTTATCAATCGAGAAATCAAGAAATTAGAAAAAATCGCAGCTTAACAATTTTTCCGTGTTTTGCACCCACGTCTAAAATCCATCGCCCCTATGGTCATTGAAAACCGCTTTAGCGGTGTGGTCTAATAGACGTGGGTGTAAACCCACGGAATGCGTTTTTTGTGTTTTAATTATTTTTGTTTATTTTTGCGGTTGAACTAAACTGTAAATAAAATTATGTCAAAATATCTTAACCCATATACAGATTTCGGATTCAAAAAACTTTTTGGAACAGAGCTTAACAAAGATTTGTTAATCAGCTTTTTAAATGCGTTGTTTGAAAAGTGTAACGAACTTCCGAAAGATGAAATCGAAGACGTAACCTATCTCAACGCCGAAAAACTTGGTCGTGCATCATCGGAGCGTCGTGCGATTTTTGATGTTTATTGTACTACCAAAAGCGGTTCAAAATTTATCGTTGAAATGCAAAATGTATTTCAACAATTTTTCAAAGACCGAAGTGTCTACTATTCGTCGTTCCCGATTCGCGAAATGGCAAGAAAAGACACCAAAGAAGAACCGTGGAGTTACGAACTAAATAAAGTCTATACCGTTGGTATTCTGAACTTTGTGTTTAAAGATACTGAGGACGAAGGCAACGGAAATTTTAAAACCGTCAATGAATTTTCGGACGAAGATTTGTTTCATGTAGTGATGTTGAAAGACCTTACAACAAATAAAGTTTTTTACAAGAAATTGGCGTATCTTTATCTTGAAATGCCTAAATTCAATAAAACCGAATCAGAGTTAGAATCGATGTACGACAAATGGCTCTTTGTCCTAAAAAATCTTGCCCGATTGTTAGAACGTCCAAAAGAATTACAAGAACGAGTTTTTGAAAAATTGTTCCGCCAAGCCGAAATTGCGATGTTCACGCCCAAAGAGTATTCAGATTATGAAGAGAGTCTTCATAACTTGTGGGATATAACCAACGCGATGAACGATGCCGAGACCAAAGGTTTTGGAAAAGGAAAAGAGCAAGGGTTACAGCAAGGGTTACAGCAAGGATTACAAAAGGGATTACAGCAAGGTCGTGCAGAAGGTCGTGCAGAAGGTGCACAACAAAATGCAATTGAAACTGCCAAGCGTATGAAGACAGACGGACTACCTATTGAAGTAATTGCTAAATATACTCAACTATCCATTGACGAGATTGAAAAGCTATAAATGAATATTACTAAATTAAGAACCGTTAAGACTTCAAAGGTTGAACGAAAATGTATTTGGATTGCTGCACAGCAGTCCATTATATTCGACTACGAAGTAACGAATTCAAGTCCGTTTCATTTCAAACAATCTTTTAACAAACTGAATTTCAATTATTACAAAGAATAATTAGTTCTTTTTTTACGGGACAGAAATGGGAAAAGATGTAAAATAAAAGCTTTAGGTTCCGAATTTTATTTTATCAACAACAAATTACGATACAAATCGTACTGCATATCTGCAATACGTTCAATGGAATAATTGTCCTTAAAAAAAGTTTTCAAATTTTCGCTTTGTTGTCTCCAACTCTGAAGTGTAGAATCAAAAAGCCCACGATAAATTAAATTCAAAACTTCAAGTATCTCATTCTCAGAAGTTCCAACTTTTATTCCATATTTTTTTTCAAACAATTCCGGGAAATTGCAACCATCAGAAATCACCGGAATCAAACCGTACATCCCGGCTTCAACAACCGAAGTTGGAAAACCCTCACTCTTTGACGGCAACAAAAAGAAATCTGAATTTCTAAGTATATGAACTTTCTCCTCGCCTACTTTGCATTCTCCAATTAGCTCAACATTTAAGTTTTTCTGCTCTTGAGTTTTCAAAAACTGTTGAATTTTAGACAATTCGCCATCATCAGGACCAACAATTTTCAACAAAAAATCTTTTTCATACGCAAAATCAGATTTCTGCCAGGCTTTTGCGAGTTCCAAAACCGATTTTTTGAAATTCAATCTTCCCAAAAACAAAAATGTATAAGGCTTATTAAACAGTTTTTTATCAGAATTTTCAATTTTGAAAGTTCCGTTTGGAATCAATTTTATTTTGTTATTACCGAACTTTGCTTCCAAATGCTGCATTTCAACGCTGGAAACGGCACGAACAACTGACGCAGATGCTACAAGTCGTTTCTCAACGGCATGAAAATACAAAAACTTTTTCAGGAATTTATGTTTCATGCACCACGGTTCAAGCATACCGTGCGGAGTATAAACCCATTTGAAACCTTTGTCTGCTAAAAATTTTGCCAATTTTGTCGGCACACGCCAACAACCGTGACTTACGATTACTGTATCTTGAGGATTGATATTGAGCGAATTAACCAACTGATTGTAATATTCTACCGACGAATATTCTATTTCTACAGGTTTTGCAGTAAAAAAAATATCGTCAGATTTTTTTTCGTTTGACTTTGGATACCAAACTTGTGAATCTACGCCGTATTTTTCTTTCAGAACTTGAGCTGTACAAAGAGCAGCATTTCTCACACCGAAATTTACATCATCTATTCTATCTACGATGTTTACAATCTGCATTTTACAAAACTTTTTTTTAATTAATTGAGTTAGTTAATCGTGTTTTATCTCCAACAACTCAAGAAGTTTATTAGCCCAAACTTCCGGCGTGAAATTCTCTATTATCTTTTTACTTTCATCAGACATCATAACAAGTTGTTCATCAGAAAGTTTTGATATTTTATCGAAACAGTTTTTGATTGAATCGGTATCAAAAGAATCAAACACGAAACCGTTTTTATCCGTTACCAAATCGGGTTTGCAACCTACAACCGATGCGCAAGCAACCGGCAATCCGGCAGACATCGCCTCGTTTACCACCAATCCCCACGGCTCAAAAATACTTGCAAGTACAAAGAATGAACTGTTTTTGTAAATTGAAGGTAATGTATTGTAATCAGCCCAATTAGAAATTATGACTTTATCAGTATCTTTAACCAAATTTTCCAACTTTTCTTTGTCCGGACCTGCACCAACAAGTTTCAGTTTCCAAGTTTTTGAAAGTTCTGAATGCAGAAAAGCATCAATCAAACGCTCTTGATTTTTTTCAGGACTAAATCTTGCCATACAAAGCATAATTTTGTTTTGCGGATTGTAAGGCTCGTCGGATTTAAAATGTTCGTTGTCAACAACAGAATACGGAATTGCTACATTTTCTTTTTTCTGACCGAGGATATTGATTGCAAAATCTCTGGCATTGATACCGGAAACAAGCATTTTGTCAACAAAAAGATTCAACAACATCTTTTTGAAGAACGCACCGATTGATTTTTTACCGTACCAACTTTCGGAAAAAAGCAACACTTTTCTTCCTGTGAGTTTGCTCCAAATGATATAAGCGATAAACTCCTTGCGACCGTAGCCGGCAAGACAACAATATTTGATGTTATGTTCTTTTACAACTTTTCTATAATTACGAAATCTGTTAAAGAAATCTCCGGTTTCAGCAGGTTTGTCAGAAAGTACAAAATGGTTTTCTACTTCGCCGGTATTCCATTTGTAAAGACTGTCGCTACCGGCAATATCTGCGCTGAAAACATGTTGTTTACCATAAATACGTTTTACGGCATTAATTCTTGAAAGGTGATAATCGCCAATTCTTATCCAAACAATAAAAATATTTTTATTCATAACATCCGGTAAATTTTACACGGCGCAAAATTAAGAAATTTTAGTAAAAACAAAAAATCCCACACTCAATGTTTTTTCAGATTGAATGTGGGAATATAATTGTAAAAAATGAAATGATTACTCAAGCAAACTAATTAACCAAAATATTTATCTTGTTGTTGCTACATTCCACCAAACCGCCGTTGATATCAAAAAATTTTTCTTCGGCATCTTTGGATTTTACTTTGATTTGCCCCTTAGAGAGCGACGAGATAATTGCGGCGTGGTT
>Ga0256405_10013100_pt1 | contig 10048 bp, 4 predicted proteins | sample RumenRJG_02DNA_FD_189096 | JGI IMG/M metagenome (GOLD analysis project Ga0256405, IMG submission 189096) | Bovine rumen microbial communities from Lethbridge, Alberta, Canada - RJG_02 | ecosystem: Host-associated > Mammals > Digestive system > Stomach > Rumen | place: Canada: Alberta | collected... | reverse complement strand
ATTATCTTTGCCCCTGTTAAATTTATAAAACTTTAATTCGACCGCTATATTAATTGCAAAAATTAACCATGCCGAGGTCGCTTTGAGTTTAAGATAGAGATAAGAGAACAAATATATATTTTAGTTTTAACGAGAGATTCTTTATGGAAAAAAGACTTATGACTTTTTTAGCCTGCCTTTTCCTGAGTTTGGGAATGGCATTGGCACAAACTCAAGTCAATGGTACTGTAGTTTCAAGTGAAGACGGTGAACCTATAGTAGGTGCTTCGGTTCGCGTTGTTGGTACTAAGACAGGTACAGTAACAGACATCGATGGTAATTTTGCTTTGACAGTTCCTGCTGATGCAAAAGTGGAGGTTTCATATATAGGTATGAGACCAACTATTGTTAAGGCTTCTGCAAGAATGAATGTTAAACTTACTCCAGATGACAAAACTTTGGATGAAGTTATGGTTGTTGCTTATGGTACAACAAAGAAGTATTCATTCACAGGTTCTGCTTCTGCGTTGAAAGACACAGATATGTCTGCGGAGAAGGGTTCACTTGTAAAGTCACTTGAGGGTAAGATGGCTGGTGTACGCGTAGGTGCTGCTATGGGTGATCCTGGTGCTGATCAGAATATTTTGATTCGTGGTATTAGCTCTGTAAATGGTTCAACCCAGCCTCTTTATGTTGTTGATGGTGTTCCTGTTTTGAGTTCTTCTGATGGTTATATGTCATCATCTGGTGTACACTCACAGAGTATGCTTGCTACTTTGAATCCAAATGATATTGAGAGTATAACAGTTTTGAAGGATGCTGCAGCAGCTTCTCTCTATGGTTCACGTGCTGCTAATGGTGTAATCGTTATAACTACTAAGAGAGGTAAGACTGGTAAGACCAATGTACATTATGATATGCAGATTGGTATGAATCAAATTGCTGTTAAGGATGCTTTCAAGACCATGAATGCTTCTCAGTTGAAGGAATATTATACTGATGCTTTGACAAACTTCCTTAAGTTAAATTATGATGAGGATGGTTTGTATGAGGATTATAAAACAAAAGATTTTGCAGAGGCAGGTAGAAAAGAAGCGGCTTCTGGTTGGTTCCATGACTACAATGGTACAACTGATACCAACTGGTTTGATCAGGTTTATCACAATGCTCTTTCACAGGATCATCAGATTTCTATGGATGGTGGTACTGATAAGACAAAATTCTTTGTCAGCTTAGGCTACAATAATACTGATGGTGTTGTAAAGGGTAGTGAATTCAAACGTTACAGCGGTCGTGTAAACTTGGATCATGAGGTTAACAATTGGTTGAAGATTGGTGTTAAGCAGATGATTTCTTTCACCAACACTAAGGGCTATCGTGACCAGAGTGATCAGGGCCAGGGCTTTGGTACTTCAACTCCATGGTCGGTTCTTTATTCTATGGACCCTACTTCACCTGTATATAATGAAGATGGTTCTTATGCAAATGCTGGTTTCGGTAAGGCTGATAACCCAAATAACCTTTTCCATAGTGATTTGAATGCTCAATCTCAGTTTGCTCAGAACGAGATGGTTCGTAGTCTTTCTAATGCAAGTGTTGAGGTTAAACTTCCTTATAACTTTGTTGCTCGTGAGGTATTTGGCTATGATTATACCGATAATAAGATGCTTGAATTCTGGGCTCCTGAAAGTTTGGATGGTGAGTCTTTGAGTGGTTTGGGACAGCGTTGGGATTACACCAATAAGACACTTACTTCTTCTACCACTTTGAATTACTCAAATACTTTTGGTAAGCACAATCTTAGTGCTATGGCTGGTTATGAGTATGAGAGTCGTAAACTGAACTCTTTTACTGCTTCTGCAAAGAACTATATTACTTATAAACTTCCAGAGTTGTCAAATGGACAGTCTTATAATACAGGTAGCTCTGCATATGGTTCAAAGATGAGCTCATGGCTTGGTAAGGTAGATTATAACTTCAACGATACTTACTATCTTTCAGCAAGTTTCCGTTCTGATGGTTCTTCACGTTTGGCAAAGGATAACCGTTGGGCTAGTTTCTGGTCTGTATCTGCTGCTTGGCGTCTTTCTAACGAAAGTTTCTTGCAGGGCAATCCTTTGTTCTCTGATTTAAAACTCCGTGCTTCTTATGGTACAAACGGTAACCTTCCTGTTGATTTCTACAGATATATGGCAACATATAGTACAACAGGTGGTTATGGTGAGACTGGTGCTCTATACTGGAATAGCCTTGGAAATGAAAAGTTAAGTTGGGAGAAATCAAAGAACTTCAATGTTGGTTTTGATTGGAATCTCTTCAATCGTGTAAACATCACTTTGGAATACTATAATAAGTTGACTGATGATCTGTTGTTCTCAACTCCAACTTCTTATGTTATCGGTTTCGGTAGCCAGCTTACTAATATTGGTAAGTTGAAGAACTCAGGTCTTGAGTTCTCTGTATCTTCTCAGAATATTAGAACTAAGGATTTCTCATGGACAACTGATTTCAACCTTACATGGCAAAGTATCAAGGTTAAAGAACTTCCTGATGGTGACGATGTTCAGTACGGTGATGGTAATATGTATTTGCTTCGTGAGGGTGAATCAATGCACACATTCTATTTGCCAAAGTGGAAGGGCGTAAATCCAGAGACTGGTCTTGGTGAGTTCTGGGCAGACCCAGATGATGAGTCTAAGGGTGTTGTGAATTCTTATGCTAAGGCTGGTAAGGGTATTGTTGGTAAGGCTGTACCTGATGTTCTTGGTGGTATTACCAATACATTTAGATATAAGGACTTTGATTTATCATTCATGATTTCATATCAGTTTGGTGCTTCTATGTTTGACTATCCTGGTTACTTCTTGCAGTACAGCGATGGTTTCCGTGTTGGTAATTTCAATGTTAACGAATGTGTTGCAGGTAACTATTGGAAGCAGCCTGGAGATCAGGTAGAATATCCTAAACCAATCTATAATAATCCATATCGTTGGGATAAGTTCTCTTCTCGTGAGATTCGTTCAACTGATAACATCCGTGTTCGTGATATCACCTTCGGTTATAATGTAAACATACCTGCTTTGAAGAAGTATATCAACAGTCTTCGTTTGTATGTTCGTACAACAAACCCATTCTTCATCTACAATGCAACAAAGGGTGTAGATCCAGATGTTGATGTAAACGGTTATCGTCAGACTGATACTCCTGTAACACGTCAGTATCTGTTTGGATTGAACTTAACATTCTAATTTAATCAATTAAGAAATAATGAATATGAAAAAGATATATTTGGCATTGAGCCTTTTTGCAGGACTCGCTTTGACCTCATGTAATCTTGATGAGTCGCCTGCTACTTCGTTGCCTCTTGATGAAGGTATTACATCTGAAATTGATTTGAAGAGTGCAGTAAAGGGTGTAAGTTATCTTCTTACAAAAGATCGTATGCTTTATGCTTCTGAGTTTGGACTCTATGCTGACCTTTTGACAAATGACTTTGCTGTCATAAAAGATAATGGTCAGTCATCTCCAATTTCAGGTTATACTTTGACAAAGCATGATGCTCTTCCTGAATATGCATATTGCTATATGTACAAAGCTTTAGCTAATGCAAACCTTGCTTTGAAATATTCTGATGCTCTTCCTGAAAGTGCAACAGTAAATGAGCTTCGTGGACAACTTTATGCATGGCGTGCTTTGCTTCATTTTGATTTGGCTCGTATGTTTGCTCATATTCCAACTACAGTTGCTGATGTAAATGCAAAAGGTTCAGGTATAGTTCTTTCTACTCAGGTCTTGCCTGTAGATTTTAAAGGTACGCGTTCTACTTTAAAGCAGACCTATGATCAGATTATTGCAGACTTTACTGAGGCTGTAAAACTGATGGATAAGGATGCAAAAAAAGAGACAGGTTTTTTGAATTATTATGCAGCTTTGGCTCTTCGTGCTCGTGCTTATCTTTACATGGGAGAAAATGAAAAGGCACTTGCTGATGCAAAAGAGGTTATTGCTGATGGTGGTTATGAACTCTATTCTATTAAGGATTATGCAAGTGTTTGGAATAAAGAGGGTACAAGTGAATCAATTTTTGAATTGTTGACTACATCTAATTATAATCCTCAGCGTAATAGTCTTGGTTATTATACAGATGCTTCTGGTTACGCAGAATGTGGTTTCAATACTGCTGGTAAACTCTACAAGTATCTTACAGATAATCCTGATGATGTTCGTAGCAAGTTGATAAAGGAAGGTAAGGTTAGCAAAACTGCTGCTGTTTCTTACTACCCAGCAAAATATCCAGGTCGTGAAGGCATTTATGTAAACAATCCAAAGATCATACGCCTTTCTGAGGTTTACTTGATAGCTGCTGAGGCTTCAGTTAAGTTAAATAAGGACGATGCAGCATCTTATATCAATGCAATTGAGAGAAATCGTGTTACAGGTTATCAGGATGTTGCTACTGTAGATATTGACGATGTAATCTTTGAATACGAGAAGGAACTCTTTGCTGAGAACCAGATTGCTTTTGCTTACTGGCGTAATAAGAAGAGTGTTACCAATAGACTTAAAAAAGTTATTAATTACGATAACGATAGAACCATTCTTCCTATTCCACAGCGTGAGAGAGATTACAATCCTGATCTTGAGCAGAATCATGGATATTAATCCTAAATATGGAGAATAAGTGAAAATTATTATAATGGAATTTTCATTCCATACTCTCTAAAATTAATACCGAAGAGGCTTGTAGTGATACACGCCTCTTTTTTTTGTATCCTACTAAACTTCAGAATCCTTGAGAAGTTGAGCTGATTTACAGCAGTATTTTATATAGTAGTCATACCTTAGCCATACCTTAGCAAGGATATAACTAGGTAACAACAATGGGAGTTAGAGTATGGTTGATACCTAAGTAAAGTATAGGTGAGGTAGGGAAGCAAGGACTTTTTACGCAATTTAACTAAGTTGCACGACATGCCTTTTGTTACAAAAAACAAAAATATCCGTATTGTAAGTTGGAAAAAGTAACTAAATTGCTGGCATTTGTAATAAAATGCAATGAATATTTTGTTATTTGGTTAGAATTTGTTATCTTTGCCCTTGTTAAATTTATAAAACTTTAGTCCGACCACTATATTAGATATATAATTTTAACCATGTAGAAGGTTGTTTTGGGCTTAAATAGAGATAAGAGAATAATATATATTTTTTTAACGAGAGAATCTTTATGGAAAAAAGACTTATGACTTTTTTAGCCTGCCTTTTCCTGAGTTTGGGAATGGCATTGGCTCAAACACAAGTCAATGGTACTGTTGTATCTAGTGAAGACGGTGAACCTATAGTAGGTGCTTCGGTTCTTATTTCTGGTACAAAGACTGGTGGTGTGACCGATATCGAAGGTCATTTTTCAATTAAAGCATCAGAAGGTGCTAAATTGATTGTTTCTTACTTGGGAATGCAGACTAAAACTGTTACCGCAAAGAATAACATGGTTGTTAAACTTGATCCAGATAACAAAGTCTTGGATGAAGTTGTAGTAACAGCAATGGGTATTACTCGTGAGAAGAAAGCATTGGGATATGCTTCTCAAGGTTTGAATTCTGACGAATTGAATAAAGCAGGTACTTCTTCTTTGGCAAGTGCGATGCAAGGTAAACTTACTGGTGTTGATATTCGTACTTCATCAGGTGCACCTGGTGCTTCTGCACAGATTCAAATACGTGGTGCTCGTTCTTTCGATGGTAATAATACCCCTCTTTATGTAGTTGACGGTATGCCAATTGCTTCTACTGCTGATTATGGTACAGGTAGTTCTGTTACAGGTGCTGACCAGACAAGTCGTTCTATAGATATCAACCCAGAAGATATAGAGTCTATCAATGTGTTGAAAGGTCAGGCTGCTTCTGCTCTTTATGGTATTCGAGCTTCAAACGGTGTGATCTTGATTACCACAAAGCGTGGTCACAAGAATACTCAAAAGCCTGTTATTACTTTTTCTACAGACTTAAGTGCTCAAACAAATAGTCGTAAGTTTAAGCATCAGACTGTTTATGCACAAGGTAATAGTATAGATAAATATAGTGATACCAGTTCAATGTCATGGGGTCCTAAAATTGTAGATCTTCCTAATGATCCTAATTATGGTGGTAATACAAATAATAAATATACGAATGGTGATTTGACATCCCATGCAGGGCAGTACTATAATTCAAAATATGCTCAGGCTGGTTTAAGCGGATGGGTAACTCCTGAGGTTCACGATAATATTGGTGATTTCCTCCGTACAGGTTTCACTCAGAATTCAACTTTTAATATCTCACAGATGAAAAATGATGTGAGCTATTCTTTTAGCGTGAGCGACACATATCAAACTGGTATTATTCCTTCAAATGGAATGGTACGTACAGGTGCTCGTGGTGCAGTGGATTGGAAGATTGATGAACAGTGGAAAACTGGTTTTTCTGCAAACTATAGTTCTGTGAAAATCAATTCTGCTCCAGGTGCTAATAATGGTATCATGAATGTACTTTATTCTTGCCCTGTTGAGTATGATTTGAAGAATACTCCTTATCATGCTTTGAATGATCCAAGTACTCAGGTTTCTTTCCGTAGTACTTCTTTTGATAACCCATATTGGTTTGCTGAAAATGATAAGTTTACTCAGCATACTAACCGTGTGTTTGGTAATGCGTATGTTGAGTTTAAACCTACAATAGGATGGGATACAGAACGTTATAATCTTGTATTCCGTGAACAGGCTGGTCTCGATGTTTATACAACTAATAATTCAACTATTGCTGAGGTCGGCTCTGGTTACAACAAAAAGGGTGAGGTTGAAAATTATGGTGTACAAACAAATATATTTAACAACCTTATAACGGCAAACTTTACTGCAAAGTGGGGTGCTGAAAAAGAGTGGGATTTTGGCTTAGTTCTTGGAAATGAGTTTAACCACGAAAATCGTCGTTATTGGGATTATGATGGTTCTGGCCTTGCTTTCTATGGTCAGCCTGTTATTGGAAATGCATCTTCTATTGATACTCATTCTGAATATAATGCACAGGAACGTACACTTGGTACTTTTGGACAGCTTAGCCTTTCTTGGAAGGATATGTTGTATTTGACAGTAACTGGTCGTAATGATATCGTTTCAACAATGCCACGAGGAAATCGTTCTTTCTTCTATCCTTCTGTTTCTCTTGGATGGATTTTCACAGAATTGGCTGGGGTGAAGAGTGATATTCTTTCTTATGGTAAACTTCGTACTTCTTATGCACAGGTAGGACAAGCTGGACAGTTCTATAGCAACTATATGTATGTACCTTCTTATGGTGGCGGTATGTATCTTTATACTCCTATTTCATATCCTCTTGGTGGAGCAAGTGCGTATGCACCTTATTATGTGAAGTTTGATCCTAACTTGAAGCCTCAGAATACTTCAAACTGGGAGGCTGGTATCGACTTAGGACTTTTCAAGAATCGTTTGAAGTTAGAATATACTATCAGCTATCAGGATGTTGTTGATCAGATTTTTGATGTTCCTACAGCTGGTTCTACTGGATATCAGTATCTTAGAACTAATGCTGGTCGCATGACAACATGGTCACATGAGTTCTCTTTGAATGCTGCTGTTGTAGAGAGCACTGATTGGAATGTTAATCTTGGTGTAAACTTTACACGTGCAAAGAGCCAGGTAAAAGAATTGGCTGAAGGTGTAGAGAGTATTATGCTTGGTGGATTCGTAGAGCCTCAGATACGTGCTCAGGCTGGTTACAGCTATCCAAATATCTATGGCTATGCTTTCAAGCGTACAGAAGATGGTCAGCTGCTTCTTTCTAAAGGTAAACCACAGGCTACAGCTGCAAGCCAGAACCTTGGTGAATGTACGCCAGACTTTAATATGGGTTTCAACTTGGATGTAAGTTATAAGCGTTTGAATCTTTCTGCTACTCTCGATTGGCAGAAGGGAGGAAAGATGTATAATGGAACCATTCTTGTTATGAACTATTTCGGTGTAACCGAAGAATCACTTCCTTATCATGAAGGTAAAATGGTTGCAGAAGGTATTGATGAGGCTACTGGACAGAAGAATACGATTGAAGTTAATAAGCAGGATTACTATCAGGCTTACAATGATGTTACAGAGGCAGGTATCTTTGATACAAGCTATTTGAAACTTCGTGATATAACATTGTCATACAAATTGCCTAAGTTCGCAGGTATTGATTTGTCTGTATATGGCTTTGCAAGAAACGTTCTTGTATGGGCAAAGATGCCTAATCTTGATCCAGAAAGCTCACAGGGTAATGGTAACATGAGTGGCTATTTTGAGCGTTTCTCTGTTCCAAATACTTCAAGTTTTGGTGGTGGCTTCAAGATCACATTCTAATTTAGTGGTATCGTTTAATAGTTAAAGAAATTGATTATGAAAATTAAATATTATTTTGGAATAGTATTTGCTGCGTTATCGCTGGCATCTTGTTCTGAAAGTCAGTTAGACAACATCAATAAGGATGAGGCACACTCTGGTTTGGATGTTGTAAATGCAAAGTTCCAGCTTACAGATGCAGAGGTTTCTACTGTCTTTAATACTCTTTGTGGTAACTATGCTTGGTATATTTCTTCATATACAGAGCAAGAGTTTGGTACAGGTAATAATCAGTTGAAGAATGTTGAGATACGTAAGGTGGCAGAAATGGCTGGTAGTACCGTGTTTAACAATGAATGGAATTCAACATATAGTAATCTGTTCAATATTGCCAACATTAGAAAGAAATGTGAATCTGGTGTTAATGTTGGACAGTATGACCTTCTTGGTATGGCAGAAACACTCGAAGCATTGAATTGGGGTGTGTTGACAGACCTTCATGGAGATGTTCCATTTAAAGAGTGTTTTTCAGATATAGCTGCTCCTAAGATTGATTCTCAAAAGGATATATATGACCATGTCTTCGAATTGCTTGATGATGCACTGGTTAATTTTGATAAGGGAGGAAATAAGGCAGCAAGCCAAGATGTTATCTTTGGTGGCGATTTGGATAAATGGAAAGGACTTGCTCATGCTTTGAAAGCTCGTTATCTGCTTCATACTTATGGTGTAAACAGAACAAATACTCTTTTGAATCAGGTTTTGACAGAGGCAAATGAAGCTATTGCTCTTTGGAGCAATTGTGAACAAGGCGCTATTCTTGATGTTTTTGATGATAATAACAACAACTCTTGGTTTGCTTATGCCTATAGCCGTGATTATGTAGGTTCTTCTACAACTGTTGATAATTTGCTGTTGGAGCGCTATGATCCACGTGAAGCAATTTATAACTTTGATGGTTATTATGAAGCTGGACAAATCGCAGAGCCTGGTGATGAGGCTTTGGCTGGTTCCACTTTATCTGTTGACCTTCCTTCTTTTATGGTTAATGGTAAAGCATATTCTCATTTGTTTAGTAAGTCAGAACTTTATTTTATAAAGGCTGAAGTTCAAGCTCGTTTGGGAGAAGATGCTTCTGCAGCTTTTGCCTCTGCTGTTAAGGCTGCAATGGAGGATTGGCAGAATACAGGTAACTTTGTAGATAATATAATTGGCATTGGTAAAATTAGTCTTACAAATATTGATGAAGATGCTATTGATGATTATGTTACAAGTTTAAAGCCTCGTTTTGAAGCAAATCCTTTAAAAGAGATTTTTGTTCAGAAATATATTGCCCAGTCTCGTGACGAACAGATAGAAACATATAACGATATTCGTCGTTGCAAATATGTTGATGGTGACTATGCTGTAACTTTAACAAATCCACATAATACTGCATCTGGTGCAAATAGATGGCCATTGCGTTTACCTTATGGTGATAGCGACGTTGTTTCTAATCCTTATGTTGCTTCTGCATTTGGTTTTGGTAATGAGGCTGGTATGTATGTCTTTACAGATCCTGTTTGGTGGGCAGGTGGAAAACGCTAAGTCGTTGTCAGAACTTAAAGCTAATACCCATGAAAATATGGAAATATTTTCCATACTTTCTAAACTATAAATATAGGAGACTTGCTGTGTGCAGGTCTCCTTTTTTAGTTAATTATT
>Ga0256405_10013098_pt1 | contig 10050 bp, 8 predicted proteins | sample RumenRJG_02DNA_FD_189096 | JGI IMG/M metagenome (GOLD analysis project Ga0256405, IMG submission 189096) | Bovine rumen microbial communities from Lethbridge, Alberta, Canada - RJG_02 | ecosystem: Host-associated > Mammals > Digestive system > Stomach > Rumen | place: Canada: Alberta | collected... | reverse complement strand
CTTCATCTCCGATCTCGATCCCGATGTATTGGATCTTCCCATTCTCGCCCAGAACGCGCATCTCTTCGGCCGCCTGTTCCCAGTTGTCATCATTCGGGCCGCCATCCGTCATGAGAACGACCCACGGGCGATAGGAGGAGATTCCGCTGTTCCGGTACATTCTGCGTCGTGCCTTCAGATCGCGAAGTGCCAGACGGATTCCAGCACCCATTGACGTGCAGCCATCAGCGACCAATGGGGCCGGATTCTGATCCACATCACCGATAGCCGTGAACGGCATGGCGACATCGGCTGAACTGTCGAAGGTGATGACTTCCAGCTCCACACTGCGGGACGCCGCTTCATCAGCTGCTGTTTCACGCAGGAACTGCTTCAGCCCTTCGTTGAGTTCGTCAATCGGCGCACCTTCCATACTGGAGGAGGTGTCCAGCAGAAGCACGACCGGGCAGCGGGGAGCGGGATTGGAGACGTCGAGGGTGTTCATTTCGTTGTAGTTTCTCATGGCAAAAATCCTTTCTTTGTTAGTTTGAGGTTAGCCACTTGTTGTTTCTTGTTCTTATAAGTCCTGCGCATTCTGTTTTTCCGGACTGTCTTTCAAAATCTCATTATTTTTTTATTGGTGGAGCCGGCGGGTAACGATCCCACGTCCGGAGAAGTGCGCTTTGGCTTTAATCCCCGTCGAAACCTTTCTCGGCCCCGTTCATATTACTCATAAGGGTTTAATCCACCTTTTTTCCGGCCATGTTTTCAAAAATCCATAGAAAAAGACTGCCCCGCAGAGGAAGACTTTGCCTTTGGCTTTGCTTTGACGGGATTCAGATCAAGTCTCACCGGATCTTTCTTCATGATGAAGAGAAGTTCCTGAAGATTGCTCTGCAGGTCGGCAAGCGTTGCTCTTTTGGTCGGGTCTTTGTGTCCATCGCGGAATGTCTGAATCAGCGAACTTTTAAGTTTGAACGTCAGATAGCTCCACAGATTATACCAGTTTCCGCGAGGAAGCATGCAATGGGCACCAGTTCCCAGCGGACAGCGGCCCTTGCGCAGATTTTCATCTGGCGTTCCGCAGGCAGACTGCCTGGACGGATCAAAGTAGCTGTATGGATGAAGTCCACACATGAGGATATTAAAAACCGTCAGAGCTGCCCCGAATTCCACATGGTGAATGTTTCGCGGCTGGGCAAGCAGTTTGGGATTTTCCAGCAATTCGGGTGCCACATGCGATGCAAAGTATGTCTTGGTGATATCCGTGCTGTTTCCTTCCCCTGGGATCTGATAACTGTCGCAGTCAATAAAGGATACGTGACCTTTTTGGTCCACGAGGAAGTTGGCTGGGTTGAAGTCATTGACCAGAATCTTTTTCGAGGTCAAATACTGAAGTTTTGTCAGGAAGTCCTGTGCAACCAGAGCAAGTTCGCGTCTTGTCCATTTGGGAAAACGCTGCTGTATGCTTTTAACGCCGCTGAAAGCCTGAAAGGAGATTCCGCTGCATTTGTTCATGGCAAACCCAATCACTTGCCTCCGGCTGTTGCAGACAACGGCGCGAGGCCAGGCAAAGGAAGCCTGATCGATATCCTTGCTGATGGCAAGCATGTCATAGATCCGTTTCTCAATTTCAGAACGCTTTGCCGGATTCTGGAGCAGATCATCTTTGTAAATCTTGACAAGGACATTCGGTTTCCCTGGAATCGCATACACCGTTCCCTCTCCGCCCGAGGCCTTGCAGTCCGAGGTCGTCAGGTGCAAAGGAGTTCCCTTGAGGGAATAGACCGTTAGATTGTCGTTTTTCTTCGCTGTTGAGGCAGTTCCAATTCCATTGAACCAATTGGCCGCGCCTGCGTTTGGGGATGCCGCCGTTTTTGCCGGGGATTGTGCCGGAGGCCGGACAGTCTGATACTGCGGAGCCATCCGATAAGCCGGATGCCCAGCATTATTGCCGGTCTTGGGAGATGCCGCAGGCGCGGTGGGGGTTGCGGTGTTCGAGTTCTTGAACATGTTCAGCAGTCCGTCAAAAATACCCATGATATTGTCTCCTGTTTGGTGAGTCGTTACTGATTATAAGCTGTTCACGGTCTCTTTTTCCGGAGCGGATATGGAAATCTGCAGGGAAATCTCCGGGAAAAAGATCACATTGTTCATGACCATGCCGGGAATGATCCGCCGCTCCGTCTTGAGCCAGGGATATTTGTCGACATGGTCCCGGAACAGGTCCTGCGTCAGGATCAGCGCATCTTTATTGGCATCTGCCTGGAGGAGCAGGAAGTCATCCGCGCGAGTCCCTGCCGGAACCTGACAGAAGTGATTCGAATCATCCTTCAGCAGATTCTCGTATATCTCCAGTTCCTGCGGCGCATGTTTTTTCAGAATATGCGGAGCGGTCGCGTCAAAAAACACCTGAAACGGCTGACCCGTTGTTTTCAGATGGTCCGTGATGATAAGCAGATGTTTGAGCGAAATGCCGGACCGGGATGCACCCCAATGAAGAATGTTGGAGCCGTCAAGCAGATATTCTGTTCCTTTGTGCCGATTAACAGGTATCGTCTGCTCGGTAATTACTTCCTGTGCCTCTTCTTCGTAGGTTTGCGAGACAATCTGTCCGATCTGGGCAAACGTCTGCCGCATTCCCCCGAAGTTGGGAATCATGACATGATCACGTCCGACAATTGAAGAAAGAGCTTCCATGTCGGCATCCTTTCCCAGAGCAACGGCACGGCAAATGAGCTTCCCGGATTCCACGGAACTGCGGATATGTTCGGCGACGCTCTGAAAATCATCCGTGGACCTGCCATCGGAGAGTAAGATCAGGTTCGGTGTCACAAACGTAATCCCAGCTGCCTGATAACGTCCGATCTGGGCTTGGAGAGCCTCCATGGCCAGCTCCAGGGCCGCGCCGACCGGAGTATCGCCTTTCGGACGGATGCTGCGGTTCGGCAGATCGGACGAATGAAGCGGGGTGAACGCCTCCAGCATACAGAGATTGTCTCCCATGCTGACGGCCGCGATGTCCACCTGCGCATTCAGAAACTGAATGTCGGCAATCGTTTTGTAAAACGCCTTGAGCGAGGCCATCATGTCGGTGAGTCCCTGTCCCCACATGCTGTGAGAGGTGTCCAGCACCAGCACCACTGGACAATGCGGCATCGTGTTCGCGAGGTCAAACATACCATTGTTCATTTCATTCACATTCTCGTTCATCATCTTGTTCTCCATCGTTTCATTCATGTTTTTTACTCCATTTTTCCTGTCGGTTACTGTTTAGTAAGTAAGTCCCGGTGTCATTTTCCGAAATGATTCTGAAAAAAACGCAGAATTTTATCCTGATTCCGGTAAAGCAGCCAGGCCCCAAGCAGGATACCGCCGATAATCAGTAACGGTTCCCAGAAGAAAAACACAATCACTGCCAGGATCAGAAATCCCCAGCCGTTCAACTTGATTCCGGTGATTTTCGGTTTGTTCGACATAACTCAGACTCCTCTCTCGATTTTAGGCGCTTTTCCGGATCAGTTCCAGAAAATCCGCTCCGATATGTTTTTTCGCTTCATGGTATTCATCAGGACGAATCGTCACCAGATGGTCCAAATCAAAATGCGATGCCGGACCAAACTGTTCCGGGCACAGTTTCCTCTGATTCCAGATATAATGATGGTGTATCGCCGGATCGATTACTGCAGCAGGATTCAGCAATCTATCGTAAGTGTTGAAATCATTGATAAAATCCGCCAACCGTGCCTCCGGGACACCATGAGCATCTGGTTTTTCCGGGGTTACCTGTTGCGCTGCAACATGTTTCCAAAGTTCACGAGGAGTCAGATTCATGAAAATAATCTGATAGCCGTGGCGTCGTGCCAGGTCGGTATATGGTGCAGTTTGCCACGGTTGCAGGTTCGTGTTGTCGCAAATCACAACATTAACACCTCGATGCAACGACTGTTGGAAATCGAGAAGATTCCAATGGTGGTAATCCGACAGCTTGGTCAGATCGAAGCAATATCGCCCATCTTCCATGAAATAATCATCGGTGGAGTGATTGGCGATAGTCAATCCTGCCGCACGAATGGCATCGGTGATACAGCGGGACAGTGAAGTCTTACCGGAGCCCGGCACGGCGCGGTTCATAATAACAGTTCTGAAAAAGTGCTTTCTCATGTTTTTTGTCTCCATTTTGTTTTATTGCTGATGGAAATAAGGTTAACGGGACATCTTTTTCGGGAAAATCCTGAGAATAATTCTCTTTTTTTTCAGAAATTGACGAAAAATGCTGGGAAAAACCTCCAGATGGCTTGCATCTCCCCTTTTTCGGGTGTACTGTTTATTGGATACTTGTTTTTAGGAGATAAATTATGGATCAGAAAGATTTTGATCGCGCGCGCGAAGCCTATATGAATGCTCTTCTTTACCAAAAGACAGATAAAATTGCTCGGCTTCGTCAGGAAATAGAAACCACGCTGTCTCCTGATGAGATGGATAAATTCCTCAAAACGGCAGAACAGTGGAAAAATCAATGTGTCGCGCTGGGGAAAGATTCCATTGCACTTGCCCAGAAAGGGAAGAATCGTGACAGTCTTGAGTTTGATTCGTTGAGAACTCAAGCAAAGTCTCTTGGAGGGAACGCGCTTGCCTTTCTTTGTCAAAAATTCGATCAGGCAGTGATTGAGTATGAGGACAAGGGAAAGACACAGGAAAAGCAGGAAAATACCTCGGATAGCCCAAAATCCCAGAAATTTTTGCTGGGAGAAATTTCTCGGCTTTCGACTTGGGGAAAACGTGGACGACCTCAGCTTGAGGAATGCCTGCAAGCCATAAGAAAGTTCTATCCCAGTGCTATCCCGGAAGCAAATCGTCGCAAGGAGCATGGAGAAAAGCTTGTTCAGTACAAAACACGAGCAGCAAATTTGAATCAGGCAAAGCTTGCTGAATTAATGGAGCAAATGGCTCAAGAAGGATTTGGTCAGTATGAAATTTCCATTATCAGGAAGATGAAGGATAAGATTGAACTTGCGAAAAAAATAAAAAAGAAATCCAAGGGATCTTCAGCCATCGTGCCTTTGCCAGAAAAAGACCATGAGTTTACCGCACCAACTCATGAAATTCTATTTGATCGTATTCATCGGAACAGTATTCCTGAGTTGGCTCCAACCACAGAATGGACAATCCTTTTTGATGAGACTGGAACAGACTTTAAGGATACCGCATTTGGTGATAACGTGTCTGACATATCGCTGGGAAGGATGATTGCTCTTGTCGTTCCTGATTACACAGATCTTCCCCCTTGTAAAAATTACTGCCATTCTGTCGATCTACTGCTTTCGGAAGTTCACGCGATGCAGCAGGTCCTATTGTCTCACCAGTGCGGGATTATTGGCATACCGGTCAATGCACTGTACCGTATCCACGCTGAACAATGGTTTTCCTGTATCGAAACTCTTCTTGATCTGATTTTGCGGCTGGTGCCGATTAATGGCAAGACGAAATTAAAGATTTATGCCGAACAACGAGGCAAAGCGACTGCAAAAGACGATTATTTGCTTCAGAAAACATGTGATGATTGCTTGTTTCATTTGTCACGCGCTTTTCCCGAGCGCAGCCAGTCATTTGAAATTGAACCTCACATCATCCGGAAAGAAGATCATCCTTGGAATGGATATGTTGATGCCGTTGCCTTTTGCTGGTCCAGCCCAAACGGAAAGATGATTCTGGAAGAGTCCGGGTGGGAGGGAACTTGCCTGATGGATTCCTCTTCTTATTTTCTGCGACACTGCATCGATACTATGGAGCATGAGGACGTTATCTCCCCAGACGATTGGAGTGAACTGCTGAAAAATGCAAATCAGCATACTAATTCGCTCGAAAAATCTCTTCTGAAAAACTTAGGGGAGCGTGCAAGACAAAATCCATCCGTTTGGAAAAATTATCTGGATTTTGCTGTTCTTCACCTGAATTCCAAGGCAATTAACATGCCGTTGCTTGGTCGTCAGGTAAATTGGCTGTCATCCTATGCTCCGGCCAAAAGTGAATTGCCGCCTTGTTTGCGACTGATGTGGTTGACGGCCAAACTTGCTGAGGAGAACCATCGTGGCTGCGTGGCAACGCACCAGTCCCAGCGTGAAGAATTCATCCGTTTATCTGAGACGCTTTTCGAGGAAGATGCTCCTCTGACCTGCAATGCCGCGCTGAATTTGGCTGTATCGTATACTGATGAATTCGATTTTGAGAATGCCCAAAAAGTATTGGCACCCTGGCGGGAGCGGCGACCGGAGGTGCCAGGTCTGCAGTATTATGGGCGTCTGCTTTCCAGTTATGGGCAGCACGAGGCGTTTCTGGGAAGAAACCGCGAGGCCATTTCATATTTCAGGCAGGCAATAGATACATTTGGGAGATTAAGCGATAAGGGCAATGCCTTTCTAGATGTCCTTCAGACCTCGGCTTATCTTCTGACATCCATGATGGATTCTTTGCCGGATTCGACTGATGATTTCCGCAGAGAGGCCGAAAAATACTTTGGCGGCAAAATCGAGGATGTTGCGCCCCGTCTCGGTGTGTCAACGGAAGATAAAACGAAGTATCAACACCATATTCTGCTTCGCTATCTTACCAGTGCATTTGCCACTGCCAATGAACGCTCTGCATATTTAAGTTCATCCGGAAAATGGATCATCGGGAAAGGGCATCCCTGGGAAATGATTGAATTCTACCGTTCCATGCTGGTCGACTCCCTGGAGAAAAAGGCAAAGCACCTGCAGAATGCGTATGATATTGCAATGACCGGAGAGGGAACGATGCATGTTATCGCGGCAGTAATTCTCGGGAGTATTCTCCTTCTGCAACCGGAAAGGGAAAAGGAATACCTGGAACTTCTGAATCGCTGCGCTGTTGAGATACCTTCTCTTGGAGAGCGGTTGAATATTTTACGTGAACATGTCCACCGTAAATATGGACCACTCGAATTGGCTGCCTTGATCCTGCCGTTCAACTTTAGATGAGGAAGGATCAAAATGGATATCAATGAACAGCGGTATATCAACTTGTTCAACGCCGTCAACTATTTTGCATTCGGAACGCTTTGGAAAGTCAAAAATTTTCTGTGGCGAAAAGCCGTTAGCGGTTTTGTTTCAAAAAATGACGATGAGTATCATCCCGCAGTGAGCCTTGGCAAAAAGAATTTAACATCGCTCTACCAAACTGTTCCAATGCTGCTTGGCTCACATTCTCATAAAACAGGTTTCCCTATCCATAATTTTTCGCCTAAAAAGGATAATCAGACGAGTTTTTTCAAAATCAGACCTTATTTTCTCCAGGCTTCTGGTGCGGTTGGGATTCAACGGGGGATAGAGCCAAACGAATACAAACCTCGTCTCGGTCAAAAGGAAATTTCCGAATTAAAAGACTATCTTCGGAAGGGAGGTATCAGGTTCGATGATTAAGCACGAAGAAAATTGGAATGATAATGCGCTGCTCGCTTGGAATCAGTGGAAAGCCATTTGTTCTATTTGCGGCTGTCCCCCTGAACAGCAGAAGATTTTAATGGTGGAGGTTTCACGTGCTTTCCAGAAAAAATTGCATGCCGTCATAGGAAACCAGCTTGATACATTGTTTTCTGTCAATCATCAAGTGGGGTCGATAGAAAAAGATAATGAAGAATCAGATGTTCTTCCGAGCCAATCTGGTCGTTTGCCCACCGATTCTATGTTCTATAATACCGATGATTCTTCATATACCAACGCAGAAGGCGAATGTAAGGGACACATTGAATTTGAGGATGAAGATTGCGAACAGGAATCAGTGGTGAAAGACAAACCTGAGAATGAGCAGGATAACACATCTGATCCGACTGGACGGAAATATGATTGGCGTGTTAATTGGGCGCATGAATTCGATTGCGGAATTATAGAAAAAGCAAATTCACCCTCAAGTCCTAAGAATTACAAAGATCACACATGGGAATGCATCATGCGGAGCAAAGACCCCCCTTTGAAGGTGATCCGAGGACAACTTTTGGGCCCCCTGGGTATCATCAATGAAATTGCGGAACGTTTTTTGCGCAGCAATTATCCGCAAATATGGGAAAAGTTAATTTCCCTTCAAATACCCATAAGTTCCGATGAAGACGATTCTGGAACCCTGGAGGATACGATCCCCTATAAAGTGGTGGCTTCGCGTTACAACTCGCTGGATAAGTCTGAGGAAGAATACCTGCAGAAGTCTTTCTGGAAATTGTTTACCAATGACAATGCCGCTATTTTCCTTGTTTATCTGACAGACTTTTCTCCGTTGTTTTCACAAAAAATATCTATCGCAACTCCGGAACTCCAGAATTATGTCGGTTTTTCAGCCATCAGCTCATTATATGATCGTCTGAACAACGTTATTCTTCCAAAGATTCAAGCTCTCCCCAAAGAGTGTTTACAGGTCATGACTATCCCCGGAGCCAGTGATTTTCTGATTTTTTTGATGATTGAGCAAATTAAACCGGAAAAAAGGGCTTTACCTCTCTTACAACGGGTAATTGAAGAAATATCAAACTCAACAGGGGAGGAAACTGAAAATGAATGACATCAATTTGAAACGCGAGCAAAACACCAATCATTTTCTTTGTTCTTATAAGATTCAAAAGAAGATGAGTTCGGTTTCCGGTTTTGATGAAACCCAGGATATGAGGACTCCAGATACGTTGAAGCTGCATCCTCAGAATCCCTTTGACACGAACCTCAAAAAGGGGCAGATTCGTCTTCTGAGTCAATTGGATCGAATCACTTATGTCGTCCTGCTTCGTCGCTGGGAAGAAGATTCTTTCATTGTCATGACTTTTTCCCATTATGACTTCCCGGCCACGGATGAAGAATTCAAACCCGAATTTGACGGAGGAATGTATCTCAATATTCTTCAGGCGTGGAATACCAGAACCCTCCAAGATGAAACTTTGAAAAAAAGTTGGCTGATTGGAGAATTGCCTGATTCAGATTGCGCTGATGCATGGCATTTTTGGGAACATCTTATAACCGGTCGTGAACTCAGACAGGAACTTTTGGAAAGAACCGGCCTTCCGATTTCGGCATCGGATGATCTTCGAATTCAATATATGAAAGAAGAACTTTCTGCCTTTGATCGCCTTGACGAGTCCGAACTGTCTGAAGGTGCAGGAGGTTCGGTCTGGTTTAATCGGCTTGAGTTTCCCCCGCTCTGGCAGGAGGACGAGCTTGAACTTGCGGCCGGCGATGAAAAGCAGGATTTCATTGCGGAATGCACACCATACGGATACAGTGAATTTGTCTCCATTGTGTTTTCTTGCCATGAGAAAACCTTGCGTGTCAATATCTACACGGCGGATCAAAGCGAGACATCCCATATATTTGATTCATGGGAACTTGTATCCGAGCAATCTGCTGTCCTGGGAATCGTCCAAGATGGTTTTTGCCTGGTGCGCGACCTCGAATCGTTTGATGGAAAATGTGCGTTGCGGAATCCTGCGGATCATTTGATTGTCATTTTTGAAAGACGTCCGGAGTGATCTATGCCGTTTCTCCCCCTTGCACAAATTGAGCAGATAACCAGAACCGCCCCTGAGAATCTGATTTTTTTCTCTTCGGCAAATCTGATGACTGTTGCATCCGATACTGCGGGGAGATTCTCGGAGGATTGCAGGTCGGAATGCATTGCGGAACTGATTACACGCTGGTATTTGAATCCCTCAGCTGAATTTGAAAACGGTCTTGATTCCATCTTCCCTGCAAAAGAATGGCATGTTCTGAAAAAAATCAAAGAGCGGGAAATCTTCGCTGTGCCGACAGTATCCAGTCTGCCGAAAAAACTCTGGAACAGTTCGGATCTGTTTTTCGTTCGCTGCGAAATTTCCGTTCGCAAGCGATTGACAGATTTGCTCAATTCGGATGGCTTTATCCCAGTATATTCGGGGAATGATGCTTTTTTTCTACCGTTCTTCTGGGTGGAAAATAATCTTCTGCCTTTGATTGGCGATGCAGTAGGGATTCAAATTGACAACTGGACAGAGCCATTCCTTGCGCTTTTTGGAGAAGAACCTAAGTTCCGCTGCGTAGT
>Ga0256405_10013097_pt1 | contig 10050 bp, 12 predicted proteins | sample RumenRJG_02DNA_FD_189096 | JGI IMG/M metagenome (GOLD analysis project Ga0256405, IMG submission 189096) | Bovine rumen microbial communities from Lethbridge, Alberta, Canada - RJG_02 | ecosystem: Host-associated > Mammals > Digestive system > Stomach > Rumen | place: Canada: Alberta... | reverse complement strand
ACATTTCTGCTAATATTATATGATTTTCAGTCATTAATTCTTGCAAATTGAATGCAAAATCAAAGATTCCTCTTTTTGTTTTCATCCAACAAGCCTCAGGAAATGTAATAGAAACACTATCAACATCCCTTTCATCCATAACTTTCAAATAAATATTCTTTTTAGAATATACATTGTAATTGTAAATTTTAACTCTTTTCAAGGCCAAGTTAATTGTTTTACACATTTCTTTATCATTTTCAAAAATTTCCAATTTTTCTTTTAATCCAGTTATTGTGCGATTAATCGATGATGGAGTATTATTATGTAATAAATCCCATTCATGGACTTGTATTAATGCATTTAACTCTTTTTTAGAGATTTTGTAGTATCGTGATCCTCTGACAAGAGCATCAGTTCCATCAACAAATAATTTAACAAAATCTAAGAAGTGCAAATCATTCAATAATACTAATGTACTTACAAAAACTTTTTTAATTATTTCTGCATCGCTTTTATTTAAAAAATTAGCGAATGTATTGCGTGTTGGCTTTAATCCGCATGTAACGATTAAAAGAAATTTATTTTTCTTACATTCTTCTTCCATTTTAGTATAATTGGCAATATCAATGCTAAAACAATATAAAACCACTATCAAAAGTAGTGTTCGAGGATACGCCGGACGTCCGGGTTTAGATGCAAATTCTGCATCTAATTGTGCCATTAAACTTTGAACCATATTGGTAAATGCAAAATTACAAATCGTTAACAACATTTTAGGACAATCCTCCTCTTTTTTAAGCTTTTTTACTATACTGCCATCATTATACTCTTTTAATTCTATAATTGGCATATAAAATCAAAGAATTTAACACTTTAACGAATTATTCATAGGTTTTAATTTTAAATTAAAATTTCCAAAAAAAATAATGGAAACTCACTTAAAATTAAATTAAATATGAAATAATTTATTCTATAAATCTATAAATAATTCTTATATATTAATATATAATTTAAATTATTTAAAACTTTTTATATCCAATTTTAAATAATATTAAACTAAATTAAAGTAATTAAAAGAATATTAATAATGTATGTCTAATTTAAAGAGTTTATAATAGAAAAAATAGTTGAAATTCAATCAATCCACTCCTGATCTTTTATGCCGAAAAATTTCGAAAAAAATCATGAAAATAAAAAATTCGTAAAAACTAAAAATAAGCAAGAAAAATATGAATTTTAGAAAATAAAGATAAAATAAGTATGAAAATTAGAAAAATAAGAATAATTAATAAATTATAGATTTAATGACAAACCCCGAAAAGAAAAATTGGAATATTTAAATAATATTTCAGAAGATTTAACTGAGAATAACATTAATAATCGTGACAAAATTCCGGATATTGTTAAAAATGAATTAAATGAAGAATATTCTCCTTTAGAAGAGGACATTGAAAAATATAGGTTAGATGCCATTAACGATACTACAAAATCTATTGAATATCTTCCAAGAAGACTTATATGTGAATTTTTAGACACAATTAATCAGTTAACAGTTATCAAACAGCAAACATCATGCGAAATTGAAACAGTGAGTAAAAAAAGCCATATTTGCTTAATTACCAAATCATATGGATTTCAATGGATTAAATTCGATAGTGAAATACTTTAAATATAATGATGACAATAATATATAGTTAATAAGTGATAAAATGAATTTTGTACCAAAAGAAGTTTCAAAAAAAACCATACAAAGATTATTGGATGAAAGAGACAGACTTAATGCAGAAAAAAGAGAAGAATACAGAAAAAAAAACACTTCAAAAACTATAAAAAAGAATAGTTAAAAACAACTATTCTAAAATTTCATCTAAAGCTTTTACGAACTCATCGATTTCAGCTTTTGTAATTGTCAATGGCGGAACGAATCTTAAGACGTTACCGGCAGTACAATTAATCAGGAATCCTGCTTCACGGAGTTTGTCAACATATTCTGCTCCAGGCTTGGTCAGCTCCAAACCTACCATCAAGCCAACACCACGCACATCAGCAATGATTTCCTTGTCTAATTTTTTGAGTTCGCTGATGAAGTATTCACCAACCTCATTGACATTGGAGAGGATATCCTCTTCCTCAAAAGTGTCCAATACTGCATTTGCAGCTGCACATACGAGTGGTCCTCCGCCGAATGTGGTTCCGTGATCTCCCGGCACGAATGCACTGGCCACTTTTTCGGTTGCAAGGATTCCGCCCATTGGGACTCCTCCACCGATTCCTTTAGCCATTGTCATTATGTCCGGCTTGACGTCAAAGAGTTCATGTGCAAATAGTGTTCCGCATCTTCCAAATCCTGTCTGCACTTCATCCACAATGAATACGATATCGTTTTCCTTACATATTTTTTCTATGCCTTTCAGGTATTCCTTATCCGGAACGTGGACTCCACCTTCACCCTGTACCGGTTCGACGATGATTGCTGCGGTGTTTTCGGTGACTGCCCCTTTAATTGCGTCAAGGTCATTGTATGGTACGTTGATGAATCCTTTTGGCAGTACTGCCTTGAATGGTTCATGGTATTCCTCATGACCGGTTGCGGCAAGTGTCATTATGGTTCTTCCGTGGAATGAATCAACAGTGGATATGATTTCGCTTTTACCTGTGTATTTTACTGCCAGCTTGATTGCTCCTTCGTTTGCTTCAGCTCCGCTGTTTGCATAGAATATTCTGTCGAAACTGGTTTTATCAATCAATTTTTTAGCGTAAACCAATGCAGGTTCATTGTAGTAGATGCTTGATACGTGTATAAGCTTTTCTGCCTGATCCTGAATAGATTTGACTAAAGCCGGATGATTGTGGCCAAGGCAGTTGACTGCGATTCCTGCAAACATGTCCAAATATTCATTTCCATCGATATCCCATACTTTAGCACCTTCCCCGTGGTCAAGTACGATTGGCTGTCTGGTGAAAGTGTTTATGAAATAATCATCTTCAATTTTAATTAATTCCTGAGTATTCATATTTATCTCCATAAAGTATTTTAATCATTAATATTTATAGTAATAGTATTATTTAAAAATTAGGTGATAAAATGAAAGTCGCTATAATCGAAACTGACAAAGGAAATATTGAATTAGAATTATTCCCGAATGAAGCTCCAGGAACCGTAGCTAACTTTGAAAAACTAATCAAAGAAGGATTCTATGACGGATTAACTTTCCACAGAGTAATTCCAAACTTCGTCATTCAAGGGGGATGTCCTTACGGTAACGGTACCGGAGGACCTGGTTACACCATCAAATGTGAAACCGAAGGAAACCCTCACAGACACGGAACCGGTGCATTGTCCATGGCACACGCTGGAAAAGACACTGGCGGAAGCCAATTCTTCATTACTCACTGTCCGCAACCACACTTGGATGGTGTTCACACCGTATTCGGTCAGGTTATCAAAGGCCAGGATGTCGTTAATGCTATCCAGCAGGGCGACGTGATGAACAGAGTGACCATTGAAGAAAGATAATTATTATCTTTCAAACTTCTTTTTTTATAAAATAACTATCTAACCATCATTTATACATGAAATAATGAAAAAATTATCTGAAATTGGAAAATTGTTCTCTTTTAAAACTGATTATTTTAAATATCTGCCACTACAATATAATAATATTTAACATCCTGACACCAATATTGATTCAAGCTTAAAACTACTTATATTACAATACAAATACAATATTGCATTTAAAAATAAAAATAAAGTCATAAAATTAAGAAATATTTAAATACTATCCATTACAAACTATAATAAAGAATTAAATAACAATAATGGAGTTTAAATTATGCAAAAAAATTACTCTCAAGGACTTGAAATGCAAATCCCGCAAGAGAATACCTATACCGGATTGGAAAATTCAGTGCATTTAAACAACGAACTTGAAGAACTATCTAAAAAATACCATCTTAGAAGAGTTGAAGAATTAAAAGCATATATTGTCAAGGACAATAGGATAATTCCTTACATTAATTCAATAACCCCATTAATAATTGAATATTTCCCAGACAACAAAAGATATTTAACCTATTGCAAAGATCCTGAATTTAAAGACTTAAGCAAGGCCAAAATATGCATAATAGGAAATGATTCATTGTTTGAAGAGGAAAGAGAATTAATGAATGTATTAAATGAAAAATTATTGCATATGAAAAACTATCCTAGTCATGTTAAAAATTCAATATCCGTAAGGTTGTGGTGGTTATGACCTCATTCGACTGGAAGGAATTCTATGATGTTGGAAATCATTTGACTAAACACTCAAAAAAAGGATGCTTATCAAATCAGCAATAGCAGAATATCATTAATAATTTAGACATTACTCCCAGACCTGATTCCCACAAATGAAGCAAACACTGATGCAACACACAAGACCACACAGATAAGGCATGTTATCTGGCAGCTGCTAACCAACAGTGGATAATACTCTTCAACAATCGGAACATTGCCCATTACGAAAGCGAACACCAGTGTAAGTATACCCATACTCATTGCCTGGCCGACAGTACGCATTGTTGCAACTGCCGCTGAAGCCACCGAGGTGTCTTTCGCAGGAACAGAACCCATGATGACATTCGTATTCGGAGGTGAAAACAAACCGAAACCGACACCATAGATTATCATTGCCACTATCAGAAATCCCATTGAGGTCGAAGTGTCAAGTGAGGAGAACAGGAACAGGGATATTGTACCCAAGGCCATTCCAATGGCCGCCAAGATTTGTGGAACAAACCTGTCTGATAATCTTCCCGCAATCGGAGCCAGTACGACCTGACATAAGGGTGCCACAAGAAGAATCATTCCTGCAGTCTGTGAATCGAATCCCTTGATGTACTGCAGGTGATAGTTCAGGATTGTTGTAACCGCATAAGTTGCAAGGTAAGCGCACAGGGATGCGAAATTTGCCGAGAGGAACTTGTGGTTTTTAAAGAATCTTATGTCAAATACCGGATAAGATTGTCTCAGCTCGATTAATCCGAATATTACAAGGATTATTACTCCCAAAACAGTCAATATCATTCCCGGTTGAGTGTTTAGAACTGTGAATCCGTACATGAAAAGAACTATACCGATTCCATATGTCAATGACCCCTTAAGGTCAAGAGGCATGTTTTCAAATGATGACCACTCATCGCTGATTCTTGTAAGGAGCAATGCCAAAATGACAAACATGAAGGGAACTCCGAAAAGCACTACAGATCTCCAGCCGAGATTGTAGTTCATGATTCCTCCAATGACCGGAGACAGGGACAATCCTACATAAACACCAGTAATGTTTATCCCCAATGCCTTTCCACGCTCTTCGGGAGGGAAAACGTTGACTATCATTGCCATTGAAGTGACATTGATGAATGCCAGTGAAATCCCTAAAATGAACCTGCATGCGAGGAACTGCTCCTGTGATGTGACAAGCACATTGGCGATTGAAATAATTATAAAAAGAATAATGCTTAAGTTTGTGACCTTCTTAAGGCCGTATTTGCCTGAAATCTGACCTGCCGGAACGGACAGTACCGCCACAATAAGCAAAAAGATGATGGTTACCCAGTTTTGGACAATATTGCTCATGTGAAACTCTGCTGCAATAGATGGAATTACAATATTGACTGCATTTACGGCAAAAACAGTGAAAAATGACAATACAGTACAAATCAGCAAGAGCAAATTTTTCTTTTCCATTAATATTAATATATTATTAATAAACTTTATATATTTTTTAAAATAATATGTAAACATGAGCGAAAATAATTTTCCGGAATACATTACATTCCCCAGAACATTTGAAGAATATAAATGGTACAAGCCCTTACTTGTATTCATAGTCGCAGCAATCGTATACATTATATTGCAAATCTTAATAATAGTAATTTTTAGTGCGGCATACGGAGTGGATATAACCTCAGCAGTAACACTTGGATACGAATCATTGAACAGTGAAGTTGGAAGCTATCTGGCTTACCTATCTGTCGCTATTTTTATTCCTTCAATTTATATCGCTTCCAAAATTGTTCGAGACAGGCCATTTTCTTCATATTCCTCATCAAGAGGAGGATGGAATTGGAAACTGTTTTTTAAATCACTATCTATTCCATTAGCCGTATATTTAATAATCGAAATTATAAATTGTGCAATACACGGCCGGGTAGGACCAAGCACACTGACATTAACCTTCTTTGTCATTTGCCTAATCATTATACCTTTACAATGTATTGGAGAGGAATACTTCCTCCGTGGTCTGGTTATGCAAACCTTCGGATCATGGTTTAAAATACCAATCCTTGCCGTGGTCCTTCAATCTGTAGTTTTTGCATCCCTCCATCCATACAGTATTTTGGGAGTGGTTGGAGTATTCATACAGGGAATATTTTTAGGATTTTTAGCCTGGCGTAGCAATGGACTGGAAGTGCCTTCTGCACTTCATAGCGTGAATAATTTAATCAGTGCCTATATGGTAGCTTTAGGATTTGAAGTAAGCTCATCTGTAATTACCCCATATGATTTTGCTTTAACAATGCTTGTCACTACAATCTCAGCATTGGGACTATACTACGTTGGAACTAAGAAGGGATGGTTTGAAGAAAAAACAGAAAAATTATGGTAGTTTCTAAAAAATTATTTTTTAAATAGAAACCTGCCAAACACCACACTTAACCCAAACATCACCTATTTTCCATTATATTAACTAAAAGTAGTCAGTCTGATTTTCATATACTAACCGTTTTTCCGTTGGACAATTTGTAAAATAAACTATTTTTTTAATCAATAATAAATATTTTATGTTTGTGTGCGATTAAACAAATCGTATTTCATATACTAACCTAAAAAAACTAACACTACTTAAATCGTATAGTAACCATTAAAAACTAATTTAAGGCATATTTATTATCATATAATCAATACTTTTCAAATGGTCTCTAATTTAATTTAAATAGGATTTTCACTAAAAATATCATTATCAATTAAATTATTTATATGATGTTCGTCTTACTGATTAGTTTTTCACATAATATTATGAAATGGGGATAATAAATTAAATGAGAAAGAAAATGACTGATGAAACAAAAATTAAGTTATTTCAAAATCAGGAAGTAAGACTGAAATGGGATGATGAAATAGGAAAGTACTATTTTTCAGTAGTGGACGTTGTTGGAATTCTTAGTGAGAGTAAAAACCCTCGTAAGTACTGGAGTGTGTTAAAAACAAGGTTAAACAAAGAAGGTGTTGAAGTGGCTACGATTTGTAGCCAGTTGAAAATGATTCCTGCTGAAATTAGCAAACTGAAAATCCGCAGGGTTTTGAAGAAAATAAATAGTTGCAAGAGACGGTCGAAACATAGCAGGCAATGCTTTAAGGGAATTGGAAGAGCGAAATTGACGAAAGGTAGTGAGCAGTAAAAATTATTCCGTAACCCTCAAGGATGAAAAAGGCAGAACTATTGCAGGAAAAACCGTTACATTAACAATCAACGGTAAAAACTACAATGCTGTAAGCGGATCTGATGGTGTTGCAACATTCAGCCTAACCAAGGCAATGCTTAAATCCGCAGGAAACAAGGATGTGACAATCAAATTCGCAGGAGACGCTAATTACACTGCTTCAACTGCAACTGCTAAAATAACAGTTAAAAAAGAAGCCGTAAAAATACTCAAGGCCAAAAAGACATACAAATTCAAAAAATCCAAAAAGACCAAAAACATAAAAGTTACTTTGAAAAACAGCAAAAACGAAGCAATGAAAAAGGTTAAAGTTACAATCAAATTGTCAGGCAAAAAAATCAAGGGCAAAAAAACCGTAACCGCTAAAACCAACAGCAAAGGTGTTGTAACCTTCAAGCTTGGCAAAAAACTCACCAAGAAAACCAAGGTAAAATACACAATAACCTACAAAGGAAACAGCTACTACAACAAAGTAACCAAAAAAGGAAAAATCCAAATCAAGTAGATTTACACCAAAATCTACTTCTTTTTTTATTTTTTAAGTTTATCCATCAGCCCGCTCATTCTTGCATAATGGAATAGATAAAGCTGCACATAACCTGCATTTTTGCCAAACTCTTCCATTCCGAATTCACGGACCTTTGAAACACTTATGTCTTTTCCATCAAAGTACAAGTGTGAAACTATCCTTTTTATCCAAACGTCAGATGGGAAGGCTTGCCTGAAGTTGAATCCGTAAAGGAGTATGCAGTCTGCGACTTTCGGACCTACACCGGGCACTTCGAGTATGGTTTCAAAGGCTTCATCATAGCTCATCGTGAATATTTCGTTAAGGTCTATTTCAAGTGTAAATAATTCGCTTGCCCTTCTCATGTATGGTGCTCTATATCCTACACCGCAATTCTTAAGATTATTTTGACAGCTTTCAATATCTTGAATATTTGACAAATTAAATTCCTCTTCCCCATCCAAGTATACTTTTGCTAGGTCACTACTTTGAGGAAATGTATAGTAATTTTGATGCTGATTTCCCCAATTATGCTTTATGTCAGAAACTGATTTGGTCCATCTTTTGATGGAATTGTTTGCAGAGCATATTGATGAGATTATGCACTCAAAAGGATCAGGTGCCAGAAAAAGTCTCAATCCCCTGCAGAAATCAGACATTTCCGCCAGTTCATCATGGCCTGCCAGATATTTGTAGAACTTATCCAAATCAAAGTCCAAATCAAAAATATATTTTAACCTGTCAATAGCCTGCTTGTGCGAAACATCACCGGAATAACTGAAATCCAGAAAATCACCGGATTGGGTGACGTTAAAAATAACGGGTTTTTCATCAACAAGAACAACATTGCTGTAACAGCCATCGGCTTCATGCCATGGAGGCTGTGAGGTCTGACCTGACAGCTGTGTCAGTTCCAAATCAATAGGTTTTTCGACAATCATAAGCGAACAGCCACATTGTTTTCTTTCAGGTATTCCTTAACAGTGCCTATTGAATATTGGTTAAAATGAAATATGCTTGCTGCAAGAGCTGCTGAAACATCGGTTTTCTCGAAAACTTCAAGGATATGCTTAGGCTCACCGACACCACCGCTTGCAATTACCGGAATGTCAACCGCATCATTGATGGCCTTGTTGAGCTCAATGTCATAGCCGTTCTGGGTTCCGTCCCCATCCATACTGGTCAAAAGCACCTCTCCGGCTCCCCTTTCCTGACATTCAACAGCCCATTGGATTGCGTCAATGCCTGTGAATTCACGTCCGCCGTATATGCTTGTGTCAAACCAGCAGTACCCCTTGTCGGTTTCGATGACTGTCTTGTCCGTCGCATCATCGGGATGGTCGACGTATCTTCTTTTGGCATCTATTCCGATGACAACAGCCTGTGAACCGACGACCTTTGAGGCTTCGGTCAAAAGTTCAGGATTCTTGATTGCCGCAGTATTGGTTGAGCATTTATCCGCTCCGGCCTTAAGCATTTTAATGTAATCTTCAACTTTCCTTATCCCTCCGCCAACGCAGATAGGCATGAAAACGTTCTCGGTCAGTCTGTCAATGACATCTGCCATTGTCGCGCGGCGTTCATGTGATGCAGTGATATCCAAAACTACAACTTCATCTGCTCCTTCCTCATAGTAGCGTGTTGCAAGATCAACCGGATTGCCGGCATATTTAATTTCCTTAAATTCAACTCCCTTAACAACACGGCCTTCCGGAACCTGCAGGTCACAGTCAAGACATGGAATAATTCTTTTGGTTAACATGAAAATCTATAAAAAAAAGTAGTGGTTTTTGTTGTAAAATATTCTTAAGCAGAATATCTTAAAACAAAACATAAAATAGCTATAATAACAGTAGCTACAATAACGTGCTCAGGTGAAAGTTTTGGACCTAAACTTTCTTCATCAAAGTATCTAACTAAACCAGCACCAGTTTGAGGCATTGAAATCTTGTTATCTTTTTTTGCCATAGTAATCTCCTTTCTCAATTAATTAATAAAAATAATAAATATAGTTATTTTTTTCATCATATATATAGTTTAAATTTTTTCCTTGCGGATAACCTTGATGTCGCTTATTC
>Ga0256405_10013095_pt1 | contig 10051 bp, 9 predicted proteins | sample RumenRJG_02DNA_FD_189096 | JGI IMG/M metagenome (GOLD analysis project Ga0256405, IMG submission 189096) | Bovine rumen microbial communities from Lethbridge, Alberta, Canada - RJG_02 | ecosystem: Host-associated > Mammals > Digestive system > Stomach > Rumen | place: Canada: Alberta | collected... | reverse complement strand
TCGGATGGAAAATCGAAAAATATGGTTTGTTTTGGGGATTTTTCATTATTTTTGCACACAACTAAATAACCATTCGCATGAAGAAACTGCTTTTTGTACTGTTGACTGCGCTTTTTGCAGGTACGGTGACCGCTCAGATTCCATCTGTGTCGATATTGGGTGATTCCTATTCCACCTATGAGGATTTTGTGACACCTGCCACGAATGAACTGTGGTATTATGCCCAGAACGGTGAGGGTAAGACTGATGTGAAGGATGTCAGTCAGACCTGGTGGCATCAGGTGATCAAAGAGAACGGTTGGCGTATGTGCCTGAACAACTCCTATAGCGGAGCCACGATCAGTTATACAGGCTATGACGGCAACGATTATAGTGCTCGTTCCTTCAACACCCGTATGAACAATCTGGGGTCCCCCGATATCATCTTTGTCTTCGGTGCCACCAACGACAGTTGGGCTGGGGCGCCTGTCGGTGAATATAAGTATGAGGGTATCACGAAGGGAGATATGTATTTCTTCCGTCCAGCATTGGCTCACATGCTGAAGTGGATGACCGACTACTATCTGAACACCAAGATCTATTTCCTGTTGAATGATGATCTGCGCGATGAGATCGATGAGTCGGTGAAGACCATCTGTGCCCGTTACGGTGTGCCTGTGATCGAACTGGAGGGCATTGATAAGATCTCTGGACATCCCTCGGTGAAGGGTATGCGCCAGATTGCTGACCAAGTGAACCGATTCCTGAAAAAGTAATATACAACTTCTGAAAAAGGTATGAGACGACTCTCTTTGTTTTTGCTTCAACTGTTCGTGTGCGCCTCTTTGGGTGCCCAGGAAGTTATCGACCTGACAGGCTCCTGGGACTTTGCCGTGGGCGACTCGGCTGTTTATAACGACTTTGTGCAACTGCCTGGCACCATGCTTTCCAATGGCAAGGGTGAGCAGACCGGACGCCTGTGGTACCAGCGTAGTATCTATGTGCCTGCGGCATGGAAAGAACGACATGTATCTCTCGTCCTTGAGCGTCCTAGTGCGGAGACCTTCGTCAAGGTGAATGGTAAAGACGTGGGTGGCAATCAGAACCGTTTCACGGCCCACAAATACGATGTCACCAGATTCCTGCAACCAGGTCAGCGCAATCTGATAGAGGTCTCTACACCTTCTACGAATGGCGGCTGGCAAGGTATCTCAGGACGTATGGAACTGCGTGCGCAGCCGTATGACCTCTATATCGAACGGGTGAAGTTGACGCCCCATCCCTTTCAGGGAATCTTGCAGATCGACCTTCAGTTGACAGGTCGTATCAACTATCTGAACAGTGACGTAGTGGAGGTGCTGATGCAACGCGCGGATGTGGACTCTGCCGCTATCGTGAGCCGTTACTTTACCTTGAATGGTCGTCAACTCAAACTCATGATGCCTTTCAGCAATGAGGTGGCTATTTGGGATGAATTTCATCCACATCTCTATCGTATCGGCATCTCCGTGGGTAATGACTACTACGAGACGACCTTTGGCATGCATGAGACGATGATGAATCATCATCAGCCCGTCCTCAACGGACACGATATCTTCCTTCGTGGGGTCGTGAAAGACGACAAGTTCCCCAAGACGGGATGTCCGCCGACGGATGTGGAGTCGTGGCTTGAGACCTTCCGTTTTTGTAAGGATCGCGGACTTAACCTGATGCGCTTCAAGGGCTATTGCCCGCCTGAGGCTGCCTTTAGGGCTGCTGACAGACTGGGCTTCTATCTACAGCCCGATATCCCTGCGGCCCAAGGCGAAGAGACCAACCGTGTGATAGAGGCTTATATCCATCATCCCTCTTTCCTCCTGATGGGAACCGAGTACTTCCCTGACTCCATCCGACCTGCCATTCAGCCAATTCCCTCTTCAGGGGTAGATAATGACAGTCTGCGCCTGAACTACTATAAGCAGGAGGTAGAGACCAGTCTGCTGTCTGACGATAATGTAGGATTCGAACTGCAGGACTTTGCCGAGGTCTGCCGTCTCCCTGTCAAACAGTGGCACCTGTTCTGCTCGTCAGTCGTGCCGTTGGTTCGTTTCCCAAAGGCTGATTTCACTGCTGCCGACACCCTCCGTGTGCCTGTTGAGGTCTATAATGCAATGAATGGTGATATCAGTCCCATACGAGCCGCCTATTTCATTACCAACGAACAGCGACAGGTGCTGGCTGGTGGCGAGTTGTCGAAGAAGGGCATCCCTCTGGGAAAACATGTGGAACTGGGCACTGTCGTCGTACCGTTCAACTCTATCCCTGGTCCTCAGAAACTCACCCTCACTGTCACTTTAGGCAATAAGATCGCCAACAGCTGGGCGTTCACATCCCCTAAAAACGTCCCGCAACAGTCTGAGCTCGTCAGCGAGCCGAATTAGCCTTTCGCCGCTATCCAGACCTTATGTGAATGACTTCCGCGAGTGGTGATGCCGGAATCGGTATCAGCCACCAGTCGCTTGAGGTCGTTCGAGGCTGCTGATCTGGACTGATCTGTAGCCAAAGCATAGTCGGTGAGTGTCATATAGCCATACTTCCCGATGATGGCTTTGGCCTTTTCCAGACACTCTTCCTGACTGTATTTGCATCTCTTCGGAGCAACGATTTCCGTGCTGACGCGATCGAAAGTCGCCTGTTTGTTCATCTCCTTCAACAGCTTAGGGTCAGGCTTGAAATTGATTCCGTTGATGCACACATGCCTGTATTTTGCCTTGGGTGCCTCGTCTTTCTGCAACCCCTGTGAGATGGCTTTTTCCGAAGGCGTGGATGTGTCGAATCCCAATGACAGGGAGAACACGCCCAGTCCGTCGATCTTGATGCTATGTCCCAATGGCATCCAACTCTGCATCGTTGATACCAGCGCATCAAAGACAGCTCGTATCAGTCCGTCGCTGATGCTTCCTGCGTAGGTACGCATGTTTTTGATAACGGTGTCGTAGTCGTGCAGCGAGTAAGTCTGCATCTTCGGGAAAACCACCTTCTTGCCCTCACTCATCTCCTCAGGAAGTTCCTGTAATACGAAATTTGCCATAGCTTCATTCTGTTTTTTATGTTTATTCTACAGATCTTTTGTCCATGCTCCGTAAACTTATGTTCACCGCCCTTGAATATATGTTCATCGTCCGTAAACTTATGTTCACCGACTGTAAACATAACTTTTCACGTTGCAAAGATACATCTTTCTTTCGATACCACCAAATAAAAACAAAAGAAAAAGATGAGTGTGAGAAGGTAAAGGGACAACTCTCCTATATTGTTCAGGACATGAAAGAAGAACGTCAGCAAAGTCGAAGTCGTGGATTTCATATGTAGGGCTCTGCACAAAAACGAGTCAGTCGCTAATAATCAACGGCTGGCTCGTAATATGGAATTGCTTTTTCACTTCACTTTACTTTCTTGAACCTTGATATTTCTTCATTAGTACCAGGCTTGTTCCAAATCATCTCTACTCTCATCTTCTTTACCTCTGATGTGCAGTACGCTCGAAATTGTAGATGATGTCAGGACGGTCTGCCATTTCCCATGACATGGTGCTATTGCCCAATTTCCTGATGTTCCATGTCTGAGACTCTGGCGTGCCGCCGTACATGGGTTCGTAGATGATAAGTTGTCGATTATCCTTAAGCATATACCCCCGATGTATAATCGTATCACCAGCAAACACATCATAAACATAGATGTCGCAATCGCCATTGGCAGAAAAGGTGTATTCTACATTGCCCTCACTGACAACACCTTTATCATAGACCTTCTGCCAAGTCCCGACAAGGTTGTTGGCATCGAAATCTTCATCATCGTTGCTGCAAGAGGCAAGGGAGAAAGCAGCAAGCATCGCAAAGGCAAGTTTCCAAATCTTCATTGTTTTCATTTCGATATTGTTTGTTGATAATGTTTCTATATAAACGCCGTGAAGCGGGAAATCCTGCATCGTAGGGCGTTAAATGTTCTTAATCGATATTCTATTCTTTGAAGTGGGCAGTGTCGGCACTGAGGCCGACGGCTGCCCGCTATCAACGAGAGAGAGTTTATAATCTGTTCTTTTCATCGTTTCCTGCGCCTGTGCCTTTGTACTTGCTTCGGGTAGCATTGAAGTTATACGTGAGTGATGCACCGATGTTCTGCGTATAGACGTAAGCATCCTTGCCCATCGTGGTGACGGGATAGTAGCCCGTCCATCGTTCACGGAGATTGCGGAAGATGTCGTTGGCAAAGAGGGCTACGGTGAGGTTGCCGTTGAGAAAAGTCTTCTGCACACGGGCATTGATGTTGAACTCGTGGGCATAGTGATTAAAGCCGTAGTCGTGGCTGGTGGAATAGTGCAGATAGAGCATGGCCTTCGCGGTCTTGCCGATGGTGAACCAGTTGCGGAAGTTTACCTCGAACTGTGGCTTATCAAGCGATACGGCAGTACCATACGCCTGTGTATCGAAATTCTGTTGATAGTAACTGAGTGTCAGCGTGGGGCTGTAGAAGCCAAACTTGGGCGAAGCTGTCAGAGAGGCGTTGTAACTCTCAAACTTGTCAAAGTTGCGGTTGGTCCAGATGGTGATCTCCGTTCTCTCCTGATACAGACTGCCAAAGTTCAAACGCATGTCCTTGTTGTGGCTGTAGCCCGCCGCAAAGTTCAGCCACGAGTAGGTGACATTAAGGTCGAGGTTCTGCTTGATGGTAGGACGCAACAAAGGATTTCCGCCCTCGTACTCATAGCGATTGTCATATTGTACGTTTGAGTTCAGGGCCTGATAGTTGGGGCGGCTGATGCGCTTGTTATAACTCAGTTGGATGCCCCATTTGTTCTTTTGCCAGCCAACTGAGAGATTCGGAAACAGATCGTGGTATTTGCGACTTGGCTCTGTTTGGTACTGACCGAAAGAATAGTAGTCGGACGTGACGGCCTCGTAGCGAAGCCCGCCGTTGAGACTCCAATCGCCCAACTTCATCTTGTACTCGGCAAATCCCGCAACATTGCTTTCCTTGATTTCATCATTGGACGGAGCCACCACTTGCTCCACATTGTCATAGATGCCGTGGCTGTTGGAACGTGATATTTCCGTGCCTGCATTCAATTCGCCCTTCCATATCGGATAGGTCAGCACCAGTTTTCCGGCCAGCATGTGGTTGCGGCTCTCGTTGTGAGTGGTCACGGTGCGGTCGGCCAGTTGCAGACTATGCTCAGTTGAAACATCGTCGCGAGTGGACTTCTTCCATATCCACGAGCCATTGAAGTCAATGCCCAGTTTGCCCGCCTTGCCTACATAGTAAATATTTGCAGCATGATGCGGACGGTCGGCAGCAGTGATGCCCATAAACTGATCAATGTTGCCTTCCAGCGTGTTGTTGCGTGTAATAGTTTGCTCACACATTGCCTCGCCTCCCTGATACAGCGAGCCATTCAGTTCATAGGAAAAACCGATGGAATTATCCTCGTCGAATTCATAGCTGGCCCCCAGTTTCCCACCCATCTCGGTGTACCAAAAGGTGTTGGGTGCAGATTGGCGGATGCTGATATGATTGCCGTTAGCATGTGTGTCGGTTGTAATGGTATTATCCTCACTGTGACTTCCATTGGTAAACTCCAGCATGCCGAATACCTCCAGCCCTCCTTTGCGATGCTTCACGGTCACGTCATCGTAGGTTGTCAACTTGTTATTACGCTTCACCTGGCTATATGCCTCCACGCTCATGCCGTCACCTTGCCGTCGGATGGTCTTGATGCGAATGACCGCCCCAACTTCTGCATTGTACTTAGCACCTGGTGACGTAATCACGTCCACGCTCTTGATGTCTGTGGACTTCAACTGTTTTAGTTCGCGAGCGTTCTGCACCTTCTTGTTGTTGATGTAAATCTCAGGCGTACCCTTGGCAAAGACGGTGAAGTTGCCGTCGCTACCCTGTACCTGTGGCAGCATGGAGAGCACATCGTCAGCAGTTCCTACATCCTTCAGCAGCGAGTTTTGAATATCAACGGTCATGCCGCCCGTGGTCATCTTGTATTGCGGTATCTCGCCTCTAACAACGACTCCTTTCAGCGTCATCGTTTCTGGCTGCATCCGTATCGTGCCGAGTTCTTTGGTGTCACATTGTCTGTAAATCGTCTTGTAACCCACGTATGAGACACGTGCGAGGACGGGCTGCTGCTCGCATGGAATGACGAAGAGGCCGCTTTCATTCGAAACTCCACCAGTAATCAATGTGGAGTCCTGGGGCGAGAGCAGGGCGATGTTGGCGTATGCTACTGGCTGGCCGTCGGTGTCAATAATGGTGCCCTTGTATCGGGGGGCGGATTTCTGTGGGCATTCCACGATGATTTCCTGTTGGCTGGGATTTGCAATCCCCGGCTCAATAGTCATGCGGATGGGATAAAAGCCTATCATCTGACGGATGGCATTGGGTACGGACTTGCGATGTACCGATGTGGTGATGCGGAAGTCCTCCAACTCGTTGTAGAGGAAACTGATAGTGTAGTCCTCGGTCTGCTCGTTCAGTTGGCGCAGGGCCTCGCTGAGCGACACGTTGTTATAATCGCGTGTAATCTTTTGGGCCTGCACTCCGGCAAAGACAAAGCAGCAGACAAGCATTGATATGATTATCTTCATGGCTTATTCTACTACTATCTTGTCCGACTTCAGTTCTACGGTGATGCTCTCGAAGAGGTTGAGCCGATGCAGCACAACGTCGAGAGTCTCGTCCTGTTTCCATACGAAATAGAAACGGAGTTGGCGGGCATCGGCATTCTGGAAATCCACCTCTTTATTATAATGGGCAGCTATCTGGGGCAGCATTATATCCAATGCCACATTGTCGAAAACAATGGGCTTTGTCGTGGTTGTCGTGTCCGTCTTGATGGTGTCAGTTGGCAAAGCAGAGATAGGCTTGTCAGATATGGTTTGTTCTGCCTGAATAGCCTGTGGCTTGGAATGGCTAACCATACGCACAATATGGATGGCGGCGAATGCGACTCCTGCTGTAAAGAGTATGCCGATGATGCTTGCTGCCACCTTATAAGGGAGTATGCCCATCAGTTTCTTAATGGTTGCAGTGTGTGGCTCGTCTTTTCCAAGGGCTTTTAGTTCTTCAGCGTGTTCCGCTGCGAATTTCTGCCATTCATCTTCCACAGGGACAGCTTCTTCATCGGCCTCATGCTTGACAAATGTTTGCTTTGTCAGCGCGAGTTGTTCCAACTGCTCGGCCAATTCCGGGTCATCGGCAAGCATCTGCAGAAGTTGCTCGTCTGTGTACTGTTCAGGATGTTCCTGCATCGAAAGCAGGAGATGGATTTTGTCTTGCTTTTCCATAACGTTTATCGTTTTGCTGTTTGTTGCTGAAAGTGTTCCTTGATTCGCTGTAGTGACTGTGACAGATGGTTGTACACCGTGACTTTACTAACGCCTGTAGCCTGTGCCACTTCCTCATAACTCATTTCACGGAGGAAACGTAGTCGGAAGATCTGCTGGCTGAGCGGTGGCAGTTCCGCTTCGATGAATTGCATCAGCCGTTCCAGACGGTCATCATCATTCATGGAGATGATATGACCCTGCATCGACTCCTGCAGGAAGAGTTTTTCCACCCGTTTTCGTATCGACTTGTGGCTAATCACGTCGCGACAACGGTTGAGTACAGCAGTCATCAGGTAGCCCTCCATCTGACTCTGTTGGGGTTGATACTTCTCCCGTAACAATCGGGCGAAGATGTCGCTCACCACGTCCTTGCTTTCGTCGACATCATAGAGCATTGTCCTTGCCAGACGGTACATTCTGGCATAATGCTGACGGTATATGTTTTCAAATTCTTCTTTTGTCATTTTAATCAGTCATATACTACAAGGACGATTCAGCGAACCGAAAAACTAAGCAAAACGATATCTTTTTTCAAATTTCCTTCATTTTTCTTGTTATTGAAACCATTTTGAGTGCAAAGGTACAAATAATGACTAATAACAATTATAAATCTTATATAATTCGAACAAAACGTTGTCTTTTTGCCCAAAAAACTGTAATTTTGCAAACATATTAGAAAGATATCCTGAGGCTCCAAATCATCCAATGCAATCATATTATCTAACGAAGAAGGGCAGAGAGTTGCTGGAACACCTCTAATAAGTGTTAATGAGCCATTTCGTGTTATATAAGCCAGTTTGTAAAACCTTGTTGTAGGGGCTAAGTGGTGCAAAAGTGGTGCATTTGAGATATAAGAAAATCCGCAAGCAACTGATATTCAGTTTCTTGCGGATTGTTCTGGTGATCCGTTTGGGGCTCGAACCCAAGACCCCAACATTAAAAGTGTTGTGCTCTACCAACTGAGCTAACGGATCGACCTTATGCGTGATTTCTGCGAAATCGGCTGCAAAGGTACAACGATTTTTTGAATCTGCCAAATTTATTCGGGGGATTTTTCGTTTTGGCGCTCTTTTTTGCTCTCTTTCGTCACATAGCGTTGGTAGTAGGCGATGAGCAATGTGGTGAGCGGCAGGGCGATGATCAGACCGATGAATCCCAGCAAGGCTCCCCATACCGAGAGACTCAGCAGCAGGATGGCAGGGTTGAGCCCCATCGCACTACCCATGACTTTTGGCGTGACAATCATATCGCAGATAAGCTGCACGACAATGAACACAATCAGGGCACCAAGCAGAATAATCCAGAAGTTCTGCCCCGTGTCCGCCGCCTTCAACAGTGCTAACAATACCGTGGGGATGAGGGCAAAAGTGTGCAGGTAGGGCACCAGATCCATAATGCCGATCATGATGCCGAGACCGATTGCCATCGGGAAGTCGATAATCGTAAATCCGACGCAGAAGAGGATGCCCATAATGAGGGCTACAAGCCCCTGGCCGCGGACATAGTTGTTGAGCGCCTTCTTCATATCCCCCATCAGCTCATGCCAGAACGGACGGTATTTCTTGGGGAAGATACGGATCCAGTTCTCTGACAGATACTCGTAGTCGAGCAGGATGAAGAACATATATAACAAGGTGATAAATGAGGCGATGATGCTCATGATGACACTATAGGTCTGTCCGAGGAAGGTGAAGACACCTGGCATTATCGTTTTGAGTCCGTCGGTAAAGTCCTTGCTCTTGAAGAATTTCTCGATGTCATGATGATTCTCATTAAACCATCGTGACACAGCATCAGGAATGGAGTCGATATTTGCTGTCTTATGGATATAGTCGGAAACCAGACTCCCTAACTTCTCAAACTGTTCAAACATCGGAGGGATGATGAGGTAAATCACACCCGTGATGACGGCTATGACAACAATGAGGGTCAGTAGGATACTGAGAGCACGTGGTGTATGCAGACGCCGATCCGCGAATGATACCATCGGATACAGCAGATAGGCGAACAACCACGCGACGAAGAATGGAAGCAGGACGCTGCTGAGGTAATCGATCAGCAGAAACACTGCAATGGCTAAGGACCAAAGACCTGCCTGCCTGAGCAGGCGTTCATAGTTAAGGGGTTTTTCTGTCATATTGTCTGTCATTTGCCGACAAAATTACCAAATCCTTTTTAAAAATTGCAAAGATTTTACTACTTTTTTTGTCTATTCTGATAATTTGCGCTAAATTTGCCCCCGTTATGGGCATATTGTACATTGTTCCAACACCTGTTGGCAATATGGAGGACATGACCTTCAGGGCTGTCCGGATCCTGAAAGAGGTGGACCTCGTGCTTGCAGAAGATACCCGCACGTCGGGCATCCTGTTGAAGCATTACGATATCAAGAATTCCCTGATGTCTCACCATAAATTTAATGAACACGGCACGTCGGCTGGCATTGTTAGTCGTCTGCTGGCAGGTGAGAATGTAGCGCTGATCAGTGATGCTGGTACGCCAGGCATCAGCGACCCGGGATTCTTCTTGGTGCGTGAAGCCGTGAAGGCTGGGGTAGAGGTACAGTGTCTGCCAGGTGCCACCGCTTTCGTACCTGCATTGGTGTCGAGTGGACTGCCCTGCGACCGTTTTGCCTTTGAGGGCTTCCTGCCGCAGAAGAAAGGTCGTCAGACGAAACTCGAATCACTGAAGGACGA
>Ga0256405_10013093_pt1 | contig 10052 bp, 6 predicted proteins | sample RumenRJG_02DNA_FD_189096 | JGI IMG/M metagenome (GOLD analysis project Ga0256405, IMG submission 189096) | Bovine rumen microbial communities from Lethbridge, Alberta, Canada - RJG_02 | ecosystem: Host-associated > Mammals > Digestive system > Stomach > Rumen | place: Canada: Alberta | collected... | reverse complement strand
CACAGTGTGACCTTCTTTATAGTAATCAAGCGCAAAAAAATCAACACAACAGTGGTCTTTGAATGTCCCTTTGTAGCATTTGAAACTTGTCGGACGTCTTATACAAAATATTTGATTCGGATATTTCTCAAAACATTCTTTTAATCTTTTATTATAGGTCTTACCTGTCCAGTTTGAGGTATCGATAATGATATGGTTTTGCGCCATATATTCTCTTAATTTGTTATAATCTTGTCTCATAAGTGAAAAATCAACATCATCATCCCACGGTATAAATCCGTCGTGTCTGACTGCACCTAAGAGTGTCCCGTCGTCCATAAACGGTTTTAAACCTGTATTTTGCTCAATTTCGTTAAGCAACTCTTTTGTATATTGCAGTTCGGCAAGTTGTTTTTTGCGTAATTCTCCGGTTGCAGGCGCAATGTTTGACGGATTAACTTTGTCTATAAATCCCTGAATAATGTTCATATCTTTTTTGTACTGAGTTGCACATATTCTCCACAATTTTGACATTTTATAATATCTATTTATCAATTCGCTTATATCTTCGTCAATATAAGGTTTTATAAACTCTAATATTTGGGCAAAATGTATGTAGTCTTTTGCCTGTACATAACTGATACTTATACCAAATATTTTACGTTCAATAATTTTATATTCGTTTTTTTTACGATTGAACATAAAATTTTTGAAATCTTTCAAATTTATACTGAGGTCAAAAAGTTTATACATTTGCAGTCCTTCCGAATAACATTTTTAAATCGGCTTTAGACAATTTTTTCGGATTATTTTTGAGTCTGGACTCATTTACATTTTCTATTATCAGCTCAATGTCTTTTATTCCGAGTTTATCTAAATCCGTTTCAAGCTCAATGATGTCGCAAAGCATTCTGAAATAATCCGCAATATTAGGGCAGTTTATTTCTTTGATTTCTTCTATTCTTTCTCTGACAAATTCAATTCCTCTTTTGTCGTTGCAGTCATTTTCCGATACGGTTTCATTTAACGCAATTAATTGAGCAATAGTAAGCGCAACGGCGTGTCCGTGAGGAATTCCGTATTCGAACGTAATCATATATGACAATGCGTGGGAAGCCGTTGTTCTTGAAATATTTATTGCTTTCCCCGACAAATGTGAAGCAAGTGCCATATTTTCGGTCGAAACTTCGTCTCCGCAGTTGATATACTGCATAATATTGTCTTTGCAAAGTTCCATTGCTCGTTTTGCATATTCACGGCTTAAAGGAGTGGAATTTACCGCCCAGTAACTTTCTATTGCCTGACAATAAGCATCCATAGCTGTACAAGCCTTTAAATATTTGGGATTATTCTCACAAAACTGACTGTCAACTATCGCATAATCGGGCAAAACGGATTTATCATCAAGAGATGTTTTTATTCCTCTGACATAAATTACTGCGCTGTTTGTTGCTTCAGCACCCGTTCCGCAGGTGGTGGGAATTGCGATTAATTTAACGGGCATTTTTGTATAAAATCTGTATGCCTTCCCAAAATCCATTACACTTCCGCCGCCGATTGCAATAATAGTATCAAATTTTGTTCCGAGTTTTTCTATTGCAGATTTTATATCTTCTTCCCTCGGGTTTGTTACAAAATCATTGAAGTATGTTATTTTGCATTGTTCCAATTCTTTTTCAATCGTCGGTTTTATACTTAGGTAAGATTTTTTACCCGTAAAAATAAGAACATTTTTTGAATTTTCGTTCTTTAATATTTTTGACAGGTTTTCTATTGCCCCGTGATAGCAAAATCCAATCTGGTTAAGATTTTCCATAAATATTTTTTTGTTTTCCCACGGTTTTTCCTTCGGTCTGCCCAAATCTCCTCTTGCACCGCATTTGACCTTTATTTCCAGCAGGCATGTGCCTTTTTCGTTTATAAATTTAGGCAGGACTTTTAATAATTCTTTTTCGTTTTTAGCGCAATAAACCTTTGTGTACCCTGAATCAAGAGCAATTTTTGAAATATTTATCCCGTTTGCAACCGTCGGCTGAGAACCGACTGAATCGTGCGCTTCATTATTAAACACAATATGTTTAAAGTTTTTCAGACCTTTTGAAGCATTGACAGCAGTTGCTCCTTCGTGCATCAAAAAGGCCCCGTCACCGTCAAAACAGTACACCGTTCTGTTCGGTTTTTCAAGTGCAATTCCAAGTGCTATCGAACTTGAATGCCCCATAGAGCCGACGGTCAAAAAGTCCTGTTTGTGCGACTGACCAAGCCGTTCTCTTGTTTCGTAAACCTCTCTTGAAATATGCCCCGTTGTCGAAACAATAACATCGGTGTTTTTAAGTTGTCTGATAACCGTTTCTATTGCCTGTTCTCTGCCAAGAGTGTAAGCACTCTGCTTTTTATTTATAAGGGTATATTTTTCAAAAGTTCCCTTTTTAATCATAAACGCATAAGGGCAATTTGTTTCTCTCATATAGTCAAAAGCCTGTTGAATAAGCGGTCTTGCTTCTTCAAAGGTCTCGGGCATAACGGAATATTTTATTCCCATAGCGTCTAAAAGTTTATCTGTAACCTTGCCCTGTTTGATGTGCTGGGGTTCGTCTTTTTTATCGGGTTCTCCTCTCCAGCCGATAAACATCAAAAGCGGAATGTTATACACTTCATCATCAGTTAAAGACAGTAAAGGATTTACGCAGTTACCGATGCCGGAATTTTGCATATAGACAAGCGCAGGATTTCCTGTTGCAAGAAAATGCCCAGAAGCAAGTCCGATGGCATTGCCCTCATTTGCCGTAATAGTGTGTTCTTTGCTTGTAGTATTGTCCGTTACATATGCGCAAAAGTCTTTTAACAAACTGTCGGGCACCCCGCAAAAACAGTTTACATTGTTTTCTTTTAATAAATCAAATATGTCTTTAACGTTAATCATATTTTACCTCTATTTTGCTCCCGGAATCAGCGTAATGATGTCTTTAATCTTCATGCAATATTCTTCTGATGCTTCTTTGCATCTGTGGTTTCTTAAAATTGTTTCCGCTGTCTGCACCATTGCAGGATATGCTGCGCGCAATAAGTGGTTTGCATAAATTACGATATTAATACCGTTTTCAATGAGTTCTTCCTCCGTTACCTGATTATATGATGATGGAACAACAATTAATGGTTTTTTATTCGGAATTTGGCTGTAAAGTCTTGCAAACTCTTTGATTTCGTCAAATTCTTTTTGGCGTGAGTGAATCATAATACCGTCTGCGCCTGCATCAAGATAGGTTTTTGCTCTTTCTATCGCATCTTCCATACCCTGTTCAAGAATTAAAGATTCAATTCTTGCAAAAATCATAAAGTACGGAGTAATTTGTGCCTGTTTGCCTGCTTTGATTTTTTCGGCAAAAGCGTCTTTATCATCCTGAGTTTGTTCAACTTCCGTTCCGAAAAGCGAATTTTTCTTCAAACCTGTCTTATCTTCAATGATAATTGCACTGACACCTTCGCGTTCTAACGCTCTTACGGTGAAAACAAAGTGTTCTGACGGACCGCCGTTATCGCCGTCATAGATAATCGGTTTTGTTGTAACATCCAAAATGTCCTGCATACCCTGCAAACGTGTTGTGGTATCAAGATAACCGATATCGGGTTTGCCTTTTGCGGCAGACTGGGTTAAAGACGAAATCCAAATTCCGTCAAATTCTTCTCTTTTACCGTTGTTATCAACCGATGTATTTTCAACGATTAAACCTGACAAGCCGTTATGGGCTTCGCAGATTCTTACTATGTCTTTGTTTTCGATAAGTCTTTTTAATCTTTGGCACCTGATTTCGGGGGTTGTACCGACTTCTTTCAGAATTTTATTGAGGTTTGTTGAAGAAATTCCCTGAGTATAAGGGATATCAATGACTTCACCGCCCCACTGTGCCATAACATCCACAATTCTCTGTCTTGTGTGTGCCTGAACACCAGTTTTCCAGTCATCCCCGTGCAAAACGTAATCAGGCTTGATTTTGAGAATATTCGGGACATAGTCTAAAGTTTCCTGCGGAATGACCTCAGTTACTCCTTTGACGTTTTCAACAACAATTTTTCTTTGTTCCCAAGTCATATAAGGCAGTCTTTTATAACTTGCGATAGCTTTATCCGTCAAGAGTCCGACGATTAATTCTCCGCCTCCTTTTGATTCAAGAAGTTTTCTTGCTTCGTGAATGATATTTAAATGTCCAGGATGCAGCAAATCTGCACTCATACCGATGTAAACTTTAGTCATTTAATTTTCCCTTTCCATATTAAATTTTATTCTTTTTTATTTGTTAATGATTTTATAACATCTTTATCGCTGTCTGACAGGTCAAGATACATTGTATGCCCCATTCCGAATTTTTTCGGGTAAGACATATAATCGCCGTAAATTTGTTCAAGATATTTTTTATAATCGTTAAACACCGGGAATTTATATCCCTCAAATTCATGTTCTGACAGTGGAAACAAAATATCTCTTGAGAAAAACCAGTTTTTGGGATAATGTCCGAATTCCATCCCGTAAACAACTCCGCTGTCGTTTTCATTCCCGTTATCAAAAGTTGAAACAACTTGTCTTATCCTGCTTTCATATTCTTCAAAAGACTGTGCCTGTGCAAAATACTGCCTGTTATAATTTTTTAGTTTTGCGCTAATTTTTTCTCCCTGATTATTATCTTTAATTGGTGCATAGTCATAAGAAAAAACATCCGCATAAATGTAATCGCATTTTTTGTGGCAAATTTTTAAAATTGTATTGTATTTTCTTCCCGTAACCAATTTAATGGTAATATCGGGATTTCTTTTTGTTTTATCAAAAACCTCATAGAGTTTTTCATAATCCTGTCTCATCATACCCGTATCGACATCATCATCCCACGGAATAAACCCTTTGTGGCGTACTGCGCCCAAAAGTGTGCCGTAGTCAAGCCAGTAGGTTAAATTGTTTTTCTTACAAACATAATCAAGTTCTTTTAAAAGTTCTAAATTCGCAAGTTGAATATCTCTTATTTGTCCTGTTGCAGGCGGGAGTTTTGTGATTTCAATATTGTTTTTCTTGTATGATTCATAGGGATTTAATTTCTTTTTTTTGACATATTTGGATTTGGGAAATTTAATTTTTATTCCGAAAAAATACAAAATCCTGTGAGTTGTACCATAATCCGAAACTGAAAAAATTTTTGATAAAATGCTCTTACTCATAATATCCCGTAAACTTAATATATCCAACTACTAAAGAAATTATAGCATGAACATAATTTTACAACATCTTAATGTTAAATTTTGTTTTTATTATTTGGTCAAATAGCAAAAATAAATCTTTTTTTATTTAATTATAATGTACAAATATTCAACATAGGGTAAGTATAATAATGTATGGAATCTCCCCGTATAAAATCTCTGCGGGTAATAATGTAAAATCTGCCACTCCCTTTAGCAATTTTAATCATTCAAACAGATATTTTTGGCTAAATGATTCTTATTTGGCAGAAAATACACTGCAGAAAAGGAAACGGAAATTATCCGCTATCGGATTTCTTTTTGGGGCAGGTGTACTTTTGCTTTTTTCCAGAGGGGTATATAAAAATTCAAATAAACTCCTTGAGAATTTCAGAGATTATCTTGAAATGAAAGCAAACCAATCTTTTCTGAACAAGCCGAATTTTAGTACAAAATTTTATTCATATTTACTAAAAAAAACTGATATAATTTCGAAAAAATCCGAGAGCTTAAATAATGTAATTTCGGTGAAAGATATTTTATTTACACACCTTATGTATAAAACAAAACCGACAAAAATAATCCATAAATCTATATCCGAGTTTTTTGAAAATATTTCAAGAAATACTGTCGCAAAATCCTATAAAGATACTCAAAAACATTTTGATAAGATGTACGAACAGTTTGACAAATTTGATGAGTATCTGCTTAAAAATGATAGTGGAAAAACAATAATTTATAATGGTAAAGGATACAAATTATCAGAACTTATAGCACAGGCAAAAAATTATCGTGAAAGCGTAAAATTAGTTGTAAATTCTTTTATTTCAAAAGACACCCAGAAGGCTCGCTATAAATACATCAAAGACTCAACATCGGCTCTGTATTCAAAATTCTGGGAGGAGTCATTTAAAGGTTTTTGGACAAAAGATAATAAGTTTAAACACAAAGAAATGTGGCAGAAATTTATCGCTTCAGAGCAAATTCAGGCAAATAAAACAGATTTGGCATATAATGCATCATTTGCAAGGAATATGCTTTCTTATACTCCCGCAGAAAAATTAAACCACGTCGGCGAATACCTTAAGAATTTAAGGAGCATAGTCCCCGTTGAAGATGAAAAAGCGATCGGGTTTTTAAATAAAATGGAATGGTATGTAAAAGATTCCACTGCGTTGTGTGAAAATAAAGAGAATTTCCTATCGGAATTAAACAAATTTGAGGCACATAATCTTACTGCTGATGTAAATCAGTCAATCAGAGATGTTCAAAGGGATAAAGTTACAAATATCAAATTAATTCGCAATATCGCAGAAGATAACGGAACCGGTGAACTTGAGGATATGATAAGTATTTATCGCAAAATCGCACCTTTTGAATTATCAAAATCAGGCGCCTTGGAGGTCGCAAAAAAATCAGTAGAAAGTTTTGATAAATCAGTTAAACTTGAAACAAGTGTTTTATTTGATAAATTGCGTGATTTGGATATTGGTTCTGCGCCGACTGATGTTTTGACATTAATTTTTTCTTCTCTGATGATTTCCCTCGGGCTTAGCAAAGCAAAGAATTCCGATGAAAGAAAATCGGTAATCTTAAAATCAGGAATTCCGATTATTGGTGCTGTTGCAACTACGACTATATCCGCAACTAAACTAATGCCGAATGGTAAATCGCTTATCCTTGGTACAATAACAGGTCTAATTTTAAATAGAATAGGTCTTACTCTTGATAATTGGCGCAAAAATTACAAAAAATCTTAAACGTTATCTTCGGCATTCAAGCTGACAACTCCGGCTTCGGGGTTGAGTGCCTCAATCAAAATCGTATTTTTACCCTCAACAATGCAGTCTTGTCCTGTCATTGTCAGAACTCCCGACTGTCCAAGTCTGAACACAACAGGATTTTCTTCGCTGACTTCCGTTCCTTTGTATTCGGTACCGTTTGTCGTGAAAGTGACATTTTCGGGAGTAAAAGTAATATCGTTGATTTTCACAAAATTAAATCCGCTGATAAGCCCCGGACCGAGAATATTTTTAAGGTTTATGCTTGCTCCGTTTTCAAGTTTTTTCAAAGAGCCTTTTTGATAAATTCTTTTGATTAAAAATTCCGGAACAATAGCCATTTCATACCTCGTTATTTAAAAATTTCATAAACTTTTTGAGTACCTATTAATATTTTAACATTTTTTATATCGGATTTAAACCCCCATGGCGATTTTATATTCCTGTCTTTTTCCCATACGACAATGTCTAAAGTATTATGAGGTTTTAAAAATTCGTTTATGAGGTAGAATTTGTCCTGAACGTGGGTTCTTTTAATATATCTGCCGATTTTTACCCCGTTTAAAAATATGGTTGCCCTTCGGCAATAAAAATCTTCAAAGGACACATATTTTGCAAAAAATTCGTTTTCATTAAGGTCACAGTCAAAATGGGCGGTAATTTTTGTTAAGTACGGATTTTCGCTTTCGTATTTGAGTGTTCTTTGGAGTGAAAGTTTTTCGCAGACGCAAAATTCAATATTCGTTTGAGGGGTTGTTTCAAAACTGACCAAGCCTCTTGGGTTATTTGTATCTCCCGAAAAACCTTTGTCAAATCCTAAATTCTGAACCAAAACCGTCAGTTCGTTAGGTTTTTTATTCAGAATATTTTTATCAAGCGGAATTGAAATGGTTTCCGGTATGTCCTGCAATTTTTCTATCTTGTAACTGTTGCGGTTTAAAACCTCTTTACCGTTTATGTAAACGGCAAAAAGATGCCTTGCGCTCAGGGTTATATCGGTTAAATTGTTCGGAATTTGCGCCTTGTACCACACAAATTCATCATAAAGTCCACACGAAAGCGAATCTGTTTTATCGCCGATTTTTTGCCATGATGAATAATCATAACCGTAATCAATTTCGGGAGAACAAAATTCTACACTGTCAATTTTTGCAACAAACGGTTTTGTATCGTATTTCGGATTTTTCAGAATATAAGTCTTTTTTGAAAACCCATGTTTAAGGTCAAAATATGCGATTTCTGTGTTCTTTTCTAATGCTATTGCACCGTTTGGCAAGACATAATCCGCATTAAAAATAATTTTATCTTTGAGAAACCACGACCTGTCAGACAGTTGCTTTGTCAAAAATACGAACTGAGTCCTGTATCCGTCTTTTTCAAACGTCAGATGTTCATAATCTTTTTTGTCACCCGATATAATTCTGCCGTCGGCAAGGTAAATATTTGCCTCTTTATCTGCTATAAAAAATACGGCTTCTTCTCTATCGTTGCGCAGTCTTGCAAAAATTTCAACATCACTGAATTCAATCTCACAGCCTTTTAATTTCAAATTCACAGGGCAAATTTTCATATCATAAGGCTTAATTTTTACATTTTTACCGATAGGTAAATTCAATTCCGTGGTTTGCTCATTCATATTTCTCAAAAACAGCCAGTCGCATTTGTTTGTAAGGTCGTGGCGGAGTTTTGTATAAATATTTTCCTGATAAAAATCAAAATCTTTTGGTTCAGTCATTGTAAAATCAAAGGAATCAAGAAAATAATTTGTTTGTTTTGCTTTAAAATAGTTGCTCTGCATTATGCCGAATTCATCTATCGGTGCGCAGAATTCATAACTTGTATAAACCTCATCGCAGGCTAAATCCGCCCAGTTTGTACCTCCGCAGGTCATGTAATGATTAAACAGTGTAACGCCTTGGCAGAGTGCTGTTTTAGTCATTATGTTTATGTGTTCGTCCCCTAATGCCTCTCTCATTTTGGCATACCCCGAACCGTCCCATTTGTCAAACCAGCCTGACTGCATTTCGGCAATAAACGGAGGAGAATCTTCTTTTGCACTTCTGAATATTTCTTCAACATTATCAAGTGTGTCAAAACAGTAATTGTCCTGTTTCCAGTTTTGATTAGGGTTAATATACGGGTACAAATCAAGAGCATAAATATCAACGCAGTCTGCCCACAAGCCTGCAAAATATGCATCATTATGAAAAATCGGGCATTTTATTCCTCGCTCTCTTGCCATTTTATAAAGTTCGCGCATGTAATCTTCTTCCATAGTGTCCGTTGCATATTCGTTTTCTATCTGAAAGAGGATTACGTTGTCAAATTCGTTTATTATCGGAATAATTTGGTCATACCACTGCGCAATATATTTCATGTATTCGGGGGAATACTTGTATTCCGTACCTATGCGGTTTCTTGGGATAACATCTTTTTTCTGCAAAAGCCAAAATGGCAGACCGCCTGCGTTTACTTCGGCATTAATAAACGGACCGGGGCGTGCAATGACGTATAAACCTGCTTCTTTTGCGCTTTGCAAAACTTTTCTGACATCTTTTATCCCGTTAAAATCGTATTCACCATCTTTTACACTGTGATAATTCCAGTTGAAATAAATATCGACTGCATTGTATCCGCCTGCTTTCATTTTGCGGAAACGGTCAAGCGCAAGTTTCTCTCCGGGGGTACGAAAATAGTGAAACGCACCGCTTTTTATAAAGACGCGTTTCCCGTCAACCATCAGGGAATATTTGTCAAAAGTAATCTCCATTGTTTTTATTGTACAATTTTTTCTTTTTTGGTCAAAATTGTTAAATAAATAATATCAAATAATATTGTTTTTGATTTAATAAATTACATAAACTATATTATCGGTATGTTCATTCTTTCTCTTTTCTTGCGATGAAAAGAGAAAGAACGAACCAAGAAAGAGAAAATACGCTGAATCACAGCAATGCCTAACGGCATCGCTCCGTCCGCTAATTATACGTCTAAAGTGTTCATACGTTTTTGTCCGTGAGGACAAAAATCAATCAGGCGCCTAAAAAACGGCGCCTTTGATAATAATCT
>Ga0256405_10013091_pt1 | contig 10053 bp, 11 predicted proteins | sample RumenRJG_02DNA_FD_189096 | JGI IMG/M metagenome (GOLD analysis project Ga0256405, IMG submission 189096) | Bovine rumen microbial communities from Lethbridge, Alberta, Canada - RJG_02 | ecosystem: Host-associated > Mammals > Digestive system > Stomach > Rumen | place: Canada: Alberta... | reverse complement strand
CCTGCGTTGATCAGCAGAAGGCTGTTGTCATTGTGCGGCACAAGCGAAAAACTCGGCAGGATCAGGTGTCCCTTGCTCTCGAAGAACTTCAGGTACATCCTGCGCAAATCATTCACGCCATACTTTTCCATAATCTGTTACGACCTTTCCATATCTGTCATCTCTCATGCAGCCTGCTCTTCGGCCACACCTGGCAGGCTCCCGGCTGGGCCATCGGCTGCACTGCCCTGCCCGTCATACCGGTCTGATCAAAACTCTTGTCTGTCAGGCCTTTGTTCTCTTCTTAAAGGGCGACCTTCGCGAACTTCTTCTTGCCGCGTCTGAGCACAATGCCGTCCTTCTTCAGCTTCTCGTCATCCAGCACGGCATGGACATCGGTGACCTTCTCCTCGTCCACCGTCACGCCTCCCTGCTCGATGGCTCTTCTCCCCTCCGAGCGGTTCGTGACAAGTTTCGCCGCCACCAGTGCGCCGATCAGATCAATCTTCGAATCCCGGAAGGACGAAGGATCGAGCTTCACGGCTTCCAGATGCTCCGTATCCGCTCCGCCTGCGGCAAACAGCTTCCGCGCGCCCTCCTGGGCATGCTTTGCCTCCTCCTCGCCGTGAACCATCTTCGTCAGCTCATATGCAAGGACTTCCTTGACCGAATTGAGCGCCTGTCCTTCCTTCTTTGCATACTCATCGATCTGCTCAAGCGGAATGAAGGTAAGGAGCTTCATGCACTTGATGACATCGGCATCGCCGACATTCCTCCAGTACTGGTAGAAGTCATACGGGGAGGTCTTGTCCGGATCGAGCCAAACCGCCCCCTTCGCCGTCTTGCCCATCTTCTTGCCTTCCGAATTCGTCAGAAGCGTGATGGTCATCGCCTCGGAGTCATCCCTTCCCAGCTTGCGGCGGATCAGCTCGCGGCCGGCCAGCATGTTCGACCACTGGTCATCGCCGCCGAATTCCATCTGGCAGCCGAACCGCTGGTACAGCTGGTAGAAATCGTACGCCTGCATGATCATGTAGTTAAACTCAAAGAAGGTCAGCCCCTTCTCCCATCTCTGCTTGTAGCACTCCGCACGCAGCATCTCGTTGACCGAGAAGCAGGTTCCGACCTCACGCAGCAGGTTCACATAGTTCAGATCCAGCAGCCAGTCTGCGTTGTTGACAATCCTTGCTTTCCCCTCTCCAAACTCGATGAACCGCGACATCTGCTTCTGGAAGCAGTCGCAGTTGTGCTGGATGACCTCCGGCGTCATCATCGGTCTGGAATCGGTCCTTCCGGACGGATCACCGACCATGCCGGTTCCACCTCCAAGCAGGGCGATCGGTTTGTTCCCCGCCATCTGCAGCCTCTTCATCAGGCACAGCGCCATAAAATGCCCGACATGAAGGCTGTCCGCGGTCGGGTCGAACCCGATGTAGAACGTTGCCTTGCCGGCATTGATCATGTCTCTGATCCGGTCCGCATCCGTGAGCTGCGCGAGCAGTCCGCGAGCCTGAAGTTCCTCATATACACCCATCAGAATATCCTTTCCCGCCTGCCCCGGAAAGAGTGCACGGAGCAGGCATCTACTGGCTCTTTCTCCTCGGAAATCCATCAGAATTCCCGGGAATTGCATAAGGTTTAGTATACAAATGAACACCTTAAAAATCAAGCCGCAGAAAGGTCTCGCTTTTTTTCCGCTTCCTATGTACAATAGGGGCTAATCGGCTGCTCTGGTGCCGGGTGTATCCGGGCAGCAGCTTCCGAACGATCTGGTAAGGACATTTTTGCAATGTTTTGCAAGACGAGGGGCATTTGATCGTCGTATGGATAGGGATAGGGAAAACGAATCTCAGGCTCCCTGCCGCCTGCTTCCGGTTTTAATTGACCTGAGCGAAAAGCATGTCTGCGTCATCGGAGACGCCCCGGAGGCTGCGCGGTATGCGCGATATCTTTCGGGATGCACAAGGTATCTGAGCGTGCTGTGTGAGGAAGGCTCTGAAGAGCTGAAGACACTGGCTGAAGAAGGATGCCTCTCTCTGCTGGAGCAGCCCTACAGCCGTGAGGTGCTCTACGGGATGGATGTCGTCTTTAACGTATTCGGCTCAGAGGCGCTCATTCGCGACGTCTCTGCCATCTGCCGGACAATGGGCATCACCCTGTACACAGCCGGCCGACCGGACAAATCCGATTTCATGCTGGATACGGATCTCTTCTCTGACTGATCGATCCGCCAGGCACGCATCAGTTGGACGGGCATCCGTCAGGCAGACATCAATCGGACAGGCATCGGTCTGACAAGACATCAGCCGGGCGGACATCGGTACAGAAGGCCTCCGGCAGGCAGGCATCGGTCCGGCGGGAATCAGGCTGTGGCAGGTCACCGCCTGGCTGATGGGAAGAAAGGATACTTAATGACACATGTAACAATCTACACGGACGGCTCCGCCCGCAAGAATCCGGCCGGGCCGGGCGGCTACGGCGCCATCCTGGAGGTTACGGACACCTCCGGCACGCTCCACACGCGGGAGCTGAGCCAGGGCTACGTCAGGACCACCAACAACCGGATGGAGCTGATGGGTGCGATCGCCGCGCTCGAGGCGCTGAAGATGCCCTGCGAGGTGGAGCTCTGGTCCGACTCGCAGTACCTGATCAATGCCTTCACCCAGCACTGGATCGAGGGCTGGATCAAAAAGAACTGGATGCGCACCAAGACAGAGCCCGTCAAGAATGTTGATCTGTGGAAACGGCTTCTTCAGGCCGCCGCCCCTCATCAGATGACCTGGAAATGGGTCCGGGGCCACAACGGTCATCCGCAGAATGAGCGCTGCGACCAGCTCGCGACCAGCGCCGCCGACTCCGGCCATCTGATCGAAGACCCCGGCGCCTGAATACGCCTGAATGAAAGCCTACTCTTCATACCGGGCTTTTTCATGAAAAGGCGTTGAGAAGGTCTGTGAAACAAGGAGAAACAAGGAAAACAGATTCCGGATTCTGTCCGAATTTTCAAGTCAATCAGGAGGAAACAACCGCTATGTCCATGCATTTTGAAAAGAAGCTTCCGATCCCGTCCGAGATCAAGCAGCGCTACCCGCTCTCGGGCAAGGTCCGCGCTGCAAAGGAGCAGCGTGACAAGGAGATCCGCGACATCTTCACCGGAAAGGATGACCGTTTCATCCTGATCATCGGCCCCTGCAGCGCGGACAACGAGGATGCTGTCATGGACTACATCTGCCGCCTGAAGAAGGTGCAGGAGCAGGTTTCCGACCGCATCCTGATCATTCCGCGCATCTACACGAACAAGCCGCGCACAACCGGGAAGGGCTACAAGGGACTGCTCCATCAGCCGGACCCGACCAAGAAGCCCGACCTGCTCGCGGGCATCATCGCCATCCGCGAGCTGCACATGCGCTCCATCGAGGAGACCGGCTTCACGGCTGCGGATGAGATGCTCTATCCTGAGAACTTCCGCTATCTCGACGACCTGCTCGGCTATGTCGCAGTCGGGGCGCGCTCCGTCGAGGACCAGCAGCACCGTATGACCGTCTCCGGCATGGATGTCCCGGCCGGCATGAAGAACCCGACCTCCGGCGACCTGTCCGTCATGTTCAATTCCATCGTCGCCGCCCAGAGCGGACACAACTTCATCTACAGAGGGTGGGATGTCACGACCGATGGAAATGACCTGGCCCACGTGGTTCTCCGCGGTGCCGTGAACCACAACGGGGTCTGCGTTCCGAACTACCACTATGAGGATCTGGTCCGGATCAACGAGCTGTACGGCAAGAAGGATCTGAAGAACCCGGCCGTCATCGTCGACTGCAACCACTCCAACTCGAATAAGCAGTGCTTCGAGCAGATCCGCATCGCGTCCGAGATCATGCACAGCCGCTCCTACAACCCGGAGCTGAAGACGCTGGTCAAGGGGCTGATGATCGAGAGCTACCTTGTCTCAGGAAGGCAGGACAACCTCGGCGGTCCCGGCCATGTGTACGGCCAGTCGATCACAGACGCCTGCCTGGGGTGGGAAGAATCCGAGAAGCTCATCCACGATATCTACAAGAAGCTCGGCAGCTGAGCCTGTTTCTGACAAAGGCCGCCGCGATTTCACCCGTCCATTATAAAAGGGCTGCAGTCTGCCGACTGCAGCCTTCTTTGAACTGTTCGTTTTGCATCAAGCTTTTTGGCCGTAGCTGGTCCGGAAGGATTCGAAGGTTTCCTCCACCTCCTGCTCGGTCAGTATTCTCATCTTCCCGATGCATTCTGCTCTCCACTGCATCTCGGCGGTTGTCTCGACTGCCGATGCCCTGGCATACGCATCCGCAAGCGATGTTCCTGACGCCACCATCCCGTGATTCTGCAGCAGGCACGCAGGAGAATCCTTCATCGCCTCTCTCACACGCTCCGCAAGGGCTTCCGTTCCGTAGGTCACATAAGGAACGAGCGGAACATTTCCCCGCCCCATCAGATCCGGCAGAAGGAAGTGAACAGCCTTTACTTCTTCCCCTGCGATGCCAAGCGTTGTCGCAAACATCGAATGCGTATGAACAACCGCACGGGCGTGTGGTCTTGCCTTGTATACAGCTGCGTGCAGCCGGTTCTCACTTGAAGGCTTCCGGCTTCCATCGACAACCTTCCCATCCAGCGTCATGACCACGATGTCCTGCGGCGTTGTCTCATCATACGGAATGCCGGACGGCGTGACCGCCATGTACCCGGTCTCCGGATCATAGATGCTGATGTTGCCGCTCGTCAGCGTCACCAACCTGTCTGCCAGCATTCTCTTTCCATAGACTACAAGTTCTAAGCGCTCTTCTTCCAGAAGCATACCCGATAACCTCCCATTTCGGACAAGTATCTCTTGCCTGCGTCCTGTCCATGATACCATACCTGCCTGCTTTTTCAGTGTTTTTTCATACAAAAGAAGGCCTATTCCTTTTCAGGAATGGCCTTCTTTACTTTCACTTCCGGCTGTGCACTCCGCCACGAACCACTGCTTCCCCTGCGGACAGCATAGATTGAGCACTGGCTTCTGCTGATCAGGGCCTGTACCATCCGGAATTTCTTTTGCAGTATAGACCGCACTGACCTTGTAGGCGAAACGGCTGCCGCGGGCATCGATGAAAAAAACGTCATTCTGGTCGCTGAGATCCATGATGCGCCCGAGCAGACTGTCCCGGTTTTCACTTGCGATGGAAAAACTCCCGTTTTCCGTCATTCCATTTGCAATATAAGCCATATATTCAGGAGAGCTATAACGCGCAGCGACAGCAACCTCAAGCTTCAGTGCGGGAATCTGCAGGATCCCGGTGCAGTCCACACCGTCTACGGAAATCACCGCAAAGTCCGTTCCACTCTCCGGTAGCGCCGAGAAGGCCCGCGCCGCCTCTCCTGTCCCCAGCCCCTCATCCTGCTCTGTATCGCCTGATCTTTCATCTCCCAGAATTGTATACTCCGTAATCGCCTGCCGGAGATCCGACAGCACCACGGCCTGTTTCTCTGCCATCTCCTGATCATATCGTCTTCTCTCATGAAGAACATACGACCCGCCGATGGCTAGGATGATACCTGCCGCTATGAGCAGGAAGCAGATGACTTCCTGTGTCCTTCTCTTTGTCAAACCCAGGATCCCCCCGATGAATGTCAATCATTTTCTTCGCAGTCCGACAGCTCCCCCCAGGACCAGAACCGCGCCGGATGCGATCAGGAGGACAAGCCACAGATTCAGCCGTGAATCGTCACCTGTTTTCACTTCCCGAAGCACACTTGATCCACCATGCGACGATCCAGGCGTACTTCCCTTGCCTCCCGAAGGCTTTTCCCGGTTCTCGTCCGGCGGGGTGACCGTTGTCTTGCGGTTTGTCAACGAAAACCATGTGGATTCAGTCCCATCCGCATCTGTTTTTGAGCTTGTGCGGATCGAAACAACATATTGCGAGCCGTCCTCATTCTTCACGGTCCCGCTCTCCGCCACCTGATATTCAGCGTTGTCCGCCCCCACCCAGGTCTCCGACCAGTTGTTTTCCGCCGACAGCGTGTACGTCTTGTCAGTGTGCCAGTCCCCGAAGGATCCGCTGCTTTGCAGATCTCTGCGGGATACCGTCACATCTATACTCGCCGGTCTCCCCGTGCCGTCATCATTCTGCCAGTACTTCGTCACCGTGTATTTGTGCTTCTGCGGCGCGGAAGGCAGTGTGACGGCATCATATTTCGCCTCTGCCGACACATCATAGTTCCAGTCGATCCCGTCCTTCGATGTCGGTACAGAAATCAGATTCGGAGAAAATGTATATTTCTTCCCGTCGACGACGCGGCTCTCTCCGAGCACCATGTAAACACCCAGTTTCAGATCCTGAAACTTTGCAATCCCGTTTCCGTCTGTCACTGCCGCCTCAGCAGCTTCTGTCAGGTATGGCGCATGTGTATAATTTGCAAGTGTCGCCGCATAAGCGTCCCATTTTCCGGATCCAAGATCAATTCGATCGGAGTCCCCGAGATCCGCGTTCAGCTTTTTCAGCTCCTCCGTCGGCTCGAAAACAGCCCCGCCCTTTCCGAAGGTTCCGATCTGATAGATGCGGAAGGTAAAGCCCGCCCCGCCTTCCATGGAAACACTGAGTGTTCCGCTTCTGCTCTGATCCACATCCGTGTATGCAAAAACCCGTTTTGCCGGCGTCAATACGCACATCAGAAGCACTGTTAAAAACGCTGGCAGAAGCAATGCCACACGCATTTTTTTGTTGTGAGATCCATTCATATCAATCATTCTGCACTCCTGACACCGCCCCTGTATCCTTCCTGCCAGGCGCGTTCTGCCACACCTTGTTTTCTGCTGCATTTGTCTGCCACCGTCTGCTGCACACGATCCATTCCGCTCATCTGCCACGATCTTCCTTATTCCCAGCGCGGCGACTGCGACCGGAAAAGAAAAGAATCCAAAGCGCGATCAGCACAAGGATCGGCAGCGCGATAAACGGTATCACATACCGAGGTTCAATCAGAACTGCGTCCGCGCTAACCACAAAATCCGTCTGCTCCTCCTTAATCCGGTGTCCCCGGACCAGAAGACGGTGCGTATTGACACCGTAGGGTGTGCAGGTTACGAGCGTACAGTAATCTTTGTCCGGATCGATCGCAAGATCCTCCAGCTGATCAGGCAGGACAATCCGAATCTGATCCACCTCGTAGGTGAGCGTACGGTTCAGCACCTGAAGCTGAAACGTATCTCCTTCCTTCAGCCGATCAATGTCTGTAAAAAGCTTTGCCGACGGAAGACCCCGGTGTCCGGAGATCACACAGTGCGTCCCCTTCCCGCCGACCGGCAGAGAGGAGCCCTCTATATGTCCCACGGCGATCTCGAGAACCGCCGGGTCCGTGCCGTGATAAATCGGCAGCGAAACGGCAATCTTCGGGATGTTCACGTATCCCATGATGCCCGTTCCTGTGACATCGAGGACTTTGTTGTACGCTTCCTTCTCCTCGTAGGTGAGCGCAAAGCGATCTCCCGATTTTGCAAGAAGCTTTTTGTTGTACGCCTGCGCCGCCTCCCACATCGCACGATTCTTCTCGTCCGACATGTCCGAAACCTTCTCGACATACCCCGCGATCGCTCTCGACTGGTGAAGATCATTCCACCAGTCCGAAAATGTCGGATACACAAGAAGCCCAACCCCTGCGAGAAATATCAGAATCAATACCGCATTGCCAAGGCGAGAACCGCGTTTTTTCCGACGGGCAGACGCCCCGTGCCGCCTTCCTTTCCCGGCATACTCTTTATTCAGTTGCTTTGGCGATGTATTCTGATTCACGATTATGCGGCAGAGAGAACCCTTCATCGCCCAGAAGAATCAGTACACATAGATTTCAACATCGCAATTGATGTGTTCCAAATTCTGCTCGGAGATGACGAATGCTCTGCATCCTTTACTCTTTCGTTTCGCGACTGTGATCTCTGCCGCCACATATACGACGGCGGCCACCTGTCTGTTTTGGTAAATGTCTCGGCCTTCCTGCCCTTCGGGCTGGCGGTGCACATTCGTGCACCGCTTCAGTCCCGTTTTCGTCACTTTCGCAGATCAAGACTCCTGAAGCAGCGAACATTACGCCGCCGCTGCCTGCCTTGATGCTGTCAGGATTCCTTGCTGTTCATCTTCTTTCTCATCGCCAGCACAACACCTGCCATGATAACCAACGCCGCACCGATGATATAGATCATCGTTGTCCCGCGACCACCGGTGGAAGGAAGACTGGAGCCCTTTTTATTGACGATATCTGTCGTCAGAGAGCCGGCGTCCATATCAGCTGTGAACGTTGCCTCACCCGTTTTCTTGTCGCCGGACAGTGTCAGGAGCGTCGGCTCATCCGCTGCCTCATCATGAGTTGCGGAGATCGTGAACTCAACCGGCGTGATCGTGTTGTAGCCGGCCGGCGTCGTGGTCTCTGTCAGCTTGTAGTCGCCGTCATCAAGGCCTGTGAATTCGAATGTCGTCTTCTTATCCTCTACTGTAAAGGACTTAACTACCTCATAGTCCCCCTTGGAATTTTTCTTCGCCAGTTCGAAAGCAGCACCTGCCAGGGGCTTCTGGGCCTCGTCGACCTTTTCCACGACAACTTTGTACGTGAAGACGATGTTCTTGTCCTTCGGAGTCGTGCCGGTCTCACCCTCGCCGCCATTGTTCGGGTTGTTGGAGTAAGTGAGGGTAACCTCATTCGGGTTGCCGGCAGCGCCAATTGCAGCTTTATCGTTGAGTGTTGCAGAATAGGTCACAACGACCTTTGTGTCTTTGGTCAGCGTAACGCCCTTGATGTCCTTCAGATTTTCACAAGTCTTACGCAAGTTAGTATACAGACATCTCTCTTCTCTGTCAATACGAAAGTTGCGGCAATTACGAAACTCAGAGTTCACAAACGATTCGCTACCTTAGAAAGGACGTACCAACATGAACCTGAGCGAGAAAATTAAAAACGCGAGGGCAGCCAAACAGATGTCGCAGAATGATCTGGCAAAAGCGACCGGTATCTCTCTGCGGACGATTCAGAACTACGAATCCGGTGCTCGGATGCCTAAGAGCCGGGATACCTACACCAAGCTGTCAGAGACCCTCGGAGTCGATGAGAAAGTCCTGATGGATGAGAACGCTGACTTCGTTCTCCGGGCCAACGAACAGTACGGCGGTCGCGGCGCACGGCAGGCGTGGGATCTGGTTGCAGATTTCAAAGTGCTCGCTGCCGGGGGAGAAATTGAAGAGGAAGACATGGACGAGATCATGCGTGCCATGCAGGAGGCATACTGGGAGGCGAAGAAAAATAACCGTAAGTATGTCAATAAGCGTTACAGGAAAGAGGATTCCTCTGACCAGTAACATACGGGGGATCATGAATGGACGAGAGAATTTTTCGTATACCCGAGCGTTTGATTGAGCGGCACGATACCAGAGATCCGTTCCAGCTGGCAAGGCTTCTCGGGTACTATGTGAAGTTCATTAACACGAAAAAGCAGAAGGGATTCTGTAAGATTTACCTGAACAATTACTTCATCTTCATTAATTCGAATATGAGCCAGCAGATGCAGCGGATGACCTGCGCCCACGAACTCGGTCATCTCCTGCTCCACAAGGATGCTCTGACAAAACGGGATTATCTTGTTGAAATGGAAATCTTTGATATCACCGATCAGCGAGAGCTCGAAGCAAACCAGTTTGCTGCGAACATCCTGATCGACGATGAAGAACTGCTGGCTCTGCTTAGGGAGGGATATGATGTTGTCCAGATCGCTTCGATGCTGAACGTCAACGTCAACATGCTGATGGTGAAGTTCCTGACCATGAATAAATCCGGTTACGATTTCAATGTTCCCTTTGAGCCCAAGGCCGCGTTTATGGGAACCATAGAGGATCGGGCTGACTCGATCTGATGCCTGTCAGCCTCCCCTCTTTTCTTTTTCCTTCGTGAAAGGTAACTGTTCAGAACCCCTGCTTACTGCAGGACGATCTCAGCGTTCCCAGCAAAAGCAGCTGTCAAAGCTTCATAAGCGCTGATACCGTGCTTCCTGCCTGTGCTAATGTATGACATGATGTCCAG
>Ga0256405_10013090_pt1 | contig 10054 bp, 10 predicted proteins | sample RumenRJG_02DNA_FD_189096 | JGI IMG/M metagenome (GOLD analysis project Ga0256405, IMG submission 189096) | Bovine rumen microbial communities from Lethbridge, Alberta, Canada - RJG_02 | ecosystem: Host-associated > Mammals > Digestive system > Stomach > Rumen | place: Canada: Alberta... | reverse complement strand
AGGGAGATGCTATAAACGATTTCATGCATCCGGATCGTGTTATTTTGGGCGTTGAAGGCGATAATGCAAAAAGAATTTTGATGACAGTGTATCGTCCGTTGTATGTGTTCAATGTTCCAATTATATTTACTAATATAGAGACAGCAGAGTTATCTAAATATGCGTCGAATGCATTTCTTGCAATGAAGGTTACGTTTATCAATGAGATAGCGAATTTGTGTGAGGCGTGTAATGCTGATGTAAATGAGGTTGCGTTAGCTATGGGACTTGATAAAAGAATTGGTGATAAATTTTTGCAAGCAGGTCCAGGTTATGGTGGTTCTTGTTTTCCGAAAGATACTTCTGCGTTAGCTGATTTTGCCGTAAAATTTGGTGTACGGATGCCTTTGGTTTCACAGACAATTAAGTCTAATAAAGAGCGTCGTCAAAAAATGGTTGAAAAAATTATTTCAGCTTGTGGTGGAAATGTAAGTGCGAAAAAAATATCAATTTTGGGCGTTACATTTAAGGCCAATACTGATGATATGAGAGATAGTCCAAGCATTGAAATTGTTGATGCTTTGCAAAAAAGTGGTGCTAAATTGAAAATATATGATCCGTCATTTTCGGATCAAGCGAAAGCTATTTTCAAGAATATTGAATTTAGTGGTGATCCTTATGAATGTTGCACAGGAGCAGAAGCTGTAGTTATTCTCACAGATTGGACCGAGTTCAAAGGTCTTAATTTTAAGGCATTATCGCAGAAGGTGAAACAACGTTTGTTAATCGACTTAAGAAATATGTATAATGTTTCTGAAGTTGAATCAGAAGGATTTAAATATTATTCTGTCGGAAGAAAGATAAAAGGCGAATGAGAAAATTTGGATTTTTTGCTGTACTGTTATTTTTGATTTCAGGTTTGTTGATTGCGGATGATAAGCAATCTGCTGAGCTTCGTTCGCAATGTGCTGTAGCACAACAATCTGAAAATGAAATGACTTTACTTGAGAAAAAAATCGAAAAAATCTTAGTAGAAGAAAAACAAACTTCTCCTGTTACACGCAATATTTATAATATGCTTACAAGCAGCTTTACATTATTGTTTTCAATACAGAAATTTCATAAAATTCTTACTTTGAACCAGGAGAATAATAAAAATGATTTCGTCCGTGCTGCGATTATTTTGAAAAATTTTTCTGCATATTTTCATAATGTTAGTGTCGCATTACGTCGGTATGGAAATGAGAGATTAGCTCTTCGGCAAGAACGAGAAAAATTTGAAAAATTGCTTGAAAATAATAAAAATAAACGTGATATTGCCGTAAATAAAATAACGGAAATAAGCAAAAAAGCAGAGGAAAATGTTCCTGAAAATAATCTGATAAATGATATTGCCTATCATTTGGCCAATAGATCGAATTCTATAGAAGAATTAGATGCTGAATTAGAGGCAGAAAATACAGTTGGAGTTTTAAAAAATACGAAGATTGCGACTGAGTTAAAATTGTCGTATCCTGTTGCTGGGCGTGTGGTAAATGAGTTCGGTGATAAAGGTATCAATGAACAAATGATATATTATCTTGGCTTTGAAACAAGATATGGTGCAGTGGTTACATCACCAGTTAAGGGATTAGTTGTTTTTTCAGGGAAATTTCTCAATTATAACAATATGGTAATCATTAGTAATGGTGAATATAGAGTGTTTGTGTATGGCTTAGATAAGCTATTTGTTCAAACGGGAAGTGTTGTCGAAATTGGTGATTATATTGGACGAATGGTCGAGCATTCAATTGATAAACCTGTGCTAAAATTAGAATTAAAAAAATCCGGCGAGCCTTTGGATCCAAGACATTGGCTTGTGGAAACTTTAGAAAAGGAAAATAAATTATGAAAAAATGTTTAGCTGTTTCATTGCTGTCATATGTTCTTTTTGATGCATTTTGTGGCAGTTCTAAGAAGAATATAAAAGAATTTTCTAATGAAGAAATTAGTAAAATGGAGCATTCTGCAAATGAGCAATTGACAGATAGATCAACATATAAAGTGTCTCTTGAAATTCCAGAATCAATAAAGAAGAGTGTGCCCAAAGAAATGTGGAATTCTGTTTTTTTTCAATTGGTTGTGAATTTGTTGAAAACTGAATATGTATATGAAATGTCAGAAGAAGAAATTACAGAAAAGGCATTGAAAGGTCTTCTTTCAACTTTAGATACACATTCAAGTTACATGGATGAAAAGACTTTTACATCATTGCGAAATCAGACTGATGGAGAGTTTGGTGGCCTTGGTATCGAAATAATGATGGATGATGGGTTCGTCAGAATTATATCTCCAATAGATGACACTCCAGCATATAAAGCTGGTTTAAAAAGTGGTGATATGATTATTTACGTTAATGATGAATGTATTAATGGATTGTCTTCAGATGAGGTCTTATCGAAATTGCGAGGTAAGCCAAAAACTAAGGTGAAATTAAAAATCAAGCGAGCAGATAAAAATCCGTTTAATGTGGAAATTGAGCGAGATTTGATAAAAATTCAATCTGTAAAAGCTGAACTTATTGATAATATTGGATATATTAGAATTTCTGCGTTTGATAAAAATACATCTAAAGATTTAAAAAAGTTTATTAATGAAAATAAAGGAAAGGCATTAAATGGGATTGTTTTGGATTTAAGGAATAATCCAGGTGGTTTATTAGATGAGGCGGTTGCTGTTTCAAATATATTCTTAAATGAAGGGCAAAAAATTGTGTCAATTCGTGGACGAACTCCAGAAAGTACAAAATATTATTCTTCAAAGGATAAAGATTTATTGAACGGATTACCTATTGTAGTTTTAATAAATAACGGTAGTGCTTCTGCATCAGAGATTGTTGCGGGTGCGTTGAGGGATAATAAACGAGCTATTACTGTTGGTATTCGTTCGTTTGGTAAAGGATCCGTGCAGAAAGTAATTCCACTTTCAGAAAAAAGTGCGATTAAATTGACTGTTGCGAAATATTACACTCCAAATGGAGAGAGTATTCAAGCAAACGGAATTACGCCAGATATAGAGGCAGATTACGCTGAAATAAAACATCCTGATGCGATGTTTGTTGTTAGAGAGGAGTTTTTCCCAAATGCTTTGGATGCGGATAAGCGTGCTAAAAATAAAAAAATGTCTGATATTGAAAATAAAAAAGCTATAGAAAAATTAGATAAAAAGAAAAACGATAAAAAGACGGATGATGAAGAAATTGATGCTGAAGTATCGTACAGAAAAATGCCACTAAAAGAGCGTATTCAAAAGGATTATCAATTAAATAAGGCTGTTGATGTGCTTAATATTATAGCAAAATGTTCTGAAAAAATTAATCAAACAAAAATTAATGATAAGAGTAATGAAAAGGGCAACGAATGAATAGCAGTTTGATAAAAGCTTGGAGCGTATTTTTAGTGATTGTTGTATTGTTTGTAACAAGTGTTGAGATTTATCATAAACAGCATAGAGATGCTAATACAGCATTTAGATGTCGAATTTTAGTTAATAAAGATTTGATTATTGATGAAAGTGAAAACAAAAACAAAGTCGAAGAGAAGTCTAAGCATGATGGAATAGAAGATCCACTTTATGAGAAAACAAAATATGGATTATTGCCAAGAGTACCGATGAGTGGAGAAAAAGTTTTTGATAAATTTTCCGCTAAAACAGTTGCTACCAAAATCGTAAAAGTCGCTGTTGCTATAAATAAAGAAAAAATTGAAGATATTGTGAAATTAATCAGTAGGTTAGGGGAGAGTAAAGTTACTTTTATTGTTCCGAATTATATTGAAGATTTTTCAAATATTGTTTCATTGATTTTAGAGCATGGACACGAAATATTTTTATTGATACCAACGCAACAACTTGTTGACGATACGCAAAAAGTATCTCCATTTCTGGCTAATTCAAAGCCGGAGGAAACGTTGGATAAATTGCTTAAGTTAATTGCGTCTACAACGAAGATAATTGGTGTCGCCAATATCTCTTCGACGCTGTTAACTAAGTCTGTGCCTGATATGAATGTTGTTACATTAGAGCTGGCTAAGAGGGGGTTGGCATTTTTTGATATAAATGTAAAAAATGATGTATTGAAAGATTTAGCAAAAAAAACAGGATTAATTTATTTGCATTCAACTGAAATGTATATCGCAAATAAAACGAACACATTGAAAGAAGATGCGACATATTTTGTTGAGTTTTCAGATGTCGATGGTTTTTTGAAAATTCTTCCAGATAATATGTCTGTTGCTCCAATAAGTCAGGATGAAACAAAATGACTAAGTTTAGAAAATGTGCTGTAATCGTATTAGTAAAAGATGGCTTAGCGTTTGCTGGTGAACGTTTTGATACAAATAACGCATGGCAATTTCCTCAAGGTGGTGTTGATAAAAATGAAAGTTATGTGCAAGCGGCAGTTCGAGAATTATATGAAGAAACTGGCGTATTAAATGCAAAGTTTATAAAATCGACAGAGAAAACATATAGATACAAATTTCCAAAATCTGTGCAAGGTTCGATTTTGTATAAATATGGAAATTTGAGCTATTGTGGACAACAGCAAGTTTTTTGTTTGTTCGAATTTACTGGGGTAGATTCTGAAATTAATTTACATCAAAAAGATCAAGAATTTAGAAATTGGAAATGGATGTCAGTAAAAGAAGTAGCTGATAATATTGTGTATTTTAAAAAAGATTCGTATGCACGTGGACTGAAAGAACTGGGATTACTATGACGGAATTAAAAAAAAGAATGACTAATTTATTGAGTTGTTATTTTCCAACAACGCTTGTAATTGTGGATGATGATCAAAAATTTATTGATGAACTTACGAAGTTAGTAGATGGAGAAGACATAACAATTAGATCTTTTACAGATCCTGTAAAAGCATTGAATTATATCAATAATGAAAGTTCAATTAATAGATTGGATTTTCTAAAGTTAGCTCGAGAAGGAGAGGATGATACTCCAGATTGGCATTCTATAATGATTAATTTAAATGAATTGCATGATGAAATTTATAGTTTTAATAGATTTAATCAAATTTCAGTTGTTATTGCTGATTATAGTATGCCGGAAATGAATGGTGTGGATTTGTGTTCTAAAATAATAGATCCAAATGTTCAGAAAATTTTGATGACTGGAATTGGCGATGGTAAAATTGCAATAGATGCATTTAATGATGGATACATTAATCAATTTGTAAAAAAAGACTATCCTGATTTCGGTGAAGAAACAATGAATTGTTTGCATAAATCTTTAATTAAATATTTTAAACAATATACTGATTCTGTTGATAATTATCTATCTGTTCATGGTAATAATTATTTGAAAGATCCTGCTTTTATGGTTTTTTTCCAAAGTGCTTGTTTGTCAAGCGATTATATCGAGTATTACATGCTTGATTGTTTCGGCAGTTATTTGTTTTTAAATAAAAATGGTAAAGCGATTTTGTTAAGTGTTCTACCAGAATCTGAAATGCAGAAAATTGTTGAAATTGGTATGGATTCTGGAGAAATAGATCCTTATGTGTTGGAATGTCTGCAAACAAGACAATATATGCTTGCTGTACATAATAAGGATGGAATGCTTCCTCCGATAAAAGATTGGGGTAATTATTTGCAAATAGCAAGGAATATTACAGGATATCAAACGTATTATTTTTCTGTTATTGATTCAGATTATCTTGATGTTAAATTTGAACAAATAAAAACATATGAAGATTTTTGTAGTCAAAGATATAAATAGTTTTCGATTGGAGATGTTATGATAAAAGAGGAAAAATCCGATCCGTTAATTTCGTTGCAAGATGTGTCAGTACATTATGGCGATGGTGATATTGTCTTAAAGAATGTAAATTTGGACTTATATAAAAAATCATTCCATTTTTTAACTGGAGCAAGTGGTGCGGGAAAGACTACTTTGATGCGTTTATTGTATATGGGAATAAAGCCATCAGATGGTGTATTAAAAATTTTTGGAGAAGATGTGTCGAATTTATCTTCTGAAGATTTGTGCAAATTGAGACAACGAATAGGTGTGGTTTTTCAAGATTTCAACTTGTTGAATCATTTGAGTGTTTTGCAAAATGTTGAATTGCCATTGAAGGTCGTTGGAACTCCTTCTTTAATTCGACAACGACAAGCTAAGGAGATTTTAGATTGGGTAGGTTTAGGTAATTGTTTTGACGTGTATCCTGACACTTTATCTGGAGGACAAAAACAGCGTGTAGCAATTGCAAGGGCTGTTATAACAAAGCCAGATATTTTATTGGCAGATGAACCAACTGGTAATGTCGATGAACAAATCGCAAATAAATTGATGAATTTATTTTATGGATTAAGGAAAATGGGGACGTGTGTGGTTGTTGCAACACATTATCGTCAATTCGTGAATGCGGTACATTGTAGTGAATTAACAATCGATAATGGTCGAGTTTTTGCTAATAATAAAAACAGAGAAGGTGTGAAATGAGTTTGTCATTAAAAGGTGATTATGATTTTGATTTTCAAAGTGATAAATCAAATCGATTAATACCATTTATTTTAGCTTTTCTTATGTATTCTGTGATTATCGCAATAACTAGCGGAATTTTTACGTTTAATTTAACGAAGGAATGGAGTGATTCATTAAATGGTCATATTACGGTTGAAGTTCAAACCGCTGTAGATAGTTCGAACTCTGCACTTACTGAAAATCAGAAAAGTGAAATTCTGAAAATTTTAAAAGAAACAAATGGCATTCGTTCTGCTCAGCAATTGCAAGATAGCGATATTTTGAAAATTTTAGAGCCATGGCTGAAGGGGACAGCTATTCCTGATGATTTCCCTTTCCCAACGATTTTTGATGTAGAAACAGATCGTTCTGTCCAAATAAATTTACTCGATTTAAATGCTCGTTTGTCAAGAATAACTTCTGGAATAAAAATTCATGATCATGCTGATTGGTATGCTCCTATTTTGAATATTAGTCGAGGTTTGTTTGGCTTTTCGATAATTTTAGCGTTTTTTATATTTATAACTGTTTGTATTACTGTTGTTTTTATCACTAAGAAGACGTTAAGCGTACATAAAGATATTGTTAGAATTTTGCAGCTCATTGGTGCTCGAAATGGATACATTGCATCGCAGTTTAAAAAGTATTATTTTTCAATAGGTTGCAAATCATCGATATATGCTTTTATATGTGGCGGATTAACTATAGCTGGTTTAAATTGGCTTGTTTCTGGTTCAGTTTTTTCAATTGATTCAATTAAGTACTATGCTATAGCTTTAGGGATTACGATTTTTATTACAATGCTTATAATGTTTACTTCTAAAAACACTGTGCTATTCTTTTTAAAGAAAGATGAATGGATAGACTAATGAGATTTTTGAAGTGGATGTTTCTAATCGGTTGCTCTTTGTGGCTTTTAGGATTTATGGCTTTTGCATATAAATCAAACAGCTACAATCATGTGGTACCAAAATGTGACTATATCGCTGTATTAACTGGTGGTAATGGTAGAATTAAGTTAGCATTAACCTCTGCTAAGTCTATAAAACCTAAGGCGATATTTGTATCAGGGGTTTATGAGAAAACTACTATTAATGATATTTTGGCAGATCAGCAATTGTCTGGCGTTTATGTGATTTTAGGAAAACAGGCAAGGAATACTGCTGAGAATGCTGTTGAAGTTTGCGAATGGGCAAAAAATGGAGATGTAAAAGCTATAGTATTAATTACATCAGATTATCATATGATTAGAACATTGAACGAGTTTAAGAAATGTAACGCATTGTTGAATATAACTCCAGTGACAATTCAAACAAAATCAAAGTTACGTTTTTTGAAAAAAAGTTTTAAAGAATATCATAAAGTTTTATTTATATATGCTAAAGGTATAACAAATGTTTTTAATCATTAGGTCTTTGATTTTTAATATTGTTTTTTTCTCCGTTATTGCAGCAAGTATGATTTGTGCAATTCCATTGTTATTGCTTAGTGAAGAGTGTATATTTGGATTTTGGAAATATTTGTCGACAGTATCTGCATGGATAACAAAAGTTTTTGCAGGTATTAATGTTGAAATTGATGCAAGCGAAAAGCTGTCAGAGCAAGGTGTAATTTACGCTGTTAGACATGAGTCTGCGTGGGAGACATTAGAGTTAATTCACATGTTCGATCATCCAATTTTCGTGATGAAAAAGGAGCTGTTTTCTATTCCGATTTTTGGGGCAATGGCAAAAAAATCTGGAGCGATTGCTGTTGATAGAGATGATGGAGTAAAAGCTTTGACATCGGCTTTAAAACAGATAAAAGAAAAAATAAATCAAGGGCATTCGATTGTGATTTTTCCTGAAGGAACAAGAATGCCAACTGGCGTATTTAAAGATTTAAAACGAGGAATAGCTTTGTTCTATCGCTCAACTAATTGCAAAGTAATTCCAGTAGTTCATAATTCAGGAAAATTTTGGCCGGCTCGTGGTTTTATAAAATATCCAGGAACAATTAAGTTGAGAGTGTTCCCAGCTATAGAGACAGGATTAAATCAGAATGAATTTTTGGCAAAATTAAACGATATATTTCGTAGTGAAGTTGAAAAATTAAATAAGGAGTAATTATGTCACTAGAAGCGACGTTAAAGAAAATTACAGAACGTTATGAAACGGTAAATAAAGAGTTGGTTAATTGTTCAGGAAATTCTGATGAGTTTGTGAAACTCTCAAAAGAGTTTTCGGAGTTGGAAGAGTTTATTCCTGTTATATCTGAGTATAATAAGGCGAAGGAAGAAATCGTTGAATTGAACACTACTGTAGCTGATCCTAATGTTGATCCTGAATTTAAAGAATTAGCAGAAGAAGAGTTGAAGGTTCAAATAGAAAAAATTCCACAACTTGAAAAACAACTTAAATTAATGCTTATTCCAAAAGATGTGAATGATGAAAAAAACGCGATTATAGAAATACGTGCAGGAACAGGTGGAGATGAAGCTGGTTTGTTCGGTGCTGATTTGTTGCGTATGTATCAACGTTATGCTGAATTTAAGGGATGGCGTTTTGAGATGTTATATTCTCATGAATCAGAGCTTGGAAGCATAAAAGAGGCATCGGCGAGTATTTCTGGTAAAGGTGTTTTTTCATGTTTGAAATTTGAGTCAGGCGTGCATCGTGTGCAACGTGTTCCTGTTACTGAATCTGCGGGGCGTGTCCATACGTCTACTGCAACGGTTGCTGTGTTACCAGAAGCGGAAGAGGTTGATATACAAATAAATGATACAGATTTAAAAATCGATGTTATGCGTGCATCTGGAGCTGGCGGACAGCACGTTAACAAAACAGAAAGTGCTGTAAGAATTACACATATTCCTACGGGAATTGTTGTTTTTCAACAAGATGAGCGTTCTCAGCATATGAACAAATTAAAGGCGATGAAAATTTTACGAGCAAGATTGTTTGATATGGAACAACAGAAAGCTCACGCAGAAAGGGCGGACAATAGACGTTCACAAATTGGAACAGGTGATAGATCAGAACGTATTCGCACGTATAATTTTCCACAGGGACGTGTTACAGATCATCGCATAAATTTAACGTTATATAAAATACAACAGATTATGAACGGTGATGGTTTGGAAGAAATGGTGCAGGCTTTGATAGAGCGAGATCAAGAGGAAAAAATTGCAACATTTCAAGACGAATGATGTATTAGATATATTGCGAAAGTGATTTCTATGTTTTCACAAACTCTGATAGTCAGACGTTATGAAATAGTATCTTCGACTTTCGCAATAACTCTATTGTTTGCACGTTAAATTAAAGATTTCAAGTGAATACCTTGTGTAATGGATTGCTTTGGTTATTCTTAATAAATTTGATTATATATTGATTATTTTATAAATAATGTTATATTCAGTTTCGATGTTTGAGTATATAGGGAGTTTTTATGAAAAAAGTATTATTTGTTTTATCGGTTTCATCGGTTTTTAGTCGTTTTGCATTTCCTCTTGAAGTGAAAGTATCTAATGATGAAGGCGGTCAAAAAATTAATACGTTAATGGTTGAAAAAAAAATAT